>JAABUK010000032.1_pt1 | contig 312651 bp, 184 predicted proteins | sample 5559141 | NCBI WGS metagenome assembly JAABUK01 (sample SAMN10711869, study PRJNA513367) | rock metagenome | isolation source: Antarctica rocks | place: Antarctica: Victoria Land, Pudding Butte nord | collected 2016-01-03 | reverse complement strand
GCATTCAACGGCCTGTGGTATGGATTCCAGACGATCGCCTGGGGATCAGTGGCGATGAGATATCACGTATCAACCAACTCTACAGTAATGTGAGAATCAGTAACGAGCATGCAGGTCTAGATGGAAAGGGAAGGGTAACGCTCACGCAGGATGCCAGTAGATTCTCAGAAATAGAATCGATGAAGCTTTAGAATCTTTGCTCGTCGACATTTAGCAAACATTTACGTAACTATCAGCCCATTTCAAGGTCGCCAGTTTTAAAACGTAGCTATTCACTTCAACTACGGAGTTTTCTGTGCATCAACAGCAAGAGCAAAAGCAGATCAAAAAACTGCTGTCGCTTCCTAATAGCTTGTACTCCTTCCGTCCGCAATACTCCACATCCTCTTCCTAAATGACTGCGCAATGTGGCGGACTCGATCATCGACATCAGTCTGACGCTTGACCAAATGATTTAGAGCCTTATCAGGTGCCATACAGCCGGAACTACCGACAGATCCACTAGTTATATCTGTAACCTCTAAGTCTAACTTACTCTTGAATTACAACCAAGATCTGGAGCATCCAAAAATTCACTGGAGTCTTCAAAGTTTGAGGGGGGTTTCACTTTCGGAGTCTTTTCATAGCTCGCCTCAGGGTTCTCTGGTGGAGCTGTGCAGCCAGTACTGGAGCTGGGAGGTATAGTGATTCGATCTTAGCCGCATCCAAACACCGCTTTCTCTCAGCTCATACCGTCACGGCACATCCAACAAGAGAGACTACAAAATGGCTTATATTTAGCCTTCGGGTGGCCTCATCATTTGATATTATCAATACTATATCTATCTTCGACCGCCCTCTTCTTCAATATAATTCCTTCCATCCGTGAGGCTCTGTTGTGACAGCTTCGCCGGCGTTCCTGTCCAGAAAAAGAGAATCAAAGGTAAACATTTCCAGAAAGGGCCTATGATCCAGAGCGAGCCTAGAGCTCCTTGTCTCAACATCGACATTTCTCCACGATCCTCAAGAGATGTTCCAACAGCTGGCGGACAGCTGGCCTCACATCGTATCTAACAACACGCTGTCTTCATCTGTTGATGCTAACGAGGACTTGAAGTTATCAACGTAGTCTGTAGTCGAAAAAGACTTGGTTACAGCATCGTATTGCATGTGTTGTCCGACCTAATCCTTGGTCAGCACCCTTTGGACAACTTTGGGTAGATAGACGAACATCAGCAAGGCGTCGCCCAAGCCACAGAAGTCTCTCCACCCTTGGCTCGTTCATTGATGGCAGTTCCAATGATTGCTCCTCATCGTCGACTCCCCCATCAGAAAACCATGTTTTTGGATAGTATTTTGGAGTGTATACCTGACCACGAATGGCAAAGTCCTCAAATAGTGGTCTGCCTGTCCCTGCTTCAAAGCTGGGGATTTCCGCTGAATCAAGCCGGGCGTGTGCTTGGGCCAGGTCCTTTACTTTCATCGCCTCATATTCGGGCACCAGAGCATTGAGAAATGAACAAATAGTATTCCATGGAACATCTTTCTCGATAAGCTTTATGGCCCCTTCGGTATTCGTCAGACTCCAAAAGAAGACCAGAGAAACATGTATAAGAGGATACACGTTCTTGTCTTTGGTTCGTTTCAACGCCGCGTTGAGAGTCAGCGATACAAGTCTCGACGCCTGAGAGATAACAGACAGCGAAGCTTGCGATATTGGCACGGTAGGATTATCGATATCCATGTCTATGGGCTCTGATGGATCCATTGGTTCTTCTTGAATCGCAGGGTTAACCTTCACGGCTTTCTCCTCTCGTGACTTGGCATCATTAAACCATTTGCGAAGGATGGATTTTGACGCTCCCGCCCTTGGAGTCCTATACTCGAACAGAGCTGCAAAGTTTGAGATAGAAGCGTAGACGCCATTCTTCTTGAACTTGGAATCGGCTTTAGTAATGTAATTATCAAAGAAGCCGTCTCTTTCAAGCTCGTTTACGACTGCATGGAATTGGTTCTGTGAATCCGAGTACTGATTGGTGAACAAGATAGCATGTGCTCGGATGAACAAAATCTCTAGCGATGATTGTCTACGACGAATCGTATCGCTACCTTGGAGGATGGGGTTGAACAAAGTCATAATACTGCTCCGGGCGCTTTCGAATGGAGTAATACAAGTTAAAGATCTCGCATACAGTGAAAGTTGCTCCCAAGTATAAGGCCACGCGAGTATGGCCAGATGGTGGTACAGTCTGCCAATATGCGGACTCTTGTCGGAAGCCTTATTGTACCAGAAACGAGACACGTTAGACCATACCTCTCTGTCCTTGGGCTCATCATCCTCAATGGCCATCCGATAACGGCCAAGATCACCTAGGGAATGACTTGAATCAGCAGATCTAGACGCAAGCCAGTCAAGCGGGTCTTACCCAGACATTCTATCCACGTATCTTCGAACGCTGACACCGTTTCATATAACAAAGCCATCATTGAATAGGCAATGTAAATGAATGCCAACATGTGTTCCAGCGATTCGGGCAACCGATATCGAAGGACTTCCAGAAAGGCGTGGATTCCATGTCTCCACATTCTTGCGGGCATACTGTATTTAGCAGCTAACCTGCTCAGCGCGGGACTAGCAGAGGGGTGCTGTGAGGCTAAAAAGAAATCATGATGCTCATGCAGTAACTGCTTATGTAACGCAATCAATGACTGCCATTGGTCATTCTTAAGATTAGTTCTCCTGGCTGGGTCCTTTTCTTGAGCGGCCGTGGATTGACGTTCATCGATATCGATACATTTTGCCTCTACCATAACGAGACCTGCGTAGATGCCTCTAACTTCTACAACAAGCTGCTCATGAGATATCGGCCGAGTCTCGGGCTGCAGCAGCATCTCCGGTTCGAATTCTAAGGAGTCGGGATCACCATCTCCAAAAAGAAGCTCCTCAATCGGAGGCTCTCCGGAGATTTCATCTGCGCTTTGTTTCTCAGTGATAAGGCTCTTGGAAATGGTATGTCTGTTACGAAGAGGATCTGGCTGCGCCCACAATGCGTCTCTTTGTACCAACGCCTGCTCTTGCTGGGAAAGCGGCTGGAATGGGGACTCTGAAGACTGGCGAGCAAAGTTTCCAACACTTTTATTCTTCTCTCTTCGAACACTCTTACCTCCTCGATTCCTTGTATTAGAATTTGGCTCAATTGTTCCTTGCAAGGTTACTCTCCTTTCTTGTCCTAGTCTGGGGGCCTCAGGCTCTTGTAGAATGTTTCCCGTCTCTTGTGTATATCCCGGAGCCGGAGAGGGTCGGCCGAGGAGGCCAACTAGTCCCTGTTCTTGTGGGTTGACATAATCATCTTGATCGAAGGAGAGATACTTGACTTTCGGCCGTACCACGACACTATTGTCTGTCTGGAATTGCCTGGATTGTTGTTGCGTTAGCAGATCAAATCTTGTAGGAAACGCTAAGCCTCCCCTCAGCTCGCACCTGGACGATGGCGGTGAGCTCCTATAGCCACATGATGGATAACATACGCTCTGCTCAGCAATGGTTCCTTGATCTCCGCCTCGTCCGTGTCTTCAGGAAATACACTATCTGTATGGTCCTTCCTGGCATGCTCCCACAGCTTTGATCCTCTTAGCGAGTTTCGTACAGTCGCATGAGGTCCGCCTTGATATCTGGCGTCCATATCGGATGGTTTCATCACTTAAGAGATCATTGGATGCGTACGGAGAAGATCTTAAGGGCGCAAGGTGCTCGCCCCGAGTTCAAGCAATAACTCCTAGAGTCCTAGGATGATTGGACGATGATTTGGTATGGCGGAGTAGCCTATGCAGAGTAATTCTCACTTGAAGTAAAAGAAGATCGATGTTGAAGTTTGCGTAGCGATCAATCGATCAGCTGGATAGGCACCGGCAGCGTCGTTTCACCGGCGGCGCAAACAATACTATAATGATAACTGATCGCACCGTCAATTCAATGTGGATAGATATACAGAGTGATTTCATTTACCGCTCGTCCAATTATCCTTTTCGCACAAAGTCTTGAGGCTCTGCGATAAGTCTAAGTGGTCCGCGCACAGCGGGGTAAAAAGAAGGCAGCCGCGCTAGAGCGCCTTGAAAATTAATACAACCTTGCTCTCGCTTCTCGCTAAGACATATCCCTGTCATATGTTGATAGTACTGCGGGACTCTGTTCCCCGCTTGATTTGAAAATTGGGAATCGCAGCCAAAAATAGCACCTGTGGTCAGTCCCAGGATTTCTAGACGTCGAGGAGTGCCCCTCGCCTATACATAGCACTCATAAAGAGGCCAAGGGAATTCAATATAGATTAACAGCCTAAATAGATGGCAGCTTGCCACAGATCTTTCAACGCAGTCCAACACGTCCTAGACAGTCACCATATCCCAAATCTACGAGACCACCATCCGCCCCAACACCCTTTCGCCGTCCTGCCTTTCGCTTCTGTCCTTCGAGATAGATCTGGACCAGATGGGATTTGATCCATCTGATAGGGCTGGACCAACTGCTGCTTGTACTGTAGCTCGTTCACCCCAATGCTACTCGTCAAAGATGATATTGCACAGGATTTCCCTCGCGGCTCAGAGTAAGACCACAAATATTCAGCACCAGTTGCAATTTCGATGCTTCCGCCCCATTTCCTGCCATACTACTGTGTCCAAGCGTTCTAAGCACGGGCTCGCTGTCTTGCCAATATATGTACGCCGTCTGCAATCTGTCCTGCTGATTTGAAAAGAGTCTCTGAGGCCTCACCGAGACAACTCCGGGATCCGGATATTTGTTGGCCTGATAAACATTGGCCACGTTCAGCGTAATCCCTGACTCGAAGTTCACCTCCATGGTATCGTTGTGGAACTTGTGCGGTCTCAAAGTTTCCAAGAACAAGTCTCTCTTAAACTGAATATCGCCGGTTAGGTCTCCAGCCACGAGTACCAGATATAGTGCTCGAACTTTCAGGGTTTCAAGGGAATGGTAGTCGTGCAGGTCACGGCCAATAAGAACGGGGTTCAGCCCGAATTTGATAGTAGCTTCGGTTATCCAAGTGTTGTCTCGAAAAATCGCGTTCCACCATTGGCTTTGCTTCTCTTGTCGTGGTTGAAGCTCAAACCCCAGGGCTTGAGCTGCGTTCCTTGCGTCGAATGATGGCAGATTATATGCAATGATATCCCAAAGTTCTTGTGGTATCTTGGTGACAACTCTTGGTTCCTGATATCGGGTTGAAGACATCGTGCCACTGGTAGCCTTTAGAAGACGGTTTTTGCAGAGGAGTGGGAGAATTACGGCAAGAGCGAAGTTTGAGATTAACAACCGCCTGTTTTGGCTGGCAGTGGCAATCATGGCGCAGCTCGGCGGTAAGCAAAAGCTCTGCCGGATAGAAGGGGATTGCTCCAAATTTAGCTGCGCCTCCAGATGTAGCTCCTGGACTTTAACGGCGGCTTTTCCCCCCCCAATTCCATTCTCTACTGAGATTGAGTTATCTATTCAAGTACCACTTTTCAATTTCTCTAATCAGCACTTGGTGAACGGATCTATCGGGGAGGAAACACGTGCTTTCACTATGGAGCTGGCCATGTTCAGGAGGGTGTTCCAAGACATCCCTGAATGCAGAGCTGCGCTCATACGCTGTCTCGCAGGCGGCAACTTAATCGCATTGAGAAAGGCCATCGGGTTCTGGCTATCGGATAAGGAAAAGAGAGCATACTTGGGCTTGCTATGGGACGTATTCGAGCAAATGATATTCGAGCAAATGAAATGGACCGAGGACGCAGGTAGAGTAACCATGATGGGGCGAGGCCTTGACTTCCGCCGAGCTGAAGCACTAATTCGAGACTCTGCTCTTATGCGCTGGCCAAAGGTGGTCCCATTCGTCATCATGCTTCGAGCTCCCGTCAAGCACGCGAACCAAATCCCGTGGATCACGCGGACCTTGTCGAATATAAGGCGTTCTACGAGGATGAATGTCACTGAAGTGGCTCCACGTGAGAATAAATGGGATACGAAGCCCATTGCCACCATCGAAGGGCTCGCAGCTGGGTTTGATTTGTCCATTCCAATCACGACTTTGACGCAGGGGACGCCTCAAGACCAGCTTGGAACTGCAACCGTAGACAGGACTGCTGCCATGTCCATCTTTCAGCCTGCGCTTAGGAATGTGAATCGGATCGCAGTTGCGAAAATGGAATTGAACAATACTGAATACGAGACGGCAGCTGTCATTACCTATAAGACTGTGGATACATTCTCCCTAGTCATTAGTGGTCCTGCGTTTATGACCAACGTCTCACTTGTACTTAAATCGCCTTCAGAAGGTCCGAGGTGCGATTGGCCTGACAACCCTCAGGTATTCATACGCGTGGTCAGCAATGAGGATTTAGTGTCTGATAGAGAGCGCGAAGCCATAAAAAACCGGAATGCACGTCTGGGATGGTAGGCTACTCTTCTCGTAGCGCGTCGTTTGGGAGAAGAATGCGCTGTAAGAGACGGATGCAATTTCCTCATGAAGAGATGAGATGATATCACCCTGGTTGGATAGTCCTAGAGGTAGTCACATAAATGTGCTTCACTTAAACACATGCATTGTTATGCAAGGCTCAACCTCTTTCCTTGCACATAGTAAAATGGCATTCATCCATTGGTCAATGGTCTCTCCAGCTGGTCCCCGTCCTGCTGCTCCAATTCTGGCACCCCCCACCAATTCTCAATCCCTGCCGATCATGGAGACTTAGGGCAATCCTGGATGAAGGACCAACTTTCCCCGTCTCTTTGACTTCCTCCAGGCCTTCCCTGTGGCAAGTCTGAAAGATGGTGGAGGGCACACAACACTCACATACACCTCGATCGCATAAACTTTCAACATCCGTCATACTCACATTTCCGAGGTGTATTCAGAGGTCCCGACCTAGACCAAGAAAGAATGATACCATAATGCTCCGTATATGGAAGCTCTCACAAGCATCCATAAAGTGACGTCCGCTGGACACCACAAAAGAGAACGGAAGCCCAGAGTCTTCCAGGACAAGTCACTTTCTGAACAATTTGGATCAGAATGAAAACTTCCTGTCAGATGATCGCGGTTTTGGTGCTCGCGGCGCTGGTAGCTGCAACCCCATTCGACTGCCCACCGGCCCCTACTGTGACTGTTACTCTCAGGAACAAGCATTCGATCTCGAGTGCCACCTCGACCACGAGTGCTTTAGAACATGGAAGTACTGCCGCTACTACTATTACAGTCACTATCAGGAAAACGGTTTCTGTCCCAGCTCTAAGCACCGTTCGAATTACGAGCGCTCCAGAAGCTGGGAGCACTGCAAATACGGAAGGCTCAGGCGATTACATGACCATAGCGATAACCAACACGTACGGCAAATACTTGTCTCTCTCATTTGCTTCGAACGCTGGCGCCCCATCCCCGGTAGGTAATCCTTCCGCTACTATACTCCCTGATAATGCCTTCACCCAGTATGCTTTCCCAACCGGATGGGCAGGAAGGATATATGTGGGTCCGAATCTCAACCCCGACGGCAGTAAGATTGAAGGCAGCTATACGGGTCCACCTGATATCGATATAAGCTATGTAGATGGCTATTCGGTACCTATAACGTGCTCCTCCGAGGGCACCGCAGTGTCCGGTTGCAACATTGACCTATTCAAGCAACCAGGTATCCCATGCAACAGTCAGGTGGACGGTCCTGTCTGCCTGAACTCCGCTCAGAATATTCCTAATGGACCCGCTCCACCCTTTTTCGCAGCCTGTGCAAGGGCAGCCTACACGTATCCGAATGACAACGACGCCAATGTAAGCAACCTCAAGAGTAAACTGGTCTCCTGTTGCGTTGGCACGTCATGCAAAGCACCTTCACGGCAATCTAAACGAGACAACTTACTGCACGGTGGGCGTATGGGTATTGGAGAGGTAAAACGACACCTCCTGGGAAGAAGCGCCTCCTCACCGTTCCTGCTTCCATTAGCATCCAGACTTCGGCACCGTCCGCGATATCGTGTACACGGTTAGGTCAATAGTACAAGTTGCATTTTAGCAGTTTTCATGGCTTTAGCGACGAATTATATCAGTGTCGGGAAATAGCTATTTTATCAATGACTCATGGAGATATGAGGTCTGCTCTGGCTTAGATAGAACTCCGATTGGATTCAATGGTTGGCCATCGCTCTATTTGCCACGGGAAAATAATCCCCTCTATACCTCGTTCCTTGTCATCAACAATCAGGTAATGAGGTGCGAGTTTAACAAAGTCCTGACGGATAGTACTTCCGCAATGAAATTCGGTTGTAGCATTGGGACAAAATGCCACTCGCCGATATGCTAGGAACTCCAAAAGAGGAGAGTGGATAGGGATTATCTCTAGAAAACCTCCACCATTATCTACGTCAATACAATGAAAACCCCTATACAATTCCGATCACCAGAGGCAAGCTTTGATCATTCTTGCTCTCGGTGGACTGTGATACGAAAATGGCCTGCCTGCTGTGGGAAGCCCTCCGGTTGCACCAAAGTTGCTAAAGAGTGGTTATACATCCATCTGCTCAAAAGCCCCCAAACCACCTATGTGCCAATGACACGCCGTCAGTTGTGGATGCTACAAGTTACGCTTAGATGCCGCCAACTGTGGATGCTGGTAGGATGCGGGTCTTTGTGGATGCGCCACGAGGTTCGCCTTTTAACAATGCAGCTGAGTCCCTTGACATGAGTTGTCTCATTCTATATGCTATTGTGCTGGAGGCGGAGAACAAAATTCAGGGTATTAGCGACTTATCAAGCCCTGTAAAATCACAAGATCACTTGAAGATGGCGAGGGTGAAAAAGGATCGGCGCCTCCGAGAAAAGTTTCGCAAACGAAAGATTAATTTGTTCAAGAAAGCAAATGAGTTGGCATGGATGACGGAGTCAAAAATATATATAGTCGTCCAACATGACGATAAATACCACACCTACAAATCGACGGAGGAGCCAAAATGGCCTCCTTCCGGAAGAGAGGTTGTAAGTAAAAGGGATTTTATCTTGAGCCAGGGTTGACCATAATAGGGAAAACGTCAACCGAGCCACAGATGTCCGGCAGATTTCCAGGTTCCTGCTCAAGAGACGAGGGAACTGCGTCAACTCGTACAACCTGAGAACAACCACGTCCAATCCGAGGTGCCCGTGGAGGCAGGTCAGCATGCGAATCGTTCCCCTACCGAACGACATGTCCTATCTTCGGCGCATATCAAGTCAGTGTTACGAGGGCGGTGGGCACACATGAAGTTTCCAATGCTTTTATGGCTGGGGCATCTTGTATGCTCGCACCGGAGAGCTTGAGAGAAGATTGGGCGAGGATGATCGCTATTGAATGCAATAGAATTTTGATAACATATCAAAGCATCCAATTCTAGAAAGAAAAGGATCATGCTTAAGATAACTTTATGTGTTGAGCTTCAAACTTCCATTCATAAAGTGCAGTCCATACCAGTCAAACTTATGATAGAACGCCGGCTTGAATCTCTGAACCCTCCCTTGCCTTGGGAATTTGGGAATAGAAAAGCAACACTGTATGCAGGGACTGAGGATGGATAAGGCTAGACCGACCTCCCTGCCCCGAAAAGGTGGCTCACTTTTTGGCCAAGATGTGCCTTGACCGGTATCTTTACCACAGGCGTGTCCTCACGCGAAAGGATACTCTTACGCTCTTCAAGACGCAGCATGTTAAATTTGAAATTATATGTATTCATTTATTAGTATACTATTAGGATCATGTCCTGTACCGCCTGATATCGAACGCCAACAGTAAGGAACGTATGAACATTTTGATTTCCTCCGTCATGAGGTCAATGAAATAGACTTTCGATGATGCTTATGTGATTGAATTTGCGGATAAAGTTGTCGCTCGCCTTGACCGCCTGTTGGATGTGGGAACAGGCTACCCGAATATCCTTCTTGGTAGCTAGAGCGTGGGCTGTGGTGACGATGCTAGAAGTAGGACGCTTTGTTCGCCATCTGACCGGCACCGTTGTAATCTTTCTGAAACTCCTGGTCAAGTTCGATGACGATTTCTAAGTGCGATCGCGACAAGGGCACCATCTCGTTGACAGCGAGGGCATGAGCAGTACTTATCATATTCTTGATCTATGTTAAGGATCAGTCAGCGCAGCGTCACACACATCGGTCCAACAACAAACCTGTCGGCCGTTCACTTCTTTCTTGGATAGCCAGTCGAGATCAACGGATATGTACTCGGCTCGGCCCTTAGCTGTCGCCGCCTTCTTCAAGAAGCTCTCCCATATCGTCTTTCTCGTGTCGAAGCCCAAGGGCCCATAATGCAATGCCACGGAGATTCTGCTCTGGATCGCATCGTCAATATCCTTGACGCGATTGGTCGTAAGGATCATGATCCCTCGATAGTACTCAAGTGTACGCAAGAACACCGACACGAGAGCGTTATGTGGGTTGACGAAAGAGCGTGACTGCACAAACACGTCAGCTTCATCGAGAAGGAGGATGGCCTTCTAATGATGAGCAAGGCGAAAGATGGTCGACAGCTGCTCTTCAAGCACTTTCGCGTCCTGGCCAAGTTCCCCAGCAGATATCTGAAAAGTCAGAGGGATCAGATAAACGGACAAGAGCAAGACGAAGAGGAGCAAGATGAAGAGGAGAAAGGCTTACCGCGTAGAGTGGCCTCTCAAGTTATTCGGACAGTCCTTCTACGGTCAAGGTCTTGCCCACTCCAGGGGGTCCACTGGAAGTATGTCAGTCTATGATAGAGGACCAAGCGCCGGGATCCGTACTGCAGAAGTGTTATCAAGCCTTGGCCCTTTCCCTCCACAAAGTCGTCGATCACATCATCGGATGCGCGGGATATGTGAGCCTTCGCGAGGGCAGTAATGACCTTCTTCTTCGTGGCGGGAATCGCGAGATTGTCGAAAGAAGATGGATTCCAGACAATATCCGTGATATCGTCGACCACAAATTCCACTTCGTTTCATTAGCGCAAGCTCCATTTTGTAGAGCGTCCGGGGGAAGAAGCCTTACGCCACCGTTTATTGCCAAAGCTCCACCCATAAACCGTCTGGCTGCAGATCATCAGGTCGCCTTCGCTTATAGTTGTCGTATCAAGGCCATTGGTCTTAACTTCTTCTGTGTCGGTGTTAGAGGATAAGAAAATATAGCTAATGTTCGACGAGCTCGGCCTGGCCAACTCGTTAATATACGGCCGGGTGTAGTTCGGACTGATTTTGCGGAAGTAAGCCACATCAACCATAATACGACTGTCCACAGGGACTTCGACGTATTCGCCCTTCTCTATATAGAAGGCATTGCCACGATATTGGACATAATATTAGCCCATAAGGGAGGCGAATTGTCGACTACACCTAATAAAGTATTCCTTTATTTCTTTCTGGTGCCCATGAAACTCGAGTGGAAACGCCTTAAGCCTGTCAACTCGCTTGGCCCCTTGGAATTTTCCGATTCCCAGTGCCGACGACACTTCGCCAAACACCTGCCCGTTAAAGTCTAATAGGCGGCATTCCACGTAGAAGTATATAATTCCAGTGCTTGTCGTCCTCTCCTTGCCCGAATCGTACCGGCAACAAGCTGGCTTTTCGGCGTCGAGAATGGTCGTGTAGATTTCTATATTCGGCTTAAACAGGGCCCAGAGTAAGTCGTACGTGATCTCGCGATTTTTGAGAAGCGATGCAAGACGGGACGAAGTCGAAATATAGGCAGTATAGATGTACTCCACTAGCAGATTGAGATGCTTGAACTTGGCATCATTGTCGGTATCGTCTTAGAGTTCTGTTCGACGGGCTTCCAGTGCCGGGATGTAGTGATATAACAGGTTTCGCTCAAGCTGTTCCGTCGTTAGAGTACGTTTTTAATCAGATGGAGTGGGTTCATACAGTGATTTTATCTTCTCCGAGAGAGAGCCCGTGCACGTCTCGCAGAACGATCCTCAAGACGTCTCTCAGTCCGTTGGATTTAATATCGACGTAGAATACCTGTTCGGAGGCTCCTTTTTCTGGATTTTCCGTCTCAGCATCGAAACGTGCCAGCTTTCCATCGACTTACCGGTTCGAGCACGGACGACGAACATATACTCGTCGAGATCGGTCACCTCTTCAGGCAGTGCTACTGAGTCCACGATATTGTACTTGGATGTACCATCATCCTAGCTGGACGGGAGACGTTAGCAAAATCGTAGCCGCAGACTAGCAAACATACATTTCGTCGACCAATTTATACTCCAGCTTCGAGGCTCGAATCTTTGGCTTCTCAGCTTCAACGTGCTTCGTGGCCTCAAGCTTGGCATCTTCGGTTTTGTTCCTCGCGTCGAGCTTTTCTAATGCTCGAACCAACTTCTCGACAGCATGCTCGAAGCGGTCGATGCCACCGACTTGCGGCGGCACGTGCGCGCGTGGGCTGTCCTCAGGCATATACGCAGGGCTTCCGGGAGGGGTCTCTGGCGGCCGTGGAGAGGTGGGCGGTTTTGGAATAACGTCTATTGGCGCCATTGTCTCAGAGATATAGAGAGGTCTAGAAGGCGAGTTAGATAGTTGGGCTACTATGTATTTGTAAAAGAATTTGTGTAGCGGCAGGCACCTGGACTTTGGAGGTAACAAAGAGGTACTTTTGAACTGATGAGGAGAGCTGGACTCATATGTATCTCATTTAGAGGCTCGGCCAACCCACCATCCCTTGGGATGCCTTAGACACCACCTCTGCATGAACTTGTCCTCTTTTTTCGCTGAGTATAACCCTGTCGAGTATGACATCGCATGTACGAAACCAGATCTATCGTCAAGTTGCATTCTTTCCTAAAAAAGAAGCGTTGCTTTGGTCTACTTGTGGCATAAATCTTTCCATCCTGATACTCCATGATGCGAGCTTATGCAGCTTAGCATTTTAATCACTCGATGGTGTTTTATAGCGTAGATGATAGATCCGAAGTGGTTAGCTTTTGAGATGAATTTCCGTGTAGGATTGATGAGTGTTGCAAAGGACTTCGAGCTGATTGGCGGTTATCCCGTTTGCGATCCTTGCCATCGACCCCGCTAAATCCAGTATTTTCCAACTTTTTCCAATTCTTTCCGACCAGATTTTGATGGGTTTACCACTTTTCTTTCGAATCCAACCCCATTTGTTCCACTCTTCTCCAATCCCTCCAAATCAGAATTGTTTGCCGCGTCTAGCAAATGCCTCAACAGGAAGGGCTTTCTCACGGACCGTTGTCGGTTGAGAGTGCTGTTGATAAGCTTATTGATACGTCCAAGGTGATACAAAATCGTATGGGTGTCAAATCAGCTGAAGAGAAGCGTGTCAACGAGGCGTTTACCCTGCTGGCAGAGGGACCACCTCCAGAAAGCTCGACGGGTGCCAAGCAGCGAGTCGTCTACCTGGATTTCTTGCAAAGGGTCCAAAAAGTCGTGGGCCTCTCGAAGGTCGTCCTGTGCGCCGCTGGGCTCGGCCCATCCGCGGTGGCTGGTATGAGGGACCGCGTCCGAGTGGACTTACCGCACGCAATGAAGGAGCGGGAGGACGCCTTCGAAAATGATATTCTTGAAGGTCTTGCGAATGCCTACTCTGCAAAGTGTGAGTTCAGTACCTTATCATCGCCGTGCAAACAAAGCTGAAAATCGAGAGTGTCTACGCAGAATATACAGCAAACAGAACAAGGGCAAGGGCAGACGACAGGTATGCAAGATTAATCGACCTCCTCTACCTGTGTTGTGGGTTGACTCTACATTAGTCTCCTTCACTGGAGACGTTTACGAACTTACGGTTGAGGATGCCCGAGAGGTTGTGACGTCCGAGCAAATTGCAGGAAAAATATGGTTGACAGACACGTATGGAGGGAACACCCACTCTTTCATCACAATTCCGATCCGTGATGAGATGACAAGAGAATTGATTATACAACGGCAACGGGTGATGTAAAAGGGTTCCCTTGAACTATTTGGTATCCTTCGCCTTAACGTGCCCAACTCGAAGCGACCCAGACAATCTAAACCACCAAGTGCTTTCCCATGGAATGATCACAATATTTCCAGCCTCCTCTGTTCCCACTATATCGACATATGTATCGTTCTCCTTTTCGTACATACGAATTGCGCCTTGGCCGTCAACAAGATTGACGATGACTGCCACAGTAGTTGGGGGAGGGTCTATTCGTGTTGCCTTTGCTGGCATTGTCCACACTATAGGATGGCATTCGCCACACCCAGTCTGAATAGAAATTAGTATTTTATCGCTATGTATGGCAAACCTTTGGGAGTACTGTACCGCTTTCCTGCATTCCTCCACAAGCTCGTCATCCTTGGACTTTTGGACTCGTATCTTTTTGATCGTCTTTACCATAACTGCGAGGATTCTGATTTCACGAGCATAAATTAGTCCTTTTCCTCCTGGACCAATATGCCGTGTGCAATGTCCGAAACGATGTAGAATTGAGAAGTGAGGAAGTAATTTAAAGTTAGAAGTTGATGGCCGCTAACATGGGCAGCTCCCCAGTGTATAGTGGGACAGAAGTGACTGTCTGTGAGGTATTTAACTTGCGTCGATGGCAAGGTGCTGAGTTAAGTCGAGTTCTATGGCGTGCAATCTGCGCGTCGAAGAGGTCTTTCCACGTAGAACAAGAGAGAATAAAGCGCAAAGCGCACAGCGCACAGCGCAAGAAAGAGATCGAAGTAAGAGGTTTAAGAGTCGACGGCCTAGACGTTGATACCCAACGGATGCTGCGAGCTGTCCCTTAGTAGGGTAGGACGAGCATTATTGGCGGGTTTGGCTGAGCTAGAAAGCGAGTTGTTACTGCCGTGAAGATAAAAGTTGGCGAGAGGGGCCGGAGCTGAAGTCAAAGTGGTTTGCGAGTCAAAGATTCTTAGACATAGGTTGAGTCCAGTAGGGCTTTACGTCAGGTGGCCTTTTGCATTACCTCGGCTTTTGCGTCTGGTGACGCTTTCCTTGTGTGTAGTTTTGGTACCAACCACGGATATGTGATACCTTCTAATTGCCAGACACAGAGAGTTAGCCTCTGATGACTAATTGGTTCGTGGTTCGCCAAGAACCCTTCAAACCGTCGCGTCGCATCTTCACTGCAACAGCGCCTTGCTTGAATATGGCTGGGCTCTCGCAGAATGAGCTGAAAGCGATCAGAGCTCATCCTCTGAGAAAGGGGCTCGAAGCTTTTCGTACGACGTTCAAATCAAGGTACCTCAAAAGCGAAGATGTGAACTTGACCGAGATTGTTGACCAGCTCACGTCCCAAGTGTCCGATACAGGTGAGGGGACTACCCATGAATTCACGAGGTTGCTAATCGGAGAAAGGAGAGAAAGATGTCATACTTGATTTTATCCTTGCACTTCAAGCTCAGCCAGCTGCTCGAGCCATACGCTCCCGGACTGGGAATGGACCCCTCAGCGGTGACATTGCGTCCTTTTACGCTCGCCTCTCCGCAAACCAAGAAGAAGCCAAACACATCGCGCCACTTCTAAAGCTTGTGCTCACCCCGAAGAGTGGTATTGCTCCTCAGCACAGCGATACGGACATATGGACAGCTGTGTTAGACCTCGTCGCGCACACTAGATCACTACAACTATCGCAACCTACAACCCCCCCCCAATCCCACCCATCATTTACATCCTCCTTCCAGCAGACGCCTTGGTCCTTCAACACGGGCAGCTTCGCAGACGCATCCGAGCACAGGAAGCAGGTCGATGATGCGCTGAGAGAAGAACTCCTCCCAACCCTTCGAATCGATATCCCTGACTTCGTCCCCGCCGTCTTCGGACATATCCCCCAACTCGACGAGCTAGCAGAGACGGTGTTCGATCGATGTCAAGAGGAAGATACCCGGCTCTACACCAAAGGCAGCGGTTGGACTAAGTGGCCTCCGAGTGCTAAAGAGGACCTCGTCCTGGAGTGGCTGCAGGGCCTCATGAAGCTTTTTATGGCATGGACCACTGAGCGTGGCGAGTGTATTAGATCTGGACGGCAGATCTACCAAGGTCCTGGCGTTTATCTGGATGGATCCCCCCTCAAACGGAAGATGGATGTTGGTATTACGGCACGCCATAGACAGAGCCAAGCTCACGAGGACGGAGTCGACGAGAAGTCTGATGCATGGATCTCCAACTGGGCTGACATCCTCGTGACTGGAGAGTTGAAGAGCAATCCCGTCGAAGATGGGCAGACTCCAGCATGGTTGGACTTGGCCACTTACGCTCGGGAGGTTTTCCGTACGCAAGACCGGAGGTTCGTCCTTGGGTTTACCCTCTGTGGATCTATGATGCGCTTGTGGCAGTTCGACCGATCGGGCAGCTCTGGATCCTCCTCGTTCAATATCAACGAGGACGGATTCAAATTTATTCATGTCATGCTTGGCTACTACCTCATAAACGACACGCAGCTGGGTCTTGACCCCACGATTCAGCAATCAAACGGCAACTGTTACGTAGAGATCACTCGAAATGATCAGATGGAGCGACTTGTTCTTACGAAGCTCATTAAAAAGCAAGCGGTGATTGTTGGCCGGGCGACGTCTTGTTGGAAAGCGTACCGTGAAGGAGACGAATCGAAGGAACCTCTTATCGTCAAAGATTCATGGCAGTATGAGGAACGACCTGAAGAGGGGGAACTCATCAAGGAGGCAACGGATAAAGGCGTGCGAAACATCGCTCGATACTATCATCACGAGACGGTGCAGGTTGGGGGGGAGAACGACGACACTATCAAGAATGTACGGAGAGGGTTCATGAAAGCATGCGGTCGGACTACATTCAGACAGAAATCCTTTATTGGGGCTGAATCATCTGCCTCGGAGGCTTTGGGTAGAGCTGTGGCAGGGCAAGCTCAAAGTCGAAGTCTATCACGCAAGCGATCGTCAAGTTCGGCCCAGATGGCGCCGCCACCTAATAAGAGGTCTTGCTCAAGCCGTCGATCAAGGGATCCAGTGACGCCTACCCACAACCGCATCCGTCGACGTGTCATCACTCGCGATGCTGGGAAGACCATCCAGACAGCGAATTCCCTGGTGGCCGTCCTGAACGGTTTTATTGGAGCTATCAATGGTACATAGCGCATCTTGAACGCCGCGAAGCTCGCTAATGGGTTCCAGGGCATGAATCTCTGTTGGACGCGGGCATCCTCCATCGTGACATCTCGATTGGAAACATTATGCTCACCGAGCAAGAGGATAAAGGCTTTCTCATCGACTTCGACCTTGCAATCAAGACAGGCGATATCGGAGCGTCTGGAGCGCCGAGCAAGACTGGTACGAAGGTCTTTATGGCTATCCGTGCACTACTTGGCGAAGATCATACCTTCATGGACGATCAGGAGTCGATTTTTTGGGCTTTGTTCTGGATCTGCATTCATTGGAACGGGCCTGGCAAAAAAGCCAGAAAATCAGAATTCGAAGAATGGAATTATCTATCCACTACGAGACTCGCAAGAGACAAAGCTGGGCTAGTGTCAACGGAAAGAGATTTCGACTCGACTGTTGAGAGAAGTTTCAGTGACTGCTGTCAAATAATGATCCCCTGTATGAGAGAGCTGCGCAGGGTTGTTTTTCCAGGCGGTAGCAGATGGGATAGGGAGGACCGAAAGTTAAACTCTCGGATGAGAGCAGTACTTGAAAAGGCGAGAGACGATCCAAAGGTCCTAGCTACAATGTGATGTTAAGACTCCGTATGAATATAATTTGAATTCTATGAATCTGTATCTCAAGAGGCTTGTCTTGCTGCTTCAGTCAAGTGAAGAAGACAGTCTTTAGTATTTTACAGACTTAGAATTTGCCACAACATGGTACAAGGAGTCACCAGAAGCACGAAGTATGGCAGGTACAAAAATTTTCATGGCTATTGATGCACTTCTTGGTAAGTAGCAAAATCTTAAACATGATCTTGAGTCGTTCTTCTGGGGTTTGTTCTGGATCTGGATCCATTGGAACGGGCCCGGCAAAAAAAGGAGAGAATCAGAGTTTGAGCACAACCGCACCGGCCAAGTGCTGTAGAGGCTGCGACCCAGTCTGCACCAGACCAATTGCATGTGTTGACATACCTTCAACCGGCTCCGAATCTCATTCAAAAGTAGGTCAAGAGGTGGACCAACAGTGGCAAAGCTTTTGGGTACGGGCAAATCTTAGCGCTATAAATTTTTAGGGACATGGTCGATAGGAATGATGGAGCACGATACGGAATTGGATGGGAGAGCAGAGAAAACTTCGCAAATTAGATGACAAGAGTCGAGCTTGGGCTAGAATGAAGCTATGGCTTGTGCATTATGGGACGTGGAACAGGCGGAGGCGGTAACGTGTCGACGCGAAAAGATCCAGAGTCATGAAGCGCTCGCAATGGAGCGATTGTTTTTATTGGGGTCCTCGTTTTATGTTAGTTGAATGCGCATCCAAGTGGAGATGCATCTACCACGATCTTGAAGCTGAGTAGGGCCTATGCAGCGGTTCATCAATTGCTAGCGTCTTGATTTGAGAATTCCGTCCCCTGTACCTGACTCAGGCTCGGAAAACACATCATCGCCATTGTTGTTATCCTCATCATTGCCATCACCGCTGGAGAGGTTGTGAATACATTTTGTTGCCACTGATCGTAATTAGTAAGAAATATCTAGTATTCCGAGGTGACGGCTGGTTGCTCACTCTCGACGATCTCTTCTTCCCAGACGCCCATCTGATAATCGACGAGTCCTAACTTTTCCCATTGATCGCATTGCGACGTTATTCCGTCACCTAGCCTTTCGAGAGTTTCTTTCGAAAGAGTATTCTGAGCGTCGCCTGATTCTTGCCGTGAATCTCGCATTTTCTGAGTCTCATCCAGCTGGCGTTGAAGTAAAGCCAGCCAGCAATGGTTGAAGTCTGCCCAGAGCTTAAGGCGACGGCCATAGGATTCTCGATCGTCCTGCGTAAGTCCTTGGAAAGATTAACTATGAGCTAGTCATAAAACCGTCCTTGACATACCTAGATCCACAGCGTGATTGAAAAGCCACTCGGAGATTTCGAATAAAGACTCCGCCGCCGCAACCAGTCTGCCGTGGGACGTATTCTCGTTCGTCTTCATAAACTGACCGTAAACGTAGTCATAGATATCGGTTTCTCGTTGCTGTTGGTCGGTAGGTTCAGCTCTGGCGGCTTGTTCTGGTTCTGCCCCAGGATCCGAAGAAGCAAGTGTAGAATGTTCAAGATCAGTTGAGGGGTCATATTTCAGACCCTGGTGATACAGTGTGGTTGGATATTGTTGAGGCATTATTCCAAGTCCTAACACTCTTCTGTCGTCTCCAGCCGGGGATGACTGCGGAAAATTGAATCGCTTTGGCACAATCTCGGCAGCTGTTGGCTGTCGTAATTGATGCGGAGGCACATTTCTGTATAGGAGTTGCTGCGAAGCGTCTTGAGGGAACGATTGCTGGTTTATAAAGCCCTGGATGTATGCAGGCTGGTATTGAGAGGAGCTGCCGTGCATTTGTCCTGCTGGAAATTGATGTTCTTGCGCGTATCGAAAGCATTGTTCTTCCTGGGCACTCTCTCCTGTACCTGCAGCCTGCCATGTAGATGTTGCCGCGCCCGTCAATAGCTGTGCTTGCCTGAACCTACCAGAGCCATCGACGCCATATGCCCCTCCAATATTTCGTATCCTCCTCTGCTGTCCATCATCTTCTATACCAGTCATCCAACCGAAGGCTGAATCCTCCATGCGGTGAGGGTGTCACAGGGGGTCGCGAACAACATAGGGCTGTCGAAGGCTCCGATGAGGACAGCTGGCGAGCGTAAGTGGCAGGCTCTCGATGATATATCCGTTGGCCGATGCGGAGAAGCGGAAGTTATGTAACAAGACCGGTGGCTAAATTTCTGTTACTATAAGAGGTATGTATCATTCGCTCGAGGGAAACTGAGGGGCTACTTATAACTCGGAAAGCCCTTCGAATGATATCTCCTACGCGAACACTTCTTTAAACCGATTTCAACCGAGAGGAGGTTTGGGACTGCGGGACTCGTTTACGGTCCAAGGACCGAGCTGGATTCGCATCATATAGTCCTACCTTCCTGAAGCATTATGCATGTGCCGTTGTAGATGGGCTACCCATAGCCTCCTCGAAGTAGCGGCGTCCCACTCGTTGAGAGTCGACTTTTAGGCCGGGGAGTGTAGATTTACACCGTAACAAGGCTAGACCATTGCGTTGGCTCCAATCGTAGCATTGGCGATATGCTTCACGAGTCTTCGACGTACGAGTTCGCTCAACGGGGCTGTGCCAAGCAAATCCCTACCTAATCATATGACGTCGCGGGATTAACTCCGCATCTAAGCCTCTAACCGCTAAGATTAGGTCTTTACGCCCCACTATCACGTCTGACGGCTTACAAGCGGATTTGGGCATCGCCTGTAGGAGCTGTGCATGCGCTCCGGTGAACATAGATCACGAATAGTCAGTCACAGCTCCTCCTGCAGTTGATAAGAACCCGCGCGCTGATGTGTTGTCAGGATAGACCGTTGCACAAAGCGCTACTTCTACAAGACCTCAGCCATCGCCAACGGTGCTATATCACTATGTCCGGCACTGAGACCCACGAGATCGACCCCAAGGGCAAAGAACTGTTGAAGGAAATTGAGAAAGAGCTTCCCAATATCCAAAAACGCAATCAAGACAGTCATGGAAACCGAGAATATGAGCCAAACCAGATGCTGGACGCAAAGGTTATGCCGCTACTGGTGAACCTGCAACTAAGTGTACGTGACGATACTACCGCTTTAACTCTTCAGCCATTTAATAGTACCAGCATCTAGGATATACTGTGTGGCGGATAGCGAAGTCCATAACCATCCAAAACAAAACAGGTCCAGGGTACCTAATTCCGATTCGTGTATCAGGGAGTCCGTCCCTAAATCCTGGAGGTCCACAGCAGCCTGGATGGTACACATGTTACAACGTCGACACGCAGCTTACCCCAGAACTGGACTGTATCTTTGTTGGCAAAGCTAAGAAAAGGGATTAACGGGCACGTGGAGCTTTTATACTTGGGGAAAATGCAAGGGCAAGGGGCTGCTTTGGGAGAACAGAAGGATTTCCTTGTCACTTATAACGTGGAGGGTTAAAGAATGTGAGGGGTTTGCCGTCTGCTCTTGATTTGATATATTAAGTTGAGGAAGTTCCTTACTGTATATAGTTTGAAGTGCCAAAATTTCCCATCTGCCCTTGATCTAATATGTCCGAGGTCGGAATTTCTTGTCGTCGATAACTCCAAGAGCTAGGGCCCATGTTTCCATTTGGCTGTTGTTGTAGATTTTCCACAGTATAATACTCGGTAGGGTCAAACATGTCCTCTTGGGATTGTGTGCTGAAGTTCGGATTCTCTTGACGTTGGTGGCTCGAAGCGTTAAAGCCTGTGTTGCCTATCGGCTGTTGTTGAAGGAGTGTATTGAAGGATGGATTTCCTCCAGTATAATACTCGGTAGGGTCAAATATGTCCTCTTGGGATTGTGTGCCGAAGTTCGGATTCTCTTGACGTTGGTGGCTTGAAGCGTCAAAGCCCGTGTTGCCCATCGGCTGTTGTTGAGGGAGTGTATTGAAGGATGGATTTCCTCCAGTATAATACTCGGTAGGGTCAAACATGTCCTCTTGGGATTGTGTGCCGATGGACGGAATTCTATTGTGTATGTAGCTTGGAGGATTCAAGACCATGGAGGCGTCTCCCATTGCGGCGTGGCTGTGGGAGTTGAAGGTCTCTGCAGTAGTTGTTACTGCTTGGTCCATAAAGGTAGGTGTATTTTGGGAGTGGACTGCAGCGACAGAACTGTATCCTTCACCTTCAAGATTATCAGGTGGAATTGGCCGATCTCTTGAAGGTGCCCTATGTTCACCATCATACCGTAGGTGTTGGCTTAAAATGGATCCATGAGCTCCTTGCATGGGGTTGCTTTGCGAGGACACTGGATTGAGGTCCCTGAAGCTCTGGTGAGCGGTGTCGGCCATTGCCATCTCACTTCTGCTGTTTGTATTTGTGCCCTCACATCCGCCAGAGCTGACCTTGTAACCGATGGGGTGTGGAGGATCTGTATGTATGAGGTGCTGCAATGAGGGGTTGCGTGATGCTGAAGATTGCTCACTCTGCTCGGGAGCATGATATCGGGTCTCCTCCGACGTGGCATACGTTGTATTTGAGGTCGGTGGGACTGGTGGAGATGTCACGATGCCGTTGGGCGGATCTTTTCTCCTTCGTTTGGATGTCCTTTGGTCTGGACATGTCAGTTACGCCACCGTCTGTCGGCTAGAAGAAAGCTTGCCTCTTTGTCTCGCCGCGGTTTGAGGCACAGCAGCCAGCACAGCAAACACAACGGCGGAAAACTTGGAGGCGGTTTCACACACGTCAGATCCTTTCCATACTTCAGAAAATGCGTCGAAGTTGTTGTCTATAGCTTGTATCCTGTTGAAAAGATCAGCACGCTCACATCAATGAATAATAGACCGTACTCAGGTATCGTTAATGTAGGAGCAATAAGGCCCATGAGTCCTGGGCACAGTGAATACAACCTGTAGAAAACCGCACCCTGTTGCAAGTATCGGTCGAACAGGCGACGTCTAGACTTTTGGTGTTTGCTATCAAGGGCACCGGATAACCGTGACATTTTCATCACGTCGTCTTTGTATCGTCTCGTGTAAGTCTTGTGTTGGCACCCGTTACGAATACCTTGATGAATTTTCTCTTCCAGTTTCCGATACAAGCTCAATTTGTGAATGACCCTTCGAAACGGGTCATTTTCCTTCGAGTCCACTAGCGAATCGAAATGCCATTGTGCAGGTGTTATGAATTCAACTCCTTCCCACAAGAATTGATTCCATGAACGGATACACTCACTATTGTCATCCTCATGCGTTCTAACAGTTTTTTCAATCTTTTCGATAAGCGTTTTGACCTTGGCATCTTCTGCCATTTTGCTTTGGCTGTCGTCCCCACGATTGTCCTTCCCGTTACCATTATGATCACTTTGGGCATTTTGGGTGTCAATGCCGTCGCTATTCGGGTTGCTGTGGTCTTGCGAGCGGTCTTTGTCAGAGTTATCCGGCTCATTAGTACCACTGTTCTTCTGACACGAAGAGGCAGAGTTACTGTCTTTGTCATTGGCGCTGGATTCGTTGATATCTTTTACGGCGTCTTTGTCTCCCTCAATGCCGCCGTCCTCAGCGATAGGCCTTTTGCTGTTGCAGTTATGACTGTCTCTTAGCTGTGAGTCACGGCTGAGACAGAAAACGGCTAATCGATCACGATTGAATGTACGTAATCCAGTACAAGCCCACGAAGACTGCGTTTGCAGCGATTGACATTTCTGAACAACGGAGGGTTTGGAAGAGAGATGTCGTACGCGAAGAAGAAGTCGGCCAGAAACCTTTGCGAATCAGCAAATAGTTAATTTAAGATAGCTAGGAGAAGCCTTACTTCGTTCCATTCAAGGAACTGTCCTGAGCCTTCAACAACGACGTGAACCAGATCCATCAAATACTTTGAAACTCAGAAGTAGACATTTGCAGACACGAAGGGAAAAGGAATGCCAACATGAGGTGGATCTACCAGTAGGTGTCCTTGCATCAGCCCACGGGTTGTACTTCCCCGTCAATGCCGCAGATCGAGCTCTTGCACTAGGCTGACTACTACATTTACGGTTAGCTTCTCGACAGGCTGTCGAGAAGCTAACCGAATTCCATCTAGCCGTTCGGTTAGGGGTTAGCAATAGTGAGACCCCCCACCATTATCCACCATTCTGGCCATCTGGGGTATCACATCCCACGAGTTCGCCCCTGCTTCGGCTGGCAATCGTCGTGCAAGCGCCCGGGTGGACCTTAATTGGCTCTGGAATGTGCATCCTGCCCGCCGATGGGATGGACAAATGCGTACATGAACAAGCGTCACCGAAATGAGTTCCAAAGGGACTCGAATCAGTTATGTGCTAACGAGAATGATCAGCGCCGCTCGTCTCTTTTCGTACTGATATCTGACCACGCCTGATGTGGGCTTACGAACAGGGAGAGAAGGGGGGAACTGCCACTATCACGCTCATCAACAGCTCTTATATAGAACCCAAAGAATCTTGCAGCCTCGTGTTGTATATTGCCTCGTTTGCCTTCTTCGCCCCGTTTGTTAGGCACCGCTTTGTCTCCTGCAGTCTCGCCTGCATGCTTACACCCCCTGTTTTTCTTCTTATGGAAAGAGTCTCACCGACAGCTTACCTAAGCGTTCTCATCTGTGTCCTCGTCGCTGACCTTGCGGCAATCCCTTTCCTGCATTGGCAGCGTAAGCGCTTGGGCTTGAAGGAGCTATTCTGTCAACTACAGACATGGATCATAATATCGAAATACGCACTCGACTCCGCTCTGGTCATTCTCATGGTGCTGTACACCTCCAAGGAGGTTGACGGTAAGCAAAAGCTTGCTCGAATACTACCTTTATCATATCGACTGATTGGCCCATTTAGGAGAAGGGTTTTGGCTTGCTGTTGACCTACTGCTTCGTCTCTCTATCACATGTGTGATATTCTCAGAGGTCGGTTTTCTATCAGAGGAATACATCAATACGAATGTTTACATTTTACCGTAGCTTTTATTCACGCGGAGTCTTTTTACCCGCATACAGATGTCTCATTGGGGATGGTGGTGGCGAAAGCTTGGTCCCATTGCTATTTCTATTCTTACGCTCTTGAAGTTTCTGCCTCTTATCCGGTATACTTATACCAGCACCGTGGAACCCGTATATACTGATCCGAATTGCAGCTTGCATAAAGACAACTTTCATTTCTGGACTGGTTTCGGCGCAAGCCTTCTAGAGTATTTGCTCTTCAGTTCGATATACTGGTGGGCCCTTTGCCACCATCGTCAGAAATGGACATCAGGTCTGCTTGCAATTCCTATACTTTGTTCTGCAGTTGTCCTTGCGGCGTCGGTATCTCTGTCTACGTGGAAGTTGCAATCGATTGGACATATACTTCTTGCAGTAAGAAAGGAATCTCAAGATTGAAGACACTACTGACGAGAATTACAGAGCCTTCTACTGCTTATCAGTATCCAATTCTCGCTACGTAGCGTTTACACTGAGTACACCATCATTCGAGCTCGGATTGAGGATGGTAAAAGGGTAGCGGACGAAGCATCAAACGAATCAATGCGTATCCTCAATGGTGATATTAGCGGGAGAAGCCCATCTACATCAACATCAAGGAAGCCGTTAAGCCGCGATACAGATGACGCCAGAGAGCTGTACGCGTTGAATGTGTCAAAGACCCAAACACCAAAGGATCGTGGCATGCTAGGGAGGGGAGAGGTCGATATTGATTCCAGTGAGTCTTGATACACTGCCGATCGCAGGCAGCCTTGCCGCTCTTCCCTCTTACCAATCTTATGTCGTGAAATTTCCGTTCTGACAATGTATTGCAGTTGGTATTGCCTATGGAAATCCCTTCAGTCCCGGCGATCCTCATCGATCCTCATGCATCTCGCCACCACCAGGCTGGGGGCCTCAGATGACCGACTTCACCCTCGACTTGATTTCCAAGGGAGAAGAAGTTACATCAATACTCATACAATTGGAGACAGAGTGGCCCCAAATGGTGGGCTACGTCGATCTCAGTTGGTTGAAGGATATAGTGTCAAAAGGGATTGGTCCCAACCTATCACACCAACGGTAGGACCTGAGGACGATACAGCAGAGGGAGTCATTGGGCGACTCCTGCGACGTACGCGCATGAAGGCGCTGACTTCACAATTTAACGGGCACCTGAAAGCAATCTTGTTCCATTGGCCGCGTCTTGACCTGAGCCTACTTTCACCTACTCTCTTTATTCAAGTCACAACGATCGTATTCGCAGTACCGTTGACATTCGGCCATATCTCGCGTTCTTGCTCCCTCTATTCCATCATTCATCCTCAATCTATCGTCAACGCACCACTAGCCGAGACTACCGTCTTGAAGTTTCGACCGTGACTTGTTAGCATCTACATTGGCAGAGTTACGGGAGGGAGTCCATCATCTGAGTTCTCAGTTCGCAAATGCCATGAGAGAATGTATTCATTAACGATGTCTTCTGCGAACTATCAACGGTTATTTCACCAAACATTCAATGTGGCTAACTAAAAGCTTCAACGGCAGAAGGATTTAAACACAGATCATACAAGCTGCTATACGGATCTTGGCAAAGATCTCTGCACCACCTGATCTTACCCGCAATGGCGAAGTGTTCAGCAAGCCGTCCGAGGAAAACCTGGCAGCTCAACGACTCCCTAAAACCACTTAAGCACTGGCATCCCCTGTTGAACGGATCACTTACGTTAGTGATTCCTGCCTCGAATTGTCTACCACGAAGTTCCTTAAGGCAACGCCAGGCGTCCGACTCCAGGTAATATGTGACGTACGCAGTCCCTGGCCGCAACCATTGTGCTCTATACACCGACCCACAGTGACAAGCAAAATTCATGAAATCATGGCATGATATTCCTGAATTCCGAAGGAGCACAGTTAGACAAAGCGAGACCGGATTCGGCGGACTTGGCAAAGTATAGTTTGTTGGAGAGAATGCTACACCCCAATCTGTAGGGTGCCAAGATGCGAGGATAACGGTTGAACCGTGCGATAGCCATCGATAGCTCGGAGTCTTGTATGCACCAGTTGTGGCGGCGGAACCTGCTTGTCTGTCATTATTGCTGTCCGGAAATAATTGTAATTAACTTACTGCCGTTCGAATCCATCTGTACTGTAGAGTTGGTGGATATCTAGAGAGGTACCGGGCAGGATGAGTTCTATATAATGAAACATCTCAGGAAAATCGAACGAAATGACGACGGGACAGCTTGCCCTTTATTCGTAAAACATCACCCCGTTTCCTGGCGGATCTGCTCTCCCCTGAGTAGCCTTCGCATCTCTAAACCCGTGTAACGCCTTGAGTCTCGGGTCCTGTTTTCCTACCAACGGTAGCAGCCATATCCAGAAGAAGCTTAGGTTGCGAGGATGATATTCACGGGGGTGGGTGGAGATTTGGAGTACAGATCCGCCGACGAGTCTCCTTCCCCGGTAGCGCAACGCCATGGAGGCCGCCAATCGCTGGATTGGCTCGTGGTTTGTGATGAGAGTGGAGTTTGCACTCGCTATCGGATAATTACGGCAACAAAAATAGCTACAAGCAAATCCAGTCACATCTCTCAATGCAGGTGCCGTCACATCAACAACGTGGAGGCGGATACTGATGACTTAGTGGGCCCCTTCAGTGTTAATCAGGTTGTAAATTCTCCAGGTCATTCTGTTGTCAACGTTCCTGGCAGAACATTTATGCTACATTCATTCGTGGCTCGATAAAATTCGCTCCCTGGTGTTAAACTGCCCACATTGATCTATAACATCTATTCCGATAGTCTGCATTCACCATGCAATCGCTCTGCCAACAGTGGTTCACAGAATCGCAGGTTAATACTCGTGAGGACACATACACGCCTAGCAGCGAGCCAGCAGCCTCGTCAGCGTACGAGGCAGCCCCACCAGCGTATGAGGTGCTGTACTATCCGGCTGCTTGTCTACTCTTCAGCTTCAGCTAACAGTTCGGCAGCAGCCTCACCAGCCTGCGTCGCTGGTGGAACCGAATCATCCTTCTCCCAACCCCGTCTGTCCCTGGGAACCTCGTCAGACAGAAGATTTGGATGTTGAGCAGATCGCCGACGTCATCAACCAAGGGAGTCTTTCGCTACTCGCACATGTCAGGTTTAAGGATTGCTTGAGGCACGCTCAAGATTATGAACAACGCTCGGTGAAGAATCTTGTTGTCCAGCATCGATGTATCGCATTCAGGATACGTTGTTATCTTCGCGAACATCCTATGGTGAGGGACACATATCATCAAGTGGAACAAGTCAGTAATCTTACCTCAACGTTCCGATCTCCTACTAACACCAGCAGAAAATGCGAAACCGAAATCCATTGGCTCACCAAGCCGTGATGTACGGCCTGTCGTCTGACACTCCAAGGAACCTCTGCCTCGATCTTATCTGTGAACCACTCAGACAATTCGTTGAAGATCCGACTCTGTCCCTCGGCGCCAAACTTACTGACTCCCAATCCTCGCAATACGCTTCGACCGTATTTACCGAACTGTGCTCTTCCCCCTCTGGCGTCCACTATTCACGATCAAAATGGATACGTTCGACGCGTTGATTACGGACTCTGGAGTACGCATCGGAATTGGCAATCTCCGATATATTGAACTTCGACCCTCTAAATCCTGAACTCCTTAAAGCCAGAGGACCACAAACGCAACGCTTAATCCAGATTGGCGGAGCCTTTTGTGATGCGATTGCAGAATGTGGCAAAGCCTACCCCGGCCTCGAATATCGCCTGAACGAGATTGCGCAGGTAGGAAACTCAAAATCAATCGGTGACCTGAGCTGATTGTGTACAAGATATCGTATAATTGCCATAACTGGTACCGTTTGGCTGACCTTGTACACGGCCAACAGCGGGCTGGGCTCTACTCTGTTTACTCGAGTCTCTTCAATCCCACAGATAACTTTGCGGTTTGCCGAGCGGAGATGAAGAAGCAACCCGGCCTCCCCTTTCTAGAGCCTTATCTAAAACAGGACTACCCTACCGGAGACACAGATTTCCTTGAGGTCTTCTCACCCAACCGGACAGAAGCTGTGTTAGTGCAGTCTACAACCAAATCGTCTCGGTTCGGCCGCTTCAAGGCCCGCATGCGTAAACTAAAGTGAGGAAATGGTCTCGTTGGATTGGAAAGCTATGGAGCGTTGTGTCCTGTATCAGAATATCGTTGTTGGTACCACGGGAGCTGGACTGTTGTTGTATATAGAGGGCTGTGGATGATCTGCAAGAAGAGTTGTAATATCGTCATTTCCTGTCAAATTTCAAGCCAATATTCAATAGGCGTAGCTGGCGCGACAGCCATACCGACGCTTTGTACACTAATGTAGTTTGTGCACCTCTGTACGTGTAGAAGCCGATGACTACCGGTAACCAATAAAGGGTCAAAGCTCATGTTCTCGGCAGTAATGTTCCCGCCTTGCTTGAGTGCTAGGTCGATGAATCCTTGAGCGACCTGCATTCCATGAATGGGGCTAGCAAATCTATCAAGATCCAGAGCACCTGATATGCATGTCTGATCACACGTTTCCAGCGGAAAAGGAGTGAGGAGACAATCATGCAAAGGGTTTCAAAATGTACCAATGGCGCGAGCGGAGGAGGCACAACAAAGCCATAATGAAAGAAAAGAGAGCCTGGGCCTGGCACTTCCCGAAGGCCCACGGCAGAGATTATCCTCAATATGGCTCCTCTAGCAGCGAGCCTTTTCAATCGGGCGTTATGCCGGACCAAGTGCTGAAAAGCTAGCAGTAGCGTCAGGAGGTTAGCTTTGCAGGATCACACCGCATCTCTCACAGTACCATCTTAGAAAAGCCCCATTTCCAGACTTCCTTTTGGTTGTATGAGCATTTTTCTTACGCATCCCATCGTCAGGCATCAGCTGTGTCTACACCGATAATGAACAGCCTCATACCAAAGCGGTATAACCTGGCACTGGGGGGAGATTGTTACAATCGTTTTCAGGTGAAATTTCGCATTGGTGCCGAATTCGAGATCAAGCCGGCTTCGGAGAAGTCAACGACTATCGAGCAGCATATTAAAACCGTCTCGTCGGTCAGTGAGCACGTGGCAAAATTAGAGCACGCTTTGAAGCTGCGCAGCGAGGGTCACGATCCTTTTAGCGTCCATTGGCAGGAAGCGCGCACGATCTACCGTTGTGACCTGCAAAGCCGTATCCGGGGCACTGTCTTCAGAGAAAGCAATGTTGGTCTACTCCGACAGACGGCGGAGGATTATACCATCAATCAGGCTGTGCAGGGACTGGAGGATTACATCAGATCCGATTTTGCGCTTGAGCACGAGGATACGCTCGTAGAGGGTCACGGCTGGGTCTTCTATATTTTGGAAGAATTCCTGGGCGATGCTCTAAGGGAGGCCAGTCGACGTCTCCCTGTTGAGGGCGGCCCCAAAGGCGCGTCCAACGAGTCTCATCCCAGCTGGCTAGATGTGGAGAAGTCTTTGGCTCACGCGAGGGTACAAGCAATGAAGATTATCGGAGCTATCGCCTCATCTCGCGATCCTCTTTGGCGTTTCCAAACCTTCGACAGTGGAACAGCTGAAGCGATCAAGGTTACACAATGGAGCTTGAATAGAGGCTCCGTCCCATCTAGCCTTGAAAGAGCATGGAAGCGTGATCACCGCTCTGGGCATCGATGGCTCGACACAAGTGGAGATAAGCTGTATGCTTGTTTGACGCAATACATGGGCGCCTTCCGCAATCACGAGGTAGCCCTCGCTGAGCACAGGGTTCCCTGGCAGGCGTCTTCTGCGGGGCTCGGAGCGGGATACGTTGCTTGGACAGTCACGGATAAGTTCACATACAATACACTACTGGGCTTTTCGCCGATCTTGAAAGTTGGCCCTGGCCTGATACACAAAGTCTCGCGAGGTCCATGGCACTTGGTGGCACTAGCCAACGAAGGGATTCATTATGTTCCAAGCAACAAGGAATATTGCGGTATACTCCTGGTGTGTTTCGTGCTGCTTTGTACTTATATTCTGCTTCTCGACTCGAAGGAACGATGGATTTCACTGGCGTTGTGGTACAAGACGATGCTTTGGAATCACTAATCGCTAGAAGAGGGAGCAGAACGAGGCACGACAGGACTGTGAACTTTTGATCTCCTTCACGCAACTAAATCGCGGTGCTTTGCGATGTTTCAAGCATTATCACGGAAAAAAGCATTGAGGTTGCCTGAGGGGTATTGCCAACTTGTCAATAGGCTAGGGGGTCAACTCAGGAGATTGAGGTGGGAGAAATAGTATAGAAGCACGTAGGCCAAACAAAAGTGGAATTCTTTGCGATCAATCACCGCGACTCCTCGAGTGCATATCGATTAAACCGTGTGAGAGTTTTCGCAATGTTTTCCGTTTCCCTAGCCTCTTAAGAGGCTGATATGCATGGCTGATCACACCGTCGCCGACGCTAACAAAGGATCGACTATTAGCTTCGACAACGCCTCCTTTAAAACTGTGAGTGGAATCCAAGTCCCTGACTCTTATGTGCACTCGATCTTGGCCTAGTTCTACTGCATTTTGGAGTCGAGTGTTAAGGTCTTTACACTTAGGACAGGCAAAAACTTCTGACCTCATCAAACCTCCTACACCTAGGAAGCACGATGTGGGGCCTCAGAAGTTTGATCGAATTTGGACCCCAATTACACGCAACTCAAGAATTCCTTACGGAAATCTACCCTTTCCTCGCCAATGGTGCCCACGATAGGGAATTCTTCACCAAATTGTACCCTTTCCTTCCCAATAACATCCTTGGTTGGACACTCTGTGTGGGCTTCCTCGTGATAGCTATTTACGCTTACTACCTCATTCGGAACGGACTGCCTACATCGACGGTAACAATGCAACACGACGACGATCTGTTTGACGTTGCGGTAGCTTCGCTGCGAAAATCTCAACAACCACGATCTGTGCTGATAACAGCCAAAACTACCTCAGTCTCAGCATACAGCGACAGTGACGATAGATCAGTAACTATGAAGATGGAGCCCAACTTTGGGACTCATTTATACTGGTACAACTGGCAGCCTCTGCGGGTCCAACGTGGCTTTTTGGCCGATTCTGGGGACCGGGACGGTCACACTCGGGAATTCCTGAGCATCACTACTTGGAGCCGGTCTCCTCGAGCGATGGAAAAAATTGTTTCTCGGTGGTTCGAGGAACATCGACGTAACGAGGCTACTTATACTGTCATTCGAGAGGCCAACAGCGAAGCCTTCAACCCTTGGTCAAGCAAAATCATAAAATCATCGCGACCATTGAAAAGTATTCTTTTGCCAAAAGAAGTGAAAGATGAAATCATCAAAGATCTCGAAGATTACACGCGCCCGTCGACACGTCGATGGCACACCAAACGTGGATACCCCTATCGTCGAGGTCATTTATTTTATGGAAAGCCTGGAACAGGCAAATCAAGTCTCACCCTTGCACTTGCCGCACACCTCGGTCTCGAGCTATATATAGTGCCCATTAACAATCCCGAATTCGATCAAGAAACTCTCGCAAGTATGTTTCGGAGCCTCCGTGACCCATGTATGGTCCTGCTAGAAGATGTAGATGCTCTCAATACTACAACCCACCAGCGCGGATCCTCGAGAAGGTCACAGTCCGGGCATTCCAACCTTTCTACACTTCTGAATCTCCTGGATGGCGTCGCCGCGAAAGAAGGCGTGATCCTGATCATGACATCAAATCATCTGGAGGTATTAGACGACGCTCTGGTCCGACCTGGGAGGATTGACAAGAAGGTGCATTTCACGAACGCCACACAGTACCAGCTACATGGGCTCTTCCTGATTACCTACCTCTCCGATGCTAGCGAAGAAGTGCATCAGACATCAGCGGTCAAGAATGAGAAGATCCCCACACCAGTGATTAGCGACGAAGAGATTCACAAGCTCGCAGAACGGTTCAGTACTACACTACCATCAAACGAATTTACGGTGGCTGAAGTTCAGGGATATCTCTTTCCTCGCAGACAAGATCCGCGTGGTGCATTGGCAGGCGCGGCCGCATGGAGCGAGCAGAAAAGCAAAGAACGCTTAAACCCTGCAGCCGAAGGGTCTTTGGAAACAAGTAAACCTGAGAGCAAAGAGGATATTCTGAAGAATGAATCTGATGATAAAAGCGTCGGCTTAACAGAAGACACAAAGGTCGCAAGCACGGGCGAATGGAGCGAGCAGAACACCAAAGAACACTTAAACCCTGTCGCCGAAGGGTCCTTGAAGGACCAGGAAACCGACCGTGAAAGCGTCAAACCAACATCAAAGGGGTGATAGGAAGGGTTAACGTTTGGACATATAATAGCTAGATAGAGAAGAGGAAGCAGTATGAGGGGGGAAAGGACTAACAACGTTTGATCTCCTTCGTGCAACTAAATTGCGGTACTCTGCGATATCCCAAGCACTATAACGGAAAGAAAAGCATCGTGGTTGTCTTGGGAGTATTGCCAACTTTGTCTGCTCCGATGCTCCCTGCTTTGAATTAGTCATCAGCGATGTTATTGGATAGTAATCAAAAAAATTATGGTATATTTGGGCTAAGTATGTATGCTAGCCTTTGCTAGAGTCGAGCTGCTTGTCTGATTTCATGCTATCGTACAAAGGTAAGCCAACCAGGCTAAATAGTTCATCCATTCGCATAATCACACCGCCTCTCCATCATCATTCTCGTCATCATCCGCAAAATCTCCACCATCCTCGGCCTCATCGTCTTCTTCATCAACTTCTTCGTTCTTACCACCTTCACCGCTATCATAAGCACGCTGCTGCATGATTCCGCGATAGTAGTATAGAATCTCGTGGGCTTGATTGACCTGCTGCAGATCGTAGGGCAAGAGGGGATCAGCAGGGTAGAGTACACCGACGATTCTAACAAATCGACGGAATCCAATTCGGTAGCCGATGGACGTGGGTTATAGGGCGCATATCCAAGGACATCAAGTGGATTCAATTGGGAAATGTCCCCTAGACCAGTCGTCACTGGGTGCTCCGGATCTTCCTGAGTGTAAGTAGGTGGAGCCATGATAGAAATTGAATGGAATGATGATGGATATGTGTATGAAGATGTCGATGATTGTATGGAAATGGATAGGTAACAAGGCGAGAAGGTACTGGGAGGTGAGGGAGGGAGGGAGTTGAAATGGAATATGTGAAGTTTGCAATCACTGACGAAATGACGGCGGTGAGGTGAAGTGAATGAGACTCTGACCAATGAATTTGCTCTGTCTCACTAGCTAATCACATCATATCTTCCCTACCAAAGCATTCTGTGCCGAAGAACTCTGGCGCTGTCGTTATCTTTTGTGATGCTTCAACCCGTGCGTCAGACTTTGGATGCTTTTGGAAGCATCCACAAACGGAACCCCTTGTGTGATTCCTTCGAACGGCGAAGCACACAACAGCACTTCCTTACGCCCCATGTTTTGCGCCCTCTTCTTGTGACTCTTTGGCGTTTGCGGTACCCTGTAAAGAAGATGTTGCGGTTGAATCGACCTCTCGCCGGTGGGGATTGAAATCAGGAAAAGGGGGCGGGGAAGGAAATCCGCGAAAGCGTGGTCTTCGCAGAATTACGTCTCGCACCTCGTGGCCATTCGAGGCACACTGACCGAGACGTTTTCCTCAATTCGTCTCAACGGTTTCAACCGTAAATGAGAACGTGTAGCCGGACGCTGTCATTCCAAAATAATCCTTCTGAGAAACATTTACACCCGCTTGCAAAAGTAATTGGAACACATCTCCATGATTTTCAATCGCAGCGTAATGTAGCGCGGTCCTTTTGTGATATGTTGTAACCGAAGCGTCAACGCCAGCGTTAAGAAGGAGTTTGACGATGTTTGTCTGCCCTTTCTGGGCTGCAAAATGTAGCGGTTTCTTGAATCTTTCCCCATATCTCCCTACGTTGTAACCGCGTCTGATGAAGATTTCTCTAGCTCTTCCTCGCCTTTGCAGTGGTATTCTCTTCTTTTCATAGATTTCCAGCTCGAGTTGTTGACGGGCCTCACCTTCAGGTCCAGCAGTAGTCGAAGCGGAAGGGTCTGCACCGGCTTGTAGAAGCTGGTCCACAGCCTCTTTATTTCCTGCCTGGACGGCGCATAGCAGCGGTGTCTCGCCCCTGTTATTCCGAATGTCGATATCATGAGGGTGCCGGAGCAGTATAGTTAAAAGATGTAGATTTCCTTTCGCTAGATGATGTAGTACCGTGTCTCCGTCCTTATCCTGGATTGATATATCTGCTCCTCTTTCCAATAATGCTTTGAAGGTGGCTTCGCGGTTGTGCAACGCTGCCCATAACAAGATTATTTCTCCAGTTGTGCAGGTATATGTAAGGGCCATGTCGTAGAACTTGGCTGATAAGACCATTTCAAAGTGACGAGCCGTTCGTAAAAGTAAGCTCATGTCCTTCGGCCCAAGGTCATCAGTAATGTGAAAGATAATTTCGTTTGAGAGGCGATTGAAAGCCATGATGAGCGGTATTAGACCCACCGTCCGTACAGTTTCTGTAGTACCGTTCCCGACTATCGCAATGCTGGGTTTACGAGTACATGGAATGAAACCCTTCAAAGGTCGTTCGAGGTGCAAGTAATTCTTGGTAAAAGGTGCTCAACCACGCGTTTAGTACGGCTGCAGCCTGGGTAAGCAGCGGCGATTGTTATGGTGACTAATCACCTATTGCCGAGGCAACTTGTTTATTTGATAACAGTGATCCTCGAGATTACAAGCACTCTTAATAAAATACTATAACTCATTATGTCCTCGCTACGCCATTCAGATTTTCAACGCCTTACGCAGCGTGTGCTAGCCGCGGAGCAGCGTGCCGAAGAAGAACGACGGGCACGCCAGCAGGCGGAGCAGGAGAAGCAGCAGGCGGAGCAGGACAAGCAGCAGGCGGAGCAGGACAAGCAGCAGGCGGAGCAGGACAAGCAGCAGGCGGAGCAGGACAAGCAGCAGGCGGAGCAGGACAAGCAGCAGGCGGAGCAGGACAAGCAGCAGGCGGAGCAGGACAAGCAGCAGGCAGAGCAGGACAAGGAGCAGGCGGAGCAGCGCAATCAAAAAACCACTCTCGACGAATTTCTACAGGCTTGCCATGAACATCTTCATAAGCCACTACGTGTCGAGACCAACAAGAGCTGGACAACCAAGGGCCCTACGACTCCTGGGAATAGGTACTACCCGAAAACCATAGAGAAGTGGGGAACTTTCATGGAAGAACAACATAGGGTGTTTTCGACAGCCCGTAATATCTTCCACCCAAAGAACAAGCCAGCTCTGCGACTCTTCAGCCCGATCCTCAGCGTGGAGGATCAAGGTCGACTCCATTGCAACATCCGAATTGCCAACGAAGCAAGCCTTCGAACCTATGAAAAATCCGCCATAGAGGTCCAAGTCGCCGACATCATCAATCGTCTATCGGAGATCATGCAAAACCCCAAAGAGTTTCAGCTCGGAGAAGGGATCATTTTCGAAAACGACCCCAACTCACTCAATGAGATAGCAGAGGAAGTTCAGGAGCGTCTACACATCCAACCCCCCCGAACCCCATCACCAACCGCACCGCTATCCAGTCCATCCAGTTCATCCAGCGCATCCAACCTGGAACTCGACTCTGATCCTAAGCCAGGGCGAACCCGGGCCGACCAGTACTGTATTTACAAACAAGTAGGGTGTAAACGGCAATTATTGTTCGTTGTGGAGTACAAACCACCTCACAAACTCTCTACCGGCAATCTGTCAAGGTTTCGGCCAATGGATGTGAAGAAGGAGGTTCTCGATCGAATCCATATCCCACCCCCTATACCCCCAGACATGACCGAAGAAAACGCCGAGCAGTGGCAAGAGGCCTTCGAGGACAGGCTGCAATACAATGCGGACCAGGTGGCGGTGGCGGTGGCGACGCAGACGTTCCACTACATGATTGAGAACCGGCTCGAATACAGCTACATCACTACGGGGGAGGCCTTCGTCTTCCTTCGCATCGACTGGGAACCGGAAAAAAACAACACCAAGCTGTTCTACCATGTGGCGGTGCCGAGCGACGACGTTGTCACGGACAACGCCGGCAACAGTGTCTTCGACTTCCAGCGGACGGCCATCGGCCAGATCCTCGGCCTGTGTTTATTAGCATCCAAATCAAAACGGAGGACCCATGCAGAACGAAAGCGTGCGGAATTTTTTTTAGAGAAACATCCTGTTACTAGTCTTGAAACCGTTAATCTGCAAACGCCTGCAAGTGAGAGACAGCTTGGAGCGGAGAAGAAGCGTGCACGGAATTCGCCACTGTACAAAGGGGGAAGGAAGGTTCCAGTTACCAGCGAGTACAACCTGAGATCGAAGTGCAAACCAGGTGATCTGCCCAAAAACTCCAATGACGAGCACGACGACCACGATGGACCAAACAGCCCCACCAGGCCAAGTGCGAGCAGTTCGGAGAGGAGCCAGGGGAAACCCAGCAGGCAACGGACATATGAGGGTCGAAACAACAGCAATCAAGCAAGCAGCAGCCGCGACACGCAGCGGCAGCACTGTACGCAAAGATGCTTATTAGGCATTATGCGAGGATGGCCGCTAGACAAAAACTGCCCCAATACGTCGCTACATGCCAGACATGGCCAGACGCATACGGTCGACCAGTCAAAGTTCCTGGATCTCGTTCAGAAGCAGCTCGCCGAGGATCTTGACCATAATTGCGAGCCGCTAGGCCTGCAAGGAGCGAGAGGCGCGTTGTTCCAAGTCACGTTGGCGTCACACGGCTATGTCTTCGTGGGTAAAGGAACGGTGCAAGCTTTCGTGCCGGACTTACGACATGAGGGGGATGTGTACCGGCGACTGGCGAAGCTTCAAGGGACGGTAGTACCGGTGTACCTGGGGAATATTAATCTTACTGAGTCGTATAATCTCGATTTTGGGGTCGAGATATTGCACATGCTTTTAATGTCTTGGGGCGGTGAACTTGCTGATAAGGACGAGAGCATGAAAGACTCATCAGAACTCCAAAAAGAGATCAAGCGAACGGTGGCTGAGGTTCGACGGGCAGGAGTCGATCAGATGGATGTACGGCCATCAAATCTACTATGGAATCGAGAAGCGCACCGGGTGATGCTCATTGATTTTGAGCGGGCAGCAATGGCTAAGTGTGGACATCAAGATGACGGCATACATGATGAAAGAGTGATGCAGGAAATATCACCAAATAAGAAACGGAAGCGGGCTGGGTCTCTAGAGCGAAAGATGAGGCGTAGAGTTTCTTCAGTGTGATATGTATTCTAAGACCGTTACCGACCTCCGCCTATCCCATATTATGATGTCCTGATCACACTCATCATCCTTGACTGTTGCCTTGAGTGCCATTAACGTATTCATCACCCTCTTGGCAGAAGCCGGACAGGAAGCTCGATGGGCATCTAGCCAGTTTCGCCGTAAGTCCCGGAATCTGTTCACAGGTAGTCCTTCTAACTAATGGACAGCGGAAGCGGTGGTGCGGAGCCAGAGGTGGTGTACTTTTTGGGCGCCTGCCACAAGCGTTTTGGAACGTTGGGGCAGAAGCCTTCATAGCGGATTGGGAGGAGAAGTGTGCTTCTGACGTTAAAGCCAAGGTTGAAGAGGAGCTCCCTGACCAGGTTCTGCCTATACGAATCTCAAATCCCACGAACTCACTCAATATCATTTGTGCAGAATCCAGAACCCACATTGATGGACGACCTACCCATGGCTTTGTTGAAGCAATAATTGCAGCATAGCATTTGTTAAGGATAATTTCCCAAATTAGGGGGTGCAGATTGTCACCTAAACAGTGCCTTGCCATGTTCTTGCGTTGCAGAGCTAAATACAGTAACCGCTATACAACCTACATCAGACCGTGCAGAAGCATGGAGCTAGACCAGAACAATGTGTCATCCACGGACCATGACGCCGTTGCTGAGGGGGCACGGATAGCGATGTCGAATTCAGAGGGTGCGTTGACGGTTTGTACTCTACGATAGGCCGCTGGGGAACCACGCCCTCGCCAAAATAATTGTCAATGGGGGCCCTAGGGCTAACCCGGAGCCATCCCGGGAGATCCCTATTCTAGCGCCTAAAATCATTCTATAATTCTGCTAGATGAGGTCTGAGTAGTTCCCCAGGAGCGTTGCAAAATACCGGCGCTAATTTAGGCAGGATCCTCCCATTGATCCCTGTCGCAGAATTCACTCTCTGGTAGGTCCGTTCTTACCTCACTGAGGTAAGAATGAACCAATCAGAAAATCTACCCGACTTTTAGTACTCCTTCGAGACTCCCTTTTCGGCTCTTCCGACAGCCAACGTAATTACAGGCAGCGGGATCATATGTAATCTGCTAACACCGACGAGATCTACCTACTCTTGTCCATTTCTATACTGTCCCAGCAATCACTCAATTCGCCAGCTCGTAGTTCACTATCGAGAAACGAAAAAGGTCGTAATTGACGACAAAGGAAGCCAGGTTAATACCGAGAAGACGCCAACCGAGAAGATCAGCGTCGTTCCATTCATGATTGTGTTAGTATTTATCTAATTTGGGCTTACGAATAAGGAGAGACCGTCACTATCATTTTATTGACGTTTCTGCTTTCCTCGCCCTATTAATCGAGCTTGACCTTGTCTCCTGCAGTTTTACCTACACGCTTGCATTGCCTTCCTCTCCCCAACAGCTCCACCCACGTGGCCTTGCTTGTATCGTCGTTGCTACCTGTAACAGCGCTCTCTTTTTAATTAGGCGTACATCCGCGGAGTTTAATTCCTGGTGTTTTTGCCCCCAAGCGGTGGACAATCACCCTTTCGCTCAAAGCTTTGGCCTCCGCCATCCATTCGACGAGGGGCAGACCTATCATCAATCAGAGGATAAAATGGCGGCAACTAGAAAGACCGCCAAAGCCCAACGAGCTTCCTCCGCGCACAGCGTGTCTGAGGGACCGCCTCCGCAATCGTCTACGTTACAACGTAGTTATACCGGTCCAGGCTATCCTCAACACCATAACGAGGAGAGGTATTTTGCAATTCCTAGACAAGTTACAGCACGCAGTGCACCCTTAGGTCCGCTGCTGCAACCCGAGAACAAATTTTCCCCTCCTATACATCGCACCAGCCTACCTCTTTCTCAGGTTGCCTCTACCACCGATCCTCAGTTCTTCCTTCCACCCTACGAGTCAATGGGACCCCCGATCATGTCGCTGCCAGCAATCGACAAGAAAGCCTTCAACGCGCCAGCGGAGCAAGGCTTTACTCAGGTGCCCATTCACGTACAAGCTACGTCCAGTGTCGCTAAAGAAAACCGCAACCGCAATATCGCGATACTGGAACAGCGGATACGAGCAACGAAGCAGCAGATTCGAGCTAAGGTAGAGGAAAAAGGAAAGATGGAACAGGAGTTAGAGCAGGAAGAGGAGATGAGATATGTAGAAGACTATCAAAGTTACTTGTGCGGAGTGGTAAACACGCTGAAGGAACATCTTGAGCGACGCAGCATCCCCATACCATCCTTTGCCCCACCGCCGCAGCGAAGAAAATATTCCTCTGTTGATGGGCCGCAAGATGTTGAAGACTTGGCTCTAGACAGGGGCAGAAATCCTCGGAGACGCATCGATACCGCATACGTTTGAGTCCCCTGCCGCTCACGCCTCCTTTTAAGCATATGACCGCTATGCCATCCCGGAGACGTAGATATCCTTGAGCTCTCCTCAACCTCCAGGATGGAAGCTGTGTTAGTTCAGTTGCGGCGCGCATGCGCAGCTCAAAGTAATGGGACGGTCTTTTTGGGGTTGGAAAGCTGTGGAGCGTTGTATCCTGTATGAGTGCATCTTCGTAGATACCACTGGAACCGGTTTCGCGTCATTGTAATTTAGGATGGCTGTAGGTTGTTTGCAAGAAGTGCTGTAACACCGTCATTATCTGTTAGAACATGAAGCAGTATTCACCAGGCGCAGTTACACTCATGCAGACTAAAAGGGGGCGCGGCAATTGTACCGATGCTTAGTACACTAATGCAGTCTACCTATGTATGTGCCAAAAGCCGGTGAGTCGCGCTAGGCGGGAGAGAGTCAGAGCTCCTCTTCTCCACAGTAGTGCCAGCATGTGGAGCCAGCGGTGAAGGCAGCGAAGCATGTTAGCGTAGGGATAAAGGATTGGAGGAGAGAGTCGGAAAACGCACGGATCTCTCCATGAGTTACAATGCCGTTGAATGATACGTCCTCAGCTGGCGGCTCTGCCGTAGTATTTAAATGCACCTTAGATCTCTTGCTGTTTTTGTCTCGTTGACTCTCTCTCTTTAACAAAGTAGCAAAGCCCACTACATCCGCTTTTACAACCACGAATGTATTACTTGCCACACGCTACCATTTACCTATTTCTATTCGCTGCCGCCTGTGACGGCGGATCCACCGCCGCCGCCGCCGCCGCCTCCACTAGCACTGTGACTTTGTACTGTTTGGGCCGATTAAGAAATCACTGTTCGGTACTCCCCAACGAAAGACGGTAGTTCAACAATCCAGACGTGTCGAGCCAAGGGAGGCGAGAATTAACGGATTTGAACGACAGTAAGTAAGTAACAACGTTTCCGGACAGCAATAGTAACAGACAAGCAGATCCCACATCCCAAACCGACAGCAATGTCTCGGATTTTTGCTGAGATAGGAGATGGGACATATATCGTCGAAAGCAGAACGCTGTGGGGGATAAAGAAGAAGGAAAAGATGGCTTCTGACATTGATCCTTGCCATCACAGCCAATGGCTCGAGTGGAACAAGGCTCAAGAGGGCTCAACAAGCATCAATGATGAAAGAGTAGTGGAATATAAGACGAAGCAGGTGCGGAAGTCTTTCGGACTGTTCGGTAAAAGGCCCTTATCCGACACAGAGCCAGAGGGTTGGACCCGAGAGATGTCGCGCTTCGTCAAGGGAAGTCCTGATTCTGAAACTCTCTTGTCCCTCGTCGTACGCTTCGAGAAGCGGTTCCCACAGATGACAAACCGCGTCGGACAAGGCTTCTTTGAAATTGTGAGGGGAGATATCCTGTCGGTGCCTTCCCATAACGATAGATTGTGGCTATGATGCTCTTTCAGGGATGACGCACTGTAATCCTGCGCTCTCGCAAGCCTTAGCCGCTATATTACCGCAAAATAAATTCTTGCAAATTCTCTAACGTCTTCGTAACATCAATCGCAAAACTTCTCTCCCATTACGTATTGGCAAGGGCGGGCTAGTAGAGTGATCCAAGGGAAACTTCTCCCGCCAGTTGTCATCGCCAAATGAAATGGCCAGAGTATCGACAATCGGTGCAACCGTGTCCAATAAAATGATCCAGTGTAACTCCGCTGATGGGTCTCGTGGCGCTGAACCCTTAGCTTGATTAGGTTGAGATGGTTACGGAACATCTAGCTCCCGTGCTGGTCAGCTATAAGTGATGGGTGCCTCCCATTCATGGACTCGAAACATCACAACACCTTGAGATTTGCAATATGAAGATCTCTGATCTTATTCCTCTTCAAGAGGGCATATATGAGTTGGAAACAGGCCATAGTAAAAGCCGGCTTTGGGAGGCAGACGCCTTTGTAATTCGCTTTGGCTCTATTGAGACAGAGTTGACGCCCAAAAAGATCGCGGGGGATGCAGAGATATGGTGAGGTCCCTTCAGAACTCGGCTCTGTCCGCAGCACTGACGGCAGCGCAAGCTTGCCGTATCCACTCCAAGACCAAAGTCTGGAAACTCTTCGCGTGAGCGGTGACGGTTCGTACAAGGACGAAGGCGGCGAGGAGCAGAAGTTCACGAGCGCACACATGGAAGTCGTCGTGGAGATGAGGATGGGACAAATGCTCATGATTGTAGACGCAAAGGATGACGGCAGTCCAGGCCAAAACCAGAAGGACAAGCCGAAGACAGGAAACCTATCGTAAGTTCAGATCTCGTCGCACGGTGATCCATGCTTACAATACTCAAGCATTATCAAACTGGTAGACGTCCTGCCCCCGAGATCGCCAGACAACGCGCGCGACCAAGGTACCGCTGTTGCAACTCACTCGGAGGCAATTGAAAGGGCCCCAAGTCCCATCACCGCACAGCCAGACGAGGTAGTGGGGATACAGGTCTCATCCAGTCACGGTAGCTGATGACTTTCTCCGAATATACATGAGGACTCCACGTATGGTGATGGTGAAGCGTATGAGGTCCCATTGATTTGCACTTTTGCGAGTACTCACCCAGGGGCCTATGACTAGCTTTGTATTCAGGTCATCGCGCTCGGTAGCAGAGTCGTACCTCTAAATGTCACCTTCCACAGTCTTCGGAAACTGGGACGCGAAGAAAGCGGAGGTATTGTTGGGTGTGTTTGGGTATGAGCAAGTGTCTCGGGTCTGTCCATCCCCTTCGTATCTTGAAATGTTCGACTGCATTGACATGGCGTCTGATAGAAATTAGTACAGGATTCTCAGCGGGCTCTTTTCTGCTTGCCAGTGTCTGAGAGAAAGCAAATAAGCTCTTCAATCTTATCAGCCTCTATATCGTGATATCCCGGCTCGTTCCATGCCCTCGTCCACAGTGGAGCCTCAAACTCGGGTGGGTAATAGCCAGAAAGCTCCCAGTCTATGATAGCCTCGACTTGCAGAGTGTCCTCGTTGATCAAGATGTTGTGTTGCGCAAGATCATTATGGCAAAAGCTGAAAAGTGGTGTATTCGCGACCTTGGCTGGCCATCTTGCGCGTTTATCACGCGTCGTAATACGGACAGGAGGAATAACGACGCCAATCAAGGCACCTGTGGTGCATGATGTTAGAGACCGGAGCTGCGGGAGAACTGTGGTGTTGATGAAATCCTCCGCGTTGAGGAGCGCCTTGGCTCTGTTGTCCTTGATACGATCAAGTGGTTTGCCATTCACGCGTTCCATCACTAGCTGATAGGCTCCCCAGACCTGTTCGAACCTTAAGACCTTTGGTACTGGTATTGTGGTTTTTGTAGCAATCAATTCGAGGACCTCAAATTCATTCTGGAGGCGCTCCCTGGTCCACGGCGCCTTAATAATTTGTTGTTTCGAATTCAAACTTCGTTCACTAGGTCGTAGCTCTCTTTTGGTAAACGTCCAAGCGTCGTAGCTATAGAATCTGTCAGAAGTAACCCAATATCCAGAGTCCCCCATTCCTGTCGTCTAGTTGCTGGAAGTCAGGAAAAGGATATGAGGCGATAGTGTTCGGCTATTGAATCTCTTTTTCGTTGCTAGAAGGGTTAACCCCCGAGTCGGCCACACCCCTGATTCGGCCACCCTGCTATAACTCCACAACTGTCGGTTTTGATATCATGATTCCGCATGCGAAGTTATAGCATTTACTAATTCCTATAACTTTCGTACCAAGCCCTTTGTTCATACTGGTAAGATTCGAAAGTTATAGTATTCGACAGTTTGCCCCCTAAGAGAACCCTAGAGCTAGACCCGGGAGTAAGAAATCCAAGAAATTCCGGGTACTCAGCCCTACAGGGTGGCCGACTCAAGGGTGTGGCCGACTCGGGGGTTAACCCTTCTATGGGCCACGGGGCTTGGAATTTACTTCTTAAGGGACCCCAACTAGGGAGACGCTTGTCTAAGGCGAACTAGGTAAGTGCGTGAAGCACGCGGGCGGTGCGCCGAACTCCTTCGCCTTGGTACAAGCTTATAATGGAACTTTCATCTTTATGAAGGATTGAATGGAGCCTTGCATTCTCGTGCGCAGCCGAAATCTGGCTTTACGGATAAAGTGTACTTGTGCAACGCCACCAACAATACTTCACGTGTGCATGATTCTGCGTTCGCCCCCGAATTGTTTCTGTTCACCCAGTCACCTCAGACACTCCATCACGGATGCGAATGAAGTTGCTGTTAAAAACCAATCAGCTTGCTTGCAGAAGAAAACGCTTTCAAGTGGGACGGTTGTTACCTTGAAGTTAGACTGGAGTGTGCTTGACAGCGGGATATTTGTTGCAATCCTTATGACGGCACGTGGACCCAACCTTGCCTGTGCAGGTCACGCAGTTGGACTGCGACTTCGAGCACATGGCTTGGCAGTGCATACATCTGTTGATGTCCGAAGGAGGAGTGATCACCGAGGTTGGCTGCTGAGGCCTCTGAGGCGTTTGTGGAGTTGTCATCGTCGAATTTGAATTGCAAGTGTTAAAGGCTTGATAGAGGCTGCCGATTACGTCGATGGAGTGTAGAGTCTTATGCATGCAGCTGTGGACAGCTTGCTCCTTTTATGTTTGTCTTGGGCCGCTTTGGACTAGGTCAGCATACGCTCTGCTGGCCAGAATGATGTAGATCGTAAGAATAAGCTGCGCTATGTACCAGGCCACGCAGTCCAATCGCAAAGGATCAACGACGAATCATGGTCGGTGAACGGTGTCAATGAAAACGAGGCGTCCAATGAGTGCTGCGATGAATGCCGCCATGATGCAGATCGGCGATGCTCTATGCGCAATTCGCTTCAAGAGCAGTCAGATAGGTAGCAACGAAGACAACGAAAACTACGATACAAGCAAATATCGGGAATGCTGGGTAAGTCATGCTAGAGAGCTATGCACTATATACACCGGACCGGATCCTGTTGAGTGCTGCGAATTACTATGAGAGTGCACAGATAGGAAGGCTAATGTAAGCACCAAGGACAGCAATACAAACAAAAATGGAGAATGCTGGGTAACGCGTGATGGAGAATTGTATGCGATATACATCGGGCCTTGGCCCGAAGCTCCGGTTACGAATTGAAGACGCAGGTGGCTTCGGTCTAAAGACGGAGTCTCTGCCGGTGAATATCATCCTCTCGAGATCTTGTGATATTCCTCTAATAAAGACTTCAAGCCTCAAGTATTTTAACAACGACCGCATGCGATTCCGGGACGTCTATCATCCAGCCTGCATCAGACCATTTGACACACCTTCAACCGGCTCCGGATCTCATACAAAAGTGGATCGAGAGGTGGACCAACAATGGCAAAGCTTTGGGGTACGGGCAAATTTCAGCGCCATAAAACTTCAGGGATATGGTCGATAGGACTGATGGAGCGCGATGCTGAATTGGATTGGAGAGCATCGCCTATCAAACAACCATTGTCCTGAGCACATCCCAGAATTCCATTCGCCGTTTCAAGTGCGCACCTCGATGGAAGACATTATCAAGTTCACCAAGTCCATCAACATTTATTTTACCCATTCAGCGGCCTTTTTATTCCCTCGAACAAGCGGCTGGTAATTGAGTGCGATCATCTCATTGCCACCTAGTAATCTTCATCCGAGCCAATTTCTGAGTCTCTCTGTCTTAGACTCTCGAGAAGGGATGCCCATTCGGCTTTTAGCCACTGTAACGCTTTTTCCGTTTCTTTTTCTTCAATGTCCTCTTCTTCGCTGTCTTCCTTCTCTTCAACTCCTACTCTCCCATGTTCTCTAGTATTCCCCTCAGCTTGCTTTGCGGCTTCCGAATACAGCTCGGCTCGCAACTTTCTCCCATTTGGAGGGTGATTCTGACTAAGTCTTCCTGAAACTTTGGCTCGCTGCCCAGATGAGGTACAGTCCTGCACTGCCTCCTCATTCCGCAGATGCCTCTCGACCTTTAATTGAAGAAGGTGAGCCAAATGTTCTTTCTCACTTTCCCACAATGGAAATTGAAATTAGCTCTCAAATTTTGCGACTGTCATCTCATGGAACATGCGTCTCCGTGCAAGGGATAATCTTTGCTGCGCAGACAGATTGCTCGGTTGGCTTTACTACGTGCTGACCCCAAGTAAGTTTTCCTCCTTCCACGGACTCCCTAACTGAGAAAGGTACTTACTGCTGGGGAGAAGACGCCAGTAGATGAGAACTGGATGTTTTCCTCGAAAGGTCTAACTCGCTGCTTGTAGGCATCTTAATTTCTGTGTGAGGATCAACTTCAATTGCAGATCTCTTGCTGGACGTTGGTCTTTGCAAAGAGTCGATAAACGGTGACTTAGAGGCCGGACCTGTTACAATTAGGACTGCAAGATGCAAGGCTTTGTAGGGGCCAGCTCGGAACTTTGAGGCCTGGTCGAAGATCGCCAAAAATTGTAGAGCTGTCACTCGCTAGAGAGGCCATGAGGGTCATTGGTGTTATTACTGCAAACAGCACCGATGAATAAAATTCCAGCCGCGTTAGCAACCCATAGACTCGAAAGCGGCGGACTATTCCGATCTGCAGAACTCCTGTTTATTACCACTTTCCAGCGCTGCCGACGTACCATGTCAAGGCGCAACCTCTGCTATCCCGATTACAAAAGGCCAGTACTTTGTGCCACAATACATTTACATGTACCCTGTATATGCAGTGCAAAGATAATTCTAGGATCCCTCCTTCGCGCCTTCAGCAAGATCTTCTTCCTCTTGACCCCCATCTTCTTCCTCTTCCAGCATCTCTGTTGTAGCTTCACTGACATTGTCGCACTGTTGCTCTTGGTGATTCCCTCCGATCCTTTCGCTGACATGCTTGCGCGGTGTATGCAATAGGTTCTGCAAATGGAAAGAATTAGTCTTAGTATTTCACAACTGTCCGGGTGTTCTCGGTAATCTTACATCTGGCTCATAAAGGACTTTCCAATCTGTAAAGCCGACACAATGCCATGCCGATGGAAAGTCAAGCCAAAATCTCAGTCTGAGTAAATCGGTTGGAAATAATCCATTGGGACATGATCTATACCGCGGAAAGGGTATTGCAGTGTAGCATGAAGCACAGGATATGGTTCGGTGTAGGAAGGTAAAAAGGCACCTTCTGGAATTAACCTGCTTGGATATAGCTTAACGGAGATGGAAAGGATCAAAGATGACTTGGACTTTCATTGAAGTCACGGAGATGTGAGGACTGAAATTCAAGTGCGAGCTCATGGCGATGGCGGACTGGGCGAAAGTCAAGAGCTTCGTAGTTCAGGGCGAAGGCTAGACTATTTTGAAGCTCCCGACTTCCATCTATCAGTCATGCCTTGAGGCAGCTCCTTCGAGCCAATTATTAATGAAACAAGATTGCCTACATGGAACGCGTACACCACCTTCAGTTGTTTTCTCATGCCCTTTGCCCTGCTTCTAATCAACCCTTGCGTTCAAGTTGCGGCGATAGTGACACGGTTTGCTTGCAGTACCATTCTAGTAGTATTACAAATCCATACTGCAAGAATGAGAACACCCTATCTGTAGCTGCATCTTCAGCCTACTCGTGGCTCATCCTCTCCCTTGTCCATCTCCAAAGGGTTCCACGTCTGGCACGAGTCGGCCTCCAGATTCTATGATGACCCCTTCACTTTCAACCAGATCCACACCCATATAATCTGCCATCCGACGCATAGCTTCTATGTGCTTTTCCACGCTTCGAAACCCAAGGCAGTCTTCAATCACAGTCACATGCAGTCCGTGCTGTACTGCGTCTGCTGCTGTGGTGTAAATATCCACATTGGTTGAAAGGCCGCACAGGTAGATTTCAGTGGTCAGGTGCATCCGCAAAGCCATTAGTAATGATGTCTGGTCGAAAGCAGAGTGGTGATGTTTGGTCACGATTAAGTCCTTTTCCTTGTCCACCACATCGAGGAGCTCGCCACACATTTCGGCCCCGTTAACGCCCGCTTTGTGTAACCTCGACTCCTGGTGTGGATCTGTACATACCCAGCAGACGATACCTCCACCTTTGCGGAAGTATAGGATCGCCTCCTTCAGACGGGGAATGAAATCCCGATTGTTGGTCAGGTAGTGACGATCCTGGACGACGAAAGAGTTCTGTAAATTGATAACGATCAAGATCTTTGTTTTCTGCGTCGGCGGAAGATCCAAACTGGGTAGTTCGTTGAGCGCGGTATTGCAAAGACCACTCTGCAATTCCAGGTCATGTGTTGTGGAATCAACCTGGCTGACATTTCCCGACCTCTGGTCGCTCCCCTCGCTGTTCCGTGATTCATACTCGACCTCCGCCAGCGCTCCTGTGTTGTCCTTATTGCCAACCATGTGTGTTGATGGAGGCTCTTCTCCTTTGGAAATCAAGTCCGGGGTGATGTCGGTCATCTCGGGGTGCCAGCCCGTAGGTGGTGAGGTGTATGGGGATGGGGATGGATGAGGATCGCTGGAACTGAAGGATTTTCCAGGGGCGATGTCAGCTGCAACATAGTGTCAGAACGGAAACTCCAAGACGTGGTTAAGATTGGCAAGAGTGAAAAGTAGTAAGGGTACTCGCGATCTGCAACGCATGAAGACTCACTGGATATTCTACCCTTGCCCTCGTGCAGACACCAGGTATGGCTCATCTTCCCTTCTCCTGGCGTTCCTTGAACCTTTGCCCCGTAAATCTCTGATACGCTCGACGCGTAAAGCTCCATGGAATTACCTGTATCGCGGCTCGTTGGTTTCCTTGATGTTGACGTAGATGGTTTTCTACAGTCGATATCATCATTAAGGATCTGGACTGATTCGTTTGATGCTTCGTCCGGTACCATTTGACGATCCTCAACCCGAGCTCGAACGATCATGATGCGCTCAGCGTAAACGCTACGTAGCGAAAACTGGATACTGATGAGCAGTACAAGGCTCTGTAATTCTCGTTAGTACTGTCTTCGATCTTGAGACTCTTTTCTTACTGCAAGAAGTATATGTCGAATCGATTGCAACTTCCACCTAGATAGAGATACCGATGCCGCAAGGACAACTGCAGAACAAAGTACGGGAATTGCAAAGAGAACAGATGTCCGTTTCTGATAATCGTTGTAAACAACCCACCAGTAAATCGAACTGAAGAACAAATACTCCAGAAGGCTTGCACCGAATACAGTCCAGAAATAAAATGTGTCTTTATGCAAGCTGCAGTTCCGATCAGCATATATGGGTTCGACGGTGCCGGCATGACTATACCTGATAAAAGGCAGAAACTTCAAGAGCGTAAGGATGAAGATGGCAACGGGACCAAGCTTACGCCACCACCATCCCAAATGAGATTTCTGCAGGAGGGTGAAAAACCTCCACGTGAATAAAAGCTACAGTAGAATGTAAATATTTGCATCGATGCATTTTTGTGATAGAAAACTTACCTCTGAGAATGTTACACATGTGATAGAGAAGCGAAGCAGTAGATCGACAGTAAGCCAGAACCGTTCTCCTAGACGGATCAATCAGTCGCTATGACATACGTGGTATTCGAGCAAGCCTTTGCTTACTGTCGTCAATTCCCTTTGAGGTGTCTAGCACCATGAGGATGACCAGAGCGGAGTCCAATGCGTATTTCGATATCGTGATCCATGTCTGTGGTTGACAGAATAGCTCCTTCAAACCCAAGCGGATACGCTGCCAATGTAGGAGAGAAAATGCTGCATGATCAGCGACGAGGACACAAATGAGAACGCTTAGGTAAGCTGTCGGTGGGACTCTTTCCATGATAAAGGATAACAGGGGTTGGAAGAGTGCTGGTGAGACTGCAGGCGACAAAGCGGTGCCTAACAAACGGGGCGAAGAAGGCAAACAAGGCAATATACAGGAAATTATCTACGACAAGGCTGCGAGATTTATAGGTTCTATATAAGAGCTGTGTATAAACATGATAGTAGTGGGCTCTCCCTTTCCTGTTGTTCGTAAGCCCAAACCAGTCAAATACCAACACAATCATGAATGGAACGACGCTGATCTTCTCGGTTGGCGTCTTCTCGGTATTAACCTGGCTTCCTTTGTCGTTAATTACGACCTATTTCGTTTCTCGATAGTGAACTACGAGCTGGCGAATTGAGTGATTGCCGGGACAGTATAGAAATGGACAAGAGTGCGTAGATCTCGTCGGTGTTGGCAGATTACATATGATCCCGTTATAGTCCCTGCAATTACGTTGGCTGTCCAAAGAGCCGAAAAGGAGTCTCGAAGGAGTACTAAAAACCGGGTAGATTTTCTGATTGGTTCATTCTTACCTCCGTGAGGTAAGAACGGACCAACCAGAGAGTGATTTCTGCGACAGGGATCAATGGGAGGATCCTCCCTAAATTAGCGCCGGTATTAGTTCTGACAAGTCCTCGGCTCCGTCCAATGTTCTTGAAGTCTTTCATACTTTTCCCAATGTCTACTGGCGAATCCTCCCGCGTGCTGGAAGCTCTCAATGTGCTTTGCAACGCTCCTGGGGAACTACTCAGACCTCATCTAGCAGCTGTGCAAAAGCTTCAATCACGAATTGAGGGTCATAGCACAGCCATCGTTGCAGCGACTGGTCGTCATACGCCATGTCCTACAACAGACGACCGTAGCGCAACACCCTCTTCTGTCTCCCATCACTCTTCCTCAAACCATCTGAGTCCCAATGGTTCGGTTCCATTGTCTCTCAGCCGTGAGGATCCATCGGCCCTCCTTCGAGACCAGCATGCTTCCCCTCAGCCTCCTCTAAGTTCGATCGAGAAGTTTATGCGAGGATTAAGCAACGCTTTGGAGCGTATCAAGACTTTTTTATCGCAAGAACGCCGTGAATTTTTCACGTCTGAGGCGGAATGGATGGCCGAGGATCCTCGTATCGTTGACATTCAAATCGCTGGGGTGACCTCGAAACCAACAGCAAACCATAAATTTCGCAGAGGGCTAAGCCAGCGGTCTCTGGCCCTAGAATTCGATGATTGGGAAATCAACACCCATGGAATATCCAGTACCAAAGAGCGAGCGACCAACCCATCAGTGCAGTCAATTCGTAAACTCGGACACATTACAGAGTTTCTGGAAGCCAATCCGCGTCGCTTCCACAACTTAGGAGCAGCTAGAGATGGGATTGAACACGGAATCAAGCTTCTCGTTTGCGAAATGTTGATGGGTGGAATAGGAGTTTCAGCGATCTTGATATTCCGATTTAGCAGTCTCCGAGCATTGAAGTATGAGGAGCTTAATGATTTGAAGGATGCAATCGAAAAGCAAGGCTCAGTCAAGGAGCTGGCTGGGCAGAAGGCGGACTGGTTACGTCAATGCCAGAGCGAGTACGATGGTAAGTGGCTGTGGCTGTGGCTGGGGCTGGCGTTTGCACGACTAATATTGCTGCAGCATGGTACAACAAGGTCACTAGACAATCTACCCTTACAGCGGAAATCAAACGACGTTGTCTGTCTGGCTCATCGAGTCAGCATAAACGCATTAAGCCAGGCCGGCCGCATGGTGAGTTTTGCCGTCCATTGATCTCATGCCAAGAACTCATCACGAAGACAAGTCTCTAACCCGAACTCAAAAAACCCGAATACGAATAAAGTTCTCTTTACTACTGGAGCCAGAGCGGGCAAAAGTAAGTGGGCTCGCCTACTTCTAACCCGATCCTTCAGAGCTGGACTGATCACTCCACAGACAATCAAACGATACCTACACGAACTTCTAATACCGCAACAACCTCACCTCTCCAACAGACCCAATCGCATCAGTATGAACAGAATCCGCAATCTTCACCATCACGCATACCCTCCTTGCAACACCTCATACATCCAAATCCTCCACACCCCTTCGGTTACAAGGTCAGCTCTGGCGGATGTGATGGCACGACTGCAAACAGCAGAAGTGAGATGGCGATAGACGACACCTCTCACCGGAGCTTTAGAGAGCCCGATCCAGTGTCCTCTTCGCAAAGCAACCCCATGCAAGGAGCTCAGGGATCTGTTTTGAGTCAATACGTGCAGTATAGTGGTCAGTTTGGAATTCCACCAATCTCACGGGAAGGAGAAAGATATCCACAATCTACCAACGTATCTGCAGGTAGACTCTATGACCTAGTCTCTGGTGCTGGGCATACGGCAGACGCTGGCAGCTGCATCCCTTGGTTTCCCGATTTTGACAATACGTCGGGGGCTGAAGCTCCTGGTTTAAACTCTGGTGCTGGACCTACAGCAGACGCTGGTAGCTGCATCCCGTGGTTTCCTGATTTTAACAATATGTCGGGAGCTGAAGCTCCTAGTTTGAACTTTGGTGCTGGACCTACGGCAGACGCTGGCAGCTGCATCCCTTGGTTTCCCGATTTTGACAATACGTCAGGGGCTGAAGCTCCTGGTTTTACGGCAGGCGCTGGGAACTACGTCCAAGGCTTCGAAAATAATATTTAGCTTGTCTTATCTGAAGATTCTTACACTTAACAACACGTCACTACACGTTCTGTCATTCTGATACATCAAGCAATTCCAATCACTCTAGATGCAAGAGCAACAGAGTCCCTCCCGTTTTGTCCACCGCCGCTGGTCTAACATCTTGACGTACTTCCCAAGCTTTTCCCTCGTCCCAATTTATAGCAACATTCTGTCCGGTTCGGGTTATCATACTGGCGGGCAAACCCTCCTTCTTGATTGGGACGGCGATACAGGTTGACTCAAGGTATTGGGTGGTAGCACCAGGAAGAAGTACTAAGACAATACGTCCAGTGGCGTTTCGTGGTGAAATCTATCGGTTTGTAAGCTTCGACTGCATTTGACGCTCCTTGCTATCTGTAGTATAGACACACCTGTTTCTTTAAGGAATCGATGACCTTCACACAGTTCTTTCCCGGCGGAAATCTCTTGAATGAAGCCGTGGTATCCAGATCCAGACTATCGCATTCACTCTTCGCAGCGTTTATCAAATCGGAATCAATGTTGATGCTGCTGCACACACGGATGACCTCTGGATGAGAAGACATAGTGGGCTGTGGACCCTAAGTGCGAAAGTATGTTAGTCATGCCCACAGACAGTATTTTGGAGATCACACCTTGGAGTCCCACGACTAGGAGGCGTTTGCGTCGCTGATTATAGTATCGCAATGAGGGCCAAAAGTGGTATTTGATGACGTGCGCACAAGGAGGCGGGGAAATTTCGCGTGAGCTTTAAGCCACGGTGGGGCGTATAATGGTTGTGGCGGATAAAGAGGGCTTTTAGCGGATCTTTTATTGCACGTGACTATAAAATTCCGCAACCTTCGAGCCTCTTTTCTGCGCTTTTATTAGATCAGTGTAATGGGATAACCTCATTCAAAGAGCAATCTGCACGCTCCGACCTTGAAGCTCTCAGCAGCAAAGATGAATAGTGAATGTTAGAATCCTGTGTTAGGCCCACGATATAATTGCTGCATAGAGGATGTCTGGTTAGTAGAGCTGGCTGAAAGCTAGGTGTAGACGAGTCCCTCCAAGTCAACTTCGAACCAATTACGGTCGACAACGACTACGCTGCTATTCGAGAGGAGATGGATGAGGCAGTACGCATTGGAAATAACAGCCTCCGATATCTTAAACTTCAACCCTCTAAATCCTCAAATCCTTGAAACCAGAGGACCACAAATGCAACGCTTAAACCAGATTGGTATATTCTTTTGTGATACGATTTCAGACTGTGGCAAAGCCTACCCCCGCCTCAAATACCGCCTGGACGAGATTGCGATGGTAGGATACTTATAATCAGTCGGTGGCCTGTACTGATTTTGTTCAAGGGATTATATGCTTGCCGTAACTGGTACTGTCTGGCTGCCCTTGTATGCGGCCAACAGGGGGCGGAGCTCGACTCTGTTTACTCGAGTCTCTTCATTCCCACGCACAACTTTGCTGTTTGCCGAGCGGAGATGAAGAAGCGACCCGGCCTCCCCTTTCTAGCTCCTTATCTCAGAGAGGACTACCCTACCCGAGATGCGGACTTCCTCGAGGTCTTCTCACCCAACCGGACGGAAGCTGTTTTAGTGCAGTCTACAACCAAACCGTCTCTATTCGGCCGCTTTAAGGCCCGCATGCGTAATCTAAACTGAGGAAATGGTCTCGTTGGATTGGAAAGCTATGGAGCGTTGTGTCCTGTATCAGAATATCGTTGTTGGTACCACGGGAGCTGGACTGTTGTTGTATATAGAGGGCTGTGGATGATCTGCAAGAAGAGTTGTAATATCGTCATTTCCTGTCAAATTTCAAGCCAATATTCAATAGGCGTAGCTGGCGCGACAGCCATACCGACGCTTTGTACACTAATGTAGTTTGTGCACCTCTGTACGTGTAGAAGCCGATGACTAGCGGCAAGCGGTAAAGGGATAAAGCTCATATTCTCCGCAGTAATGTTTCCGCCTTGCTTGAGTGTTAGGTCGATGAATCCTTGAGCGACCCTGCGTTCCCTGAACGGGGTTAGCAATCTATCAAGATCCAGAGCACCTGATATGCATGTCTAATCACACGTTTCCAGCGGAAAAGGAGTGAGGAGACGATCATACGAAGGGTTCAAAGATATACCAATGGTGCGAGCGGAGGAGGCACAACAAAGCCATAACGATAGAAAAGAAAGCTTGGGCCTGGCACTTCCCGAAGGCCCACGGCAGAGACTATCCTCAATGTGGCTCCTCTAGCAGCGAGCCTTTTCAATCGGGCGTTATGCCGGACCAAGTGCTGAAAAGCTAGCAGTAGCGTCAGGAGGTTAGCTTTGCAGGATCACACCGCATCTCTCACAGTACCATCTTAGAAAAGGCCCCATTTCCAGACTTCCTTTTGATTGTATGAGCATTTTTCTTACACATCCCACCATCAGGCATCAGCTGTATCTACACCGATATGAACAGCCTCATACCAAAGCGATATACCCTGGCACTGGGGGGAGATTGTTACGAACGTGTTCAGCCGAAATTTCGCATTGGTGACCCAGTCGGCATCAAGCCCGCTTGGTGGAATTTGTGGCTCTTTTGGTCAACGACCATTAAGCAGCATATTGAAACCGTCTCGTCGGTCAGTGAGCACGTGGCAAAACTAGAGCATGCTCTGAAGCAGCGCAGCGAGGGTCATGATCCTTTCTGCGTCCATTGGCAGGAAGCGTGCAAGATCTACCGTTGTGACCTGGAAAGCCGTATCTGGGACGTGGTCTTCAGAAGAAGCGCTGTTGGCATACTCCGAGAGACGGCTAAGGAATATACCATCAGTCAGGCTGTGCAGGGACTGGAGGATTACATCAGGTCCGAACTTTCGCTTGACCGTGAGGATGTATTCGTGGAGGGTCACGGCTGGGTCTTCTACATTTTGGAAACCTTCCTTGGTGATGCTTTAAGAGAGGCCGATAGACATCATCTCCCTACTGAGGGCGGCGGCGAAGGCGCGTACGACAAGTCTCATCTCAGCTTGCCAGACGTGGAGAAGTCTTTGGCTCAGCCGGGGGCACAAGCAATGAAGATCATCGAAGCTATCGCCTCATCTTGCAACCCTCTTCGGCGTTTCCAAATCTTCGACAGTGGAACAGCAGAAGCGATCAAGGTTACACAATGGAGCTTGAATAGAGGCTCCGTCCCATCTAGCCTTGAAAGAGCATGGAAGCGTGATCACCGATTTGAACATCGATGGCTCGACACAAGTTGAGATAAGCTGTATGCTTGTTTGACGCAATACATGGGCGCCTTCCGCAATCACGAGGTAGCCCTCGCTGAGCACAGGGTTCCCTGGCAGGCGTCCTCTGCGGGGCTCGGAGCGGGATACGTTGCTTGGACAGTCACGGATAAGTCCACCTATAATATACTACTGGGCTTTTCGCCGATCTTGGAAATTGGCCCTGGCCTGACACACAAAGTCTCGCGAGGTCTATGGCACTTGGTGGCACTAACCAACGAAGGGATTCATTATGTTCTAAGCAACAAGGAATATTTCGGTATACTCCTGTTGTTTTCCGTGCTGCTTTGTACTTATATTCTGCTTCTCGATTCGAAGGAACGATGGGCTTTACTGGCGTTGGGGTGGAAGGCGAGGCTTTGGAATCACTAATCGCAGAAGAGGGAGCAGAACGAGGCACGACAGGACTGTGAACTTTTGATCTCCTTCATGCAATTGGATCGCGGTGCTCCGCGATGTTTCAAGCATTGTCACGGAAAGAAAAGCATATTGCCAGCTTGTCTGCTCCGATATTTCCACGTGATCCCTGCTTTGAATTAGTCATCAGCGATGCCATTGGATAGCAATCAAAGTTGTTTCGCTTCAGGCTTTCGTAATAACTTCTGCGCTTTCCTGCCGCGCGATGAATGCATGCTGCTCGAAAGGCTGGCGACTGGAAAGACACGTAAAAATTACCAACCTCAAGAGTAACAAATAAGAACACCAACAAAGCCTGAATGATCCTGCTCATGCTCACAGGGCCCACACGTCCCAAGGAATGGCGGTAGTAAATCGCAGGGAAATGGAAGGCTGGCCACTGATCAACTTTCGACTATCCGCATCGTGAGATACTTGCTTCAAGCTACATGAATGTCCCAAACACGATCCGCTAGCCAATGCAAAGGGTAGGTCATTGGCGAGGCGTGGCTCGGTAGATATAGGTACCAATCATCCGCATCTGAGCTTGACATGTTGCTGGTTGCCTTGGTGCATTCGAAGTAGTCTGGATAAAATCCGCTCTTTTCCCAATCAAGAATGCCAGTGAGAGAGTAATTGCCCTGCTGATCAGGCTGAACCACAACGTTCTCTGCTCGAAGGTCTCCATGCGAGAAAACAACAGTAGCCGTGTGGCTCGTTGAAAGACCACGCAGGAGAGCAATGTATTCGGAGCTCCCAAAATGTGGGTTGGAGAACTTGAAGTCCTCGAAATCTGCACAGGTGCTGATGGGCTCCCGACAAATCCTAGTGTGGCGTCTGGTATCTTTACATCCTTCGCCACAAACACCGCCGAGAGAAACACCGTGGGGCACTTTCAATTGCCTTAGCTTAAGAAGTGCGTCGTTGAGTTGATCACGGATGGAGACCTTTTGTTTTTTAAATAGCTTCGACCATATTTTGTCGACAGTCAGGCCTGGAACGAAGGACATAAATATGTAGGACGTCTTGTTCGAAGTTACCAAGCCTAGAGGCTTTGGTGCTGGGATTTCTGGAGCATGTTGCGCAAGGTATTGCATGCTGGTATATTCTGTGTGATCATCGAAGTTGGGGACGATCTTGACGACGATTCTTGTAGTGCATTTAACGACTGCATGCCCGCAACATGCTTTGGATTGCCAGATAACTTGGCTGGACTCGATGGTATTGCGGAGGTTGATCGACAAAGATTGGGGTTGCATGGTGCTGTGAGTGTGGACTCCCAGAAGAATTTGAACAGAGTCTGACAGAGGGGAGACTACCGTTGTTGCGCCAATAGACGACGTCAATTCGCTCGTGCGGTGGTTGGCTAACGAGTGTTGCTCTGCAGGGGCGCTCATCGTATCAACAATTGCATTGACGCTGACTGATACTTTGTCAGTCCAGATAGAATTTGAGACAAATAGGCTTACCAGCTTTCTGCTTCTTCATACTACCTAGGCGCACAGAATACTCTACAGGGAATATAGAGAGCAGATCGGTATCTGGATTGGCTGCAAATGCTTTCCGTAGCTTTCGGAGGACCTTGGCATTGAATTGGGCAGCTGGAGACATGCAACGCTGCGAACCAATCTTTTCGTCCGGGCGCACCCCTTTCATTATGGATATTGAATGAAGCGTAGCTAGGTGTCGAAAAAGCCAACAGCGCGTCTGAATTTATCTGCGAATGCGAGTCCAGAGGAGGATGTGCAGGAGGAAAGGACTCACATGGCTGCCTAGACGGGTCCTAATCCTAATCGTAGCACCTGACTAAGCGAAACCTTGATTCGCTTAGTCAGGTGCTACGATTAGCGGGAGACCCAGCTTTGCAATGGGCTGACTCGTCAAAATTAGGCAGCCCCGTAAAGCCGAGCCCGGTCTTTGGCAATAGAAGCCTTTCGACCAAGATCTAGTTGGATAGTCAGGTAGGGGCGGGATAAGTGGCTGCAAGAGTACTTTATGCGTGGCCAATCTTCGGTCTACAGGTCGTGGACAACCTTTGCTGTACGTCTCCACTCTGTCTTTCAACTGGATAGAATGGGTATTAATAAATACGGCCTAATCGACGTCCTCCTGTAATAACCTCCCTTTACACCTCTCATGTTCTCTTCCAACTGCTCCTGTGTCGTACTCTGAAACCTTTTCCAGGACCAGTGCCACTCATATTTTATGATTATATATCATTACTACTGCCAGGATTGATACTTGGCTTACATTACCTGCAACCCGGAGTCAAAATCATCTGCGAAGTATTACTCGACAGTGATCACAACCTGACATACCTTGTCTCAATCCTGGGCTTGTGGCACTCAGAGCGGTCCAAAATGTTTCTTGACTTGCTTCTTGGCGCTGATGTACGCTTTCTCATCTTCATCGACAACACACTCTTCTTCGAGCTTCTCAAGGGCCTCGATCACGTAGTCTTGACAGTTCCAGTGAGAAATTGAGTTCTGTGGTTTCACAGCAGAGATCGCCTTTTTGAATGCTGGGATATCGTTTTCGTTGATATCATAAACAAAGATGGTTCTTCTGTGGCGGTTCGTAGATGTTGGTTTACCAGAGATGACATTGGGCTTGAAGCGGGGAGATTCGCCAGTGACTTCGTAGATCGTGTGTTCTGACTGGTTCTCGAGGTATAACGCCCAATGTTCATAATTACCAGCCAAGGGGCGGTACATAGCAACATGTAATTTTGGCATGATGGCGATTGGTGCCTTTGACCACAGAGTACGCGAAATGGAATCAACAAAACGGGGATCTTCCAACATACGCGCAGGTCTGCTTACCTGAATACGTTTTGGCGGTCAACTTCCTGGTGGTGTTGGAAGAGTAAGACGCTCGGCATTCACATCCTCCAAACGTGAAAATGCGGCTAGCTATCGCGCTAAGGCAGTCATCCCGCGTTAGGTGTGACCCATTCTAGCTTCATCCTGCAGGGATTCTAACTGGAAAGATATTGATTGGCGGCTAAGGTTTGATTGGCTCAGGTCAAGAGTGAAGTAGATAAGGTTGAGACTCGCAAAGCATTTCAACATGATTAGAATTCACCTTCTAGAAGCTTTCAACCTTCCGGGAGGTTCGTGTACTGACACGATCGCTTTCGATTTCCATGATTGACCGTGACAAGCGCTTTCATTTCCAATCCTTGCTAATGAGCGTCACTGAGGACGAGACGACAACAAGCTACACAGGGAGGAATAAATCCTCTGTGCCCTCTCTTTGGGTTTCATGTGGAGCCAGAATAGACATTTGGGAACTTGTCACATTAGATAGAATCAAGAAATTGATGTGCCTCCACTGCGAACACAGTAGCCAACGATCACCGACCCTTGTTTGCGCCAGCTGGTCTGCCCCGTTTGCGTCCACGCTGAGCTCCGCCTTGTGCCTCAAAATCCCGCAGCAATTCCTGCGCATTTCCTAACTCGCTTTCGAGCAGCCACGTTTTCTCCCAACACACCTTGTATCCATAGCCCCTTTCCGTCCATCTCTTGTCTACAATACTTACGATCTCCCATTCCTCTTCATTCAATGCGGAATCTCCTTGGTCTTAGGCTGCTCGGGAAGAGGTAGGGTGACGGTAATAGCGTGAGGGGAATAGACGATCGCTGCTGTCCCGCGCTCATCTCCACAGAGAACTTGCTTGACTGGGTCACGGGAAAGTGCAATATTGGGAGAGGTGGTAGGTTCGGTGGTAGGTTCGGTGGTAGTAAGAGGACTCAAGTAATCGTTTGGCTGTTCCCTCGTGTGGGAGCTTTGGACGTGTATGGTGCTAATCTCAGGCTCTATGCTCGCGGCCCTGGTAGAACCGCCAGTTTCGCCAGTCTTCTGTTCCTCATCCTACACCACGAGAAGCTCACCTGAAGTATATCAGTAAGAATCCCAAGTGCTGGTCAGAAAGGCACTGGGGGTATACCTTGCCTGTCGTCAACTTCAATAGATAGACTTGACCTTCTTGTATTCTCGTTTTGCTCGAAGTTTCGCAGAGAGGGAGGCCGCCTGAAGACAGGCATAGGTTGCAATGGAAGAGGGGCAAAACAATGCTGATGAAGTCTTCCGGCGAATCTTGAATCTTAGAGTGGGCGAAGCGTTCTTGTTCGCCCCGCCTGCTCTCCTCTGCCGCAAGGATAGGATAGCGCCGGAGAGGTTAGGCTCTGATCTTCTACAGATGAAAGTAAGGAAAAGGGTAACGTGGGATGGCGGAAAATCAATTGTCTGTATTTGATGGAGGTGACTCCAATCTTGTGTTACAATCCGAATGCAGACAATTGTTTACAGGCGCGAACAACCGCTCTTGTGCCCATTTGGACTCGCATTATCATCCTGTACCAGATCACCATAACAGCGAGGTACTTTGAGCTAACAGCTCTCAAGCATTTTCTTGTGTGCCTAAGCGACATACGTAAGCCAATGAGCGTATTGCGGGTCAGCAGCGCTGAAACGTCAGAAGGGACGAGATTCTGATCGTCGTAGTTTTAAAGGAAGGTGATATTTACAGAAATAGATTGAAATTACTTAAATTGCTTCGTAGAGGCAGAAATATCAGACGATCGTCGACGTTCGTTCAACTCAAAGAAGGATTGCATGTATCGGGGGCAGTCCTAGCTCCTTTCGGCTTAGTCTCCGTAGCGATGACTGGGCTAAGCAGCCACGCCCTCAACAAAATACTTGTCAATGTGAGCCCTATGGCTACCCCGGAGCCGCCCCCGGGAGATCCCCATGCTAGCGCCTAAACCCACTCTCGGGGGCCACTCACGCGACTTAGGGGCTAGCTTTGGGGCTAGCTTAGGCACCCCCTCATTGACAAATTTTTTGACTCCTTGCATCCACGGCTACCTGCATCGCATTGTGACCGCGCAGCAAATGTGATAGCTCTACCATTTCCCACCATGCTTGAACACAATAGACCCACCACGTCTCAGACTTTTGGCAGTCTACCACAATCTCGTGGGGAGAAACCTCGCGCTGTCTGTGCCTCAAGGAGGGGTCTCCTACCAAGTCCATCAACTCAGTCAACCGGACCGTCAACGACGGTCAACAGTCTCTTCGGCATTCTAATCTCATGTTGCGAAGGGCTAGAGGTAGAACTCTGGATGGAGTTCAAAATAACGCCGGGCGAAATTCAAACGCTGTGGTCGATGTTGGAGAGAAAGAGATCGCTTTATGACTACGTGCTGGACGAACTCCGGTAACGGTCCTTCCTATTTTCAGAGAATTATTGTACTGACGAGTATCAATGTGAGTACAAGGTTCGACTGGTCTCCCCATACTTGCTCCTTCATCGTCAGGATGCCATCATCTACCCACGATATATTTACAGAGCTGGTTGTTCAGGAAATCTGGTCCCAGATGAAAAGCATTGCTCGTCGGGACAGGGATGTTGCAGCAATCGTTGATCAGGTCAGATCAGAATCAACCTCGGACGTCTATCTGTATGGAGATGAACCCATCAACGACCGTTACCCTAAGCACACACCAGACGCCTCCTTCGCGCATGCCGACTCTCAATATCCCTCCGTCATTATCGAGACCTCATATTCGCAGCAACACAAAGTCCTGAGGAGGCTGGCTGATGAATACGTATGCGGTTCTGACGGAAACATCGCCGCAGTACTTGGCCTTGATATTGAATACGGTGTTGGGTCTAAGAAAGCGTCGCTGTCTATCTGGCGACCTCAAGTAGTGCCGGATCCAGATGAGAAAGAAGCTATTGTTCTAGAGATGTTCAGTGATCAGGAAGCTGATGTAATACCTTCCCTACTCAGTCATTATCGATCGAAATCTGCATCCTATTTAATGCTGATGGTTTTTGCTTTGGCAGCCGTTTCGTGCCGACGACGGGACCACCGTTCAAGGTCAAGGATTGTCGCTTCGGCTCCGTGACTTTGCGCCCAAGACTTGCTTCGCAAATACACCTCACCAAACGCAGAGCATGACAGTCGTTTGGATCACATGCGGGCAACTCTGTTCTTTCCTGTGCGATGCTGAGACCAGAGATGAGACCAAGCGAGCGCAACGAGGCATACAATCTACCCTTGCGCCCAACTGTAGGAAGAGGCCTCGGGAAGCTACACCCCCTGAAGCTCTAAGTCCGAGAAAAGAGGCAAAAATTGCCAAGTGCGAGGCTGAAGAAGTGACAAGATCCGAGGCACAGGATCCGTTGTGGCGGTGATTGTCTATGGACATCAGGATACCAAAGAAAGTCGTCAAGGAGGCTCAGCAAAGGCACTGTTGATCAGTGGGACGATGTAGAGTTGGAAGAACGCAAAGAAGGGGACGAGAAGCAGGCTCGAGATGTCGCCGGTCATTACACGAAGAAGGCAGTGGGATTGGATTAGACGGCGACAAGAGCGTGCGTGGAACACGTCTATTGCGAACGAGCGAGATATTCGTGTTACTGCAATGCTAACTGCCGAAGGAGCGGTCGCGGTCATACTGGTCGAGTGGCGGCATGAGCTTAAAAGTTGAGGTGCTGGTCCAGACAAGTCACCAGCATTCGAGGAGAAGTACACTCAAAAACTTGTTCTGCTTCGCCATCTTCAACGGATACTTTTGGTCTGGATTTTCTCTCATGTACCCCGCCAACTCCCTTCTGGACCGAAAATGGTGCGGGATCCTTCCGGCTTTTTTTACATCAAGGAAATGATAGATGTTGATGTTTACTCCTTTGAGTGCCTAATGAATGGCAGGACACGTTAGCATGGATACGGCTACCCGAATCCCGTCGAGCGCATCGCTGCAGGGGTTGCACCTTTTTGCATTGGCTGATTGAGGGTGGTACGGGATTGACTCCGCAATCCTGGCAAAGCGCTTGCCACTTCTCCTTAACGCCGACGTCGCTCCCGTAATGTGATGCAAATTCCGTGCCAACCCTTCGAACTTTTGCTTTCTTGTTCGTTCCTCCCTCGAGGGCGAGGCTTTGAAGGCTGCGCAGCATAGAGGAAAAATCTTCGTTATCCGTGCCATACTGAGCTCCAAGACGACTTTCCCTCCCGTCGATGTTGTCGCCGACAGGAACCTCTGATCCGAAACATTGATTCCAAGCCTTCTCGAATATCTTGCTGTTTGACCCTTGTTTCCATTTGCGAATCTTTGCTAAGCGACGAAATTCGGTGAGGAGCGTGGCGCGAGGGTCGAAATCAAACTTGTATTGTTGGAAAAACGCCGATCTTGTCGAGGCCAATATGGGTGTCATCACAGATGTGGTGCTTCCGACGCGGTCGAAATCAAGCGTCCTAGTTCCTATGACGAAGGATGCGCGGAGGATATGTATTGCCAGAAATGTTCATCCCACGGAAGGGGCCCAGGCAACTTACCACTTGAGGCTGAGAAACGGGGGCGTCGGGTTCTTGCATAATCTCCTTTCGTCACGGTGCAGCCTTCGGCGGGTCGAAGACACTTTCACCGAGGCTCCGGTAAAACGGCTAGTATCATTTCGTCACCATGTATAGTCAAAAACTATGCTTTTTTAGATTTCTCCGATATGGGAGCTTCTCTTCGCTGAGCATTTTTTCGGCAGCGACAACGAACAAGATGGTCTCGCGATGAAGATTACATATCTCGGCCCAACACCGTCAGAGCTATTGGAGCGAAATCAGAGTCGTGGACAATTTTTCGACGACCATGGTGAGTATTTTTTGGCCACTGCCGAAAAATGGATTTGATGACTCTCAATAGGTGTATGGCAAAGATCAAACATTCGATCCATTCCTCTAGAGGACAGGTTAGAAGGGAGGACGGACACAGACGTTCTTCTGGACTTCATCAAGTCAATGCTTAATTGGGTGCCTGAAAAGAGGAAACCGGCCGCCGAACTTCTCAAACATCCATGGTTAAAGCCGCAATGAGATGGAACGGCTCAAGGCCGGGAAATAGCCGGAGGGAAATCGAGCAGTAGAAAAGGGGGTTGTTCTACGGTTGGTGGCATGAAAATTGGCTAGGTGCCAATTCCGACTATCGCCTAGAAAATGCTTCGTACCATGGTTGGTGTTTCCCTTTTATTCTCAGATTGAATGAAGATCATGTATGATCCTCCTGCAAACAGAGTAACCAACGATCACCGACCCTTGTCTGCACGTGCCGGTCTTCTCCGTTTACCTCCTCGCTGCGCCTGGCGTTTGGCCTCAAACTCCCGCAGCAGTTCCTGTGCGTTTCCTAATTCGCGTTCGAGCAGCCATGTTTTCTTCCAGCACACCTTGTATTCATAGCCCTTCCCCTTTCGTCTCTTGCCAACGATCCTTACGATATCCCATTCTTCATCCAGTGCTGAACCTCCTTGGTCTTGAGGCTGCTCGGGCAAAAGTTGGGGGGGCAGCGGTAACGCTTAGAGGACCTACGGTCGCTGCTGCTCCGCGATCGCCTCCGCGGACAGTGTGCCCACCTAGATCCTTTGGGGGGGAGCACCAGTGGGAGATGTCAGGCGACCAATTGGGGAGGTGATAGGTTCGGCGGTAGGTTCGGTGGTTGTAGGAGCATTCAAGCAACCGTGCGTCTTTAGCTGTACCCTCGGGTAGGAGCTTATCAATTCCGACAGAATTCGAATCTTCCCAAAATCATCGCTAAGTCAGTCCTGTTGGCTCTGGCCCTTTTTAAAACGCAGTATGGTGCGGTCCATACTGGTGAGTGTCTTGTCTCTTTTCCTTTGAGATCTATTGACGGCTAAATAGATAGACACCAACTTTGGAGGGAAGACTTGGGAGCCACGGCTGCCCTGAGCGCTCATGCAGGCCACCTTTCATGGAGATCTACGCAGAACCACAGCTCGGCTCGTTCGAAAACGGGAATTTCATTCCGTTCATCTTATCAGATGACTCGGTTGACATGATAACGGGGTTTCCTCGGGGCTAAGCGGAGAAGCTCGATTTATGCACGTTTCGCTCATATATGTCGGATCTTTGTTAACATTAAGAACCCTGTCGCATCACTGCAAGTCCATAGATACAATCAAGCGAATGAGAGCGCGACTCCGTATCGACTTTATATCGAGACGTCCTACGTTGTCGCTCCTCTTTTCCATGTTCTTTCAGATATCTACTCCGCTGCGGCCTCTATCCCTCCTGCAACGGCAAGACCTACTTCTTCAGCGTCAACATTCATGGGGTCTTTCGCACCTGAAGTGTTCTTGGATCCTGCCCTCTCAATTCCCTTATGAGTCTTGACATTGATCCAACGTGGCTCGCAAGATAACAACATGCAGCCTTCTCCTCTGCTGATGGCTAGATTCCCGTGCGAATCCACCTCAGCGGTACCACAAGACCTCACCTCAGATTGTGAGGAATATGATGTTGAATCTGATCCTTCCTTCGGCGACCACTTGGCCCTTCTGAAACCGCCAGACACTGCCGGCCACAACACTTTCGAGCTCGAAGAGATCCGCACAACGCCACTCTTCTCGATGTCTGTAAAGCACCAAGTTACGAAACGCCTACTTGACCAGCTTGATCCCTTCCCACAATATGGTTTGCTTGCTGGGCGAATAGATTCCTCAACTAAGCAGACTTCTAGATCTACCACGCACGAAGGCGGGCCTATATACCGAGCTGTACAAGATCCTCGCATATTCCTGAATGTCGGAGCACCATGGTCGGTGTTTATCTGCGGCTCTCAAGGAAGCGGCAAGAGTCATTCTTTATCATGCCTTTTGGAGAATTGTTTAATTCCAAGCGTATGTGCGACCCAACTTCCAAACCCACTCACGGGACTGGTGTTCCACTATGACTCGTTCACCTCGGCGGTAGGCGGTCAGGCTTGTGAAGCGGCTTATCTTTGCTCGTCCGGAATGGAAGTGACTGTGCTGGTATCGCCCAGTAATTTGACCAGGATGATATCTATGTATCAAAATCTCCCGGGGCTTGCGGCGGGTGGACCCAGAGTGGAACCTCTTCTACTCCAACAGAGGTATCTGAACGTCGAAAGGTTGATGACTCTCATGGCCATCAGTAGCGCAGAGGGACAGATCCCTCTATATATACAAGTCGTACTTCAAATACTGCGCGAAATGGCTCGGGAACCCAACCTCAAATCCGGGATCGACTATCGTGACTTTAAACAGCGAATCTTGGCAAAAGACCTCACCCCAGCGCAACTTGGGCCTCTCAGCCTCCGACTTGATCTGCTTGAAAGCTTTATCGCCGCTCCGATCGCGAAGTCAAAACGGAGTTCCAAGGGGAATGACTGGACTGCCTCCCCTGGAAAGCTTATTATTGTCGACCTTAGCTGTCCGTTCGTGGATGCCGACACAGCATGTGCGTTGTTTGACATATGTCTGGGAGTGTTTCTCGAGCAGAAGATGGACACCGGGCGGGTTGTTGCGCTTGATGAGGCGCACAAGGTAGGCGACACCGTCGACCCCAGCCCGGCATTAATTGCTAACACGTGCCATGATTAAGTTTATGAGGGAATCGCCTGCAGCACAGAAGCTGACAGAATCGTTGATTACGGCCGTTCGCCTTCAGAGGCACCTGGCTTGTCGCGTAATCATTGCCACTCAGGAGCCCACCATATCTTCGAGGCTCCTCGACCTCTGTTCCTTCACTTTAGTCCATCGGTTTACCTCTCCGGACTGGCTGAAGGTTCTGAAAAACCATCTGGCAGCCGTCTCATTGGAAACATCCACAAGGACTGATAGCGACATACTCGAACGAATACTCATCCAAATCATCAACCTGAACGCAGGAGAGGCCTTGCTCTTTGCACCTTCGGCCATCCTTGATGTTGAGAACGTGGCTGGTCAAGGTGAGACGACCAAATGGAGACTCGGAAAATTAGGGATTTCATATCTCAAAGTTCGTGTTCGACGTCGCTTGACTTCCGATGGAGGAAGGAGTGTTTTAGCTCTTTGACCTCATGCACTATAGGTATTCTTGTTGGACCAGGTGCTAGTGTGAATGCTCAAGGCAGAGTGTATAAGAACACCTTTGCGTCGGCGAAGCAAAGAGGCCATGAAACAGTTGCAGAAGTCCTGCGTAAAGCCGGTGCGAAATAGAAGATTCTTAGATGAAGCCGTCTTACTCAACGTAGGGCGAGTTTTATGAGCTTCGAGATTATCCCACCGGCTAGGTACGAGAAGTCTAGCCAACAGCGCGTTGTTAGAAGCTTTGGCGGAGGCGAATGGTTTTTTGGACACGGGGTACGTGGACGAGGCATTAGACGTTAGTAATGGTTTTGGTATATAATAATGAAAATGGTCCTGCAGAAGAGAGAGTATGGTTGTGATGCGAGCATAGACTAATCACTCCAGGTTAATTGCAGGCTATCGGAAAGGGGACACAAAACTACGCCAATCCGACGACGCGAGACACTCGATAGGGAGGTCGAAAGCTTGAATGGAGAGGAGAAAGAGACAACGGGTGGCAGACTAGAATACTTGGCAACTTATCACCTCAGATAGAATCAAGCATTTATATACATCCTCCGCGAATTAGCAGCTCTAGATCACCGACCCTTGTCTGCACGTGCCGGTCTTCCTCGTTTGCCTCCCCGCTGCGCCTGGCGTTTGGCCTCAAACTCCCGCAGCAGTTCCTGTGCATTTCCTAACTCGCGTTCGAGCAGCCATGTTTTCTTCCAGCACACCTTGTATTCGTAGCCCTTTCCCCTTCGTCTCTTGCCAACGATCCTTACGATCTCCCACTCCTCTTCATCCAATGCTGAACCTCCTTGATCCTGAGGCCGCTCGTGGGAAAGTGGGGTGGCGGCGGCAACGCCCAGGGGATCGACAGTCGCTGTTGCTCCGTGATCACCTCCATGATCAGCTTGCGTTCCTCGATACTGGGGTAGTGCGACACTGGGAGAGATGGGGCGATCAATGGGGGAGGTGATAGGTTCGGTAATAGGTTCGGTGGTAGGTTCGGTGGTAGTAGCAGGACTCAAGCAACCGTGTGTCTTTGGCTGTTCCCTCGGGTCGGGGCTTTTGAGGTGGAGAGTGCCAATCTCAGACTCCATGCTCGTAGCCCTGGTAGAACCGCCAGTTCTGCCAGTCTTTTCTTCGTCATCCTCCACCACGAGAGGGTCACCTGAAGTATGTCGGAAGAAATCCCGGGTGCTGGTCGAAAATGCACTGGGGGGCAAACCTTGACTGTCACCAACTTCACTGGATCGACTTGAGCTTGTTGTTTCTTCGCGTTGCTGGAAGTTTCGCGGAGAGGGAGGCCGTCTGAAGACAGGCTTAGGTTGCGATCGGATCCGTGCGAACTCGAGGTCGCTTAAGTCATCGTCGGTATCATCTGTCTCGTCAATCATGATGGGGTCTTTCGAGAATCATTAGAAGCGCCCACAGGGACTGGGAGCTGCGCACTGACCTGCACGCCGGGCATTCTCGAACCTGTGCGCGCTTTCCCCACCGTCGTTCAAACCTGCAGTGTCTGCTGTGCGCTTGGAGGAATCTCGAATGTCGGTGGCGCCTGTGGTTGTCTCAGGCTCGGCGTTCGTAACCTGTGTTGGGCTCCACATCGCAATAGGCGATCGGAGAGAGTAGGGGATGATATTGTCTGTACTGCAGCTTGCTACTTTGTCCTTTCTCTCTTCCCCTCCACCGGAGTGATGAGGCTCGATGTTTTTGAAGCAGATTTGTGTATCGTATGTCGACGAGAGAAGGGTAGTAGGGAGTAAAGGAGGAGGATCAGAGATAGGATTTTCTGTCTTCTCGCGGAGGATAGAACATCTGGATAGACGCTATTTGTCAATACTAGGATCTGCGAGTAGAGGTTTTCAAGGGTCGTGCCCAACTTCTGAGCCTGCCACAGAAGTCGATGGAGTGCTGAGGGAGCAGTACCTCTCGCCTTGCTCAGAAGTCGAGCCGTTGCTTCTAGAGTGGACGTTGCTGCTGCTGTCGGTATTCGCACCCTTGTTCCCTCCTGGTATCAAGCCCGATTGTTGCGACTCTTGAGCACCTCCGCCACCGAGCAGCAGTTCCTCGAGAGATGGAAAGCTTTCGTCTTCCTCTCTACCGTCTCTACCTCTACCGCGACCGCCACTGAGATCGAGTCCGCTTGAGGGAGCTGGAGCTGTTATTCGAGGCCCACCAAAACCAAAGACGGCGAACATTACCTCCAGCGTATAATTCAGTGCCTTTGAGATCCGATGCCTGCTTGTAGGATAGATCGAGAGGATCCTTCGACGACGTGCCAGTCAAGTCAAGGACTTCGATCAGGTCGCAGTCGTCGAGTCGTCCACCCCATCCGCCGCTGGATCTGGGAACCGTAGGAGCACATCCATCTCCACAGATGACGGAAACATCACCAATCGACGCCATCGATGGTCTTTTGCCAGCCAAATCGGCTTTGGTGGGGGCTCGGTAGAACTGAATGGAATCCAAGTCGATCAATGTCATTGTGTCTCAAATGCAGATAAAGGAGCGGTGCGTGGAGTTTGAAGTTGGAAATCCAAGACACTCAGAACGGGGCGAGACGAGGATTATATGCGCTTCTGAGTCGTGCCCACTGGGGCGTTGCCGTGCCTGCACTCTCTCCAACGAATGAAACGCTGAAGAGTACACCCCAGTAGCGTCTCCCTCATTCCCGCACCTGCTGCCTACTCCTCTCCAACAGCCTCAATCGCCGATCTCTGGCCACCGCCGCTCGATCCCCATTCATCTGCCTCACACCCTGCGGTACGCGCTGGCGCAGTCTCTCGGCCCCTGGTGCCTCGTATTCAATCCACATCCATGTCGGCCGAGTCTTCATTGCCCCCCTCGGACAAATCCATCTATCGAGCCACGTCAGCTGCTGCTGCCTGGATCTATGCGCTGGGACTTCTGCAACGGATCAGAGGCACTGCATCCTCTCCGATCCACAGCGAAAAGCGAGATCACCGTCTCAAGGCCACGTCACCAGAACGAGGCGATTTGCGGTATCCTGGTCGGCGCAGCCAGGTAGACACGCAATGAGCACTGTCGATCAAGGCGAGCACACCCTCCTTTGATTCCATTCCTTGGTTTGGGCTCACCACCGCTGCTCAGGTTTATGCTCAGCCCCCTCGTGCCAGGTCACCAGATCGCAGCTGAGCGGTGATCCCTGTCCACGCGGTTAGGCAGATATGTGGGGAGGCATTTCTTTCATTTGTCGTGTGGCAGCTGCCTTCCGGTCAGACAGTTGCTTTGCCCTGGTATGCTCGCCGCAAGCTGAAGTTCCCCACTAATATCGTCGCAGAGTCACAGATCAGCTGAGCGGTGGTGAAACAGTGGCTGGCAGAACGGCAGAGTCGAGCCACGAGGCGTTCCAACATAGTCGAAAAAGGAATCATCTCCATTGGAGCTGAGCTGCAGCGCAGGTGACAAGGTACGAGGTAGCGAATAAAAGGGTTCGCCTATATCGCTGGCTCCAGCCGTAGACGATAGTAGGCAGGTCAAGAGAGGGCGAGGTTGAGAGGTGTAGAGATGTAATCCTGAAGGGAAAGCCCATGAGCGAAATGACTCATACAAAGATTAAAGTATAGCGATCGGCGATGGTTGGTAGAAGCCAGCTGGGCAGCAGGGAGGGGTGCGCAGACCCTTGTGATACACGAAGGAGCGAGGGGACGGTAGGGAGAGGTGGAAGAAAGATGAAGGAGGAAGTAGGAAAACAGTGAGCGGTAGAGGTCTTTATAGCTTGAGAAAGCGGCAGATGATTTATCCTCAACCACGACAGGTTTCCCTGAAGCATGTCAGAAAAAATCCTAATCGCTGGTTATATATCTACCATGGGGGCTTACCTTGACTGTCGCAAACCTCACTGGATGAATTGGAGCTCATTGTGTTCTTGCAGTGTAGGGCTGTTCCCGGGAAAGCATGTATATTATGCGCTGCGAATAGTTTGGCATTTAACATGATGTTGGTCGGGCCATGTTAAGGCGCCTGATGGCGCCATCATGCCATGAGCAAGAGACAGCAAGGAATCTAGGCAGCAGCATTCAAGGAGTTTAGGTAGCACCGGGATGTCTGGCAGCTGCAGGGCCCCAACGTAGGCAACTAAAGCCGGGCCCAAGGCAGCCCGTTCAGGCTCCAGCGTGCTGCGCCCCTGCACTGCCCCGCGGGGGCTCAGCTCAGCTCAGGCACGCTCAGGCACGTTTCACCTTCGCCCGTTATTCCTTTCCCACCGCTATAAACGGCATGTAGATTAGTGGTGAATTTTGTAAGAAAAAGGATATCATTTGCAAGTTCAGAGAAAACCATGATCGAGGTCAAAAAGCTAATAAAGTTAGAGTTGAGCTCAGGAGCAACGAGAAGGTGAGCAAAGTTAGTTATAGGTCTCTGGTGAGCGGCTGAGTTTAAGCAGCAACCGGCGGAGCCTAGAGAGTAGATCCCGTACACTGCGCCCCTGCACTGCCTCCACGTAATTTAGGGTTGGTCTGAAACCAAGGAACTTCCAAATTAGTAGCACTTTAGGCAGTACTCTAGGCAGCCATCAGGCAACCCTCGGACGCAACCATTGAATCATTTTGAAAATTACCGGTCAATACCGTTAGTTCGGTTAAACATTTCAGGCACCAAAAATAACAAGTGAGAACACTGCCTAAAACAGCGCCGAGACCATCTCGAATCGGGTGCCTTCTCACCTGCACACAGAATATCCGCGTCAACCTGCGGGGTCACTAAGTATCTCATCGTGACGCTGTCAAGTACTACAACTACCCGAACAATAGCAGCAATTCCTCCTCTACATACCTAAGAACCCGATGTCCCAATACCCTTTCAACCTCCAAAATCCACAACCATGCCACCCAACGAGCAAACCCCCCTCATACAAACCGTAATCCTCACCCCCCAACGACCCCGCTACACGCACAGCATAATCCGCCGCTTCTGCACCCTCGCCCTTAGCTCAACCCTCATCGTAATCATAATTCTCTTCCTAATCCCCTCTCACTACCTCCCGGGCAACAATAGCGAGTCTGACTGGTCTTCCCACCGCTCCCACCTCCCTTGGTCCTCGCCGTATCCTCACAAATCATGGCCGCAGAGCCAGGGGCTGAGTTACGAGGAACTGCAGAAGGTGTTGGTGGAGACGCCGAGCGCGGAGAGGGCGAGGGAGTGGAGTCGGTATTATACAGCTGGACCGCATTTGGCGGGGAAGAATTTGAGTCAGGCGGTTTGGACGAGGGAGATGTGGGAAGGGTGGGGGGTGGAGTCCAAGATAATTGACTATGATGTTTATATCAATTATCCGGTTGGGCATCGGTTGGCTTTGCTTGAGAAGACTGGAAAGAGCGAAGTTGGGTCTGCTGAGGAGGAGCGGGAGGCCGAGGGAAAGAAGGGTGGGTATAAGGTCAGATATGAGTGCGGTATGGAAGAGGATGTGCTGGATGAGGATCCGACCAGTGGGCTGGACATTCGGATACCGACGTTTCATGGGTATTCTGCGAGTGGGAGTGTCACGGCGCAGTATGTTTATGTCAATTTTGGGACGTACCAGGATTTTGAGGATCTGGTGCTAGCGAATGTTAGTTTGAAAGGAAATATTGCACTCGTCAAGTATGGTGGAATCTTCAGGGGGTTGAAGGTAAAGCGAGCGCAGGAGTTGGGGATGGTTGGTGTGGTTATGTACACCGACCCACAGGAGGATGGGGAGATCACTGAGGAGAATGGGTATCAGACGTATCCTAACGGCCCAGCCAGAAATCCGAGCAGCGTACAGAGGGGTAGTACACAATTTTTGAGTAAGGCAGCCTTAAACCTGCGGGGGTCTATACGAAGTTGCTGATATATCTAGGTATAGCACCAGGAGATCCTACAACCCCGGGTTATCCTTCCAAGCCAGGTGTTCCTCGTCAAGACCCATTTGTTTCCATTCCCACTATACCTTCGGTACCAATCTCGTATATGGATGCGCTGCCTATTCTCAAGGCACTGAACGGCCACGGCCCGAAAGCATCGGACTTTAACAAGTATTGGCAAGGCGGTGGCCTTGGGTACAAAGGCGTCGAATACAATATTGGCCCTTCGCCGTCTGATTTGGTATTGAATCTGGTTAATGAACAGGAGTATATCACGACTCCGTTATGGAATGTGATAGGCGTTATCAGCGGAACGCTTCAAAACGAGGTCATTGTATTGGGTAATCACCGAGACGCCTGGATCGCTGGGGGTGCGGGCGATCCGAACAGTGGTTCTGCTGCTATGAATGAAGTCATCCGTAGCTTTGGTGAAGCTCTTAAGAAAGGCTGGAAGCCACTTCGGACGATCGTCTTCGCGAGTTGGGACGGTGAGGAGTATGGACTCATAGGATCCACTGAGTGGGTCGAGGAGTACATACCCTGGCTCTCCAAAGCCGCCATCGCGTACCTCAACGTGGACGTTGGAGCACGCGGGCCGAATTTTGAAGCCGCAGCCTCGCCGCTACTGAACAAGGCTCTCTACGCAGCGACCTCGCTCGTGCAGTCCCCCAATCAGACCATCTCTGGCCAGACTATCCGTGATACTTGGAGTGGTCGCATCAGGACGATGGGCTCCGGTAGCGACTTCACCGCATTCCAAGATTTTGCAGGTATACCTAGTGTCGACCTTGGTTTTGCCAATGGCCCTGAGAGCGCGGTCTACCACTACCACAGCAACTACGACAGCTTTGCATGGATGGAGAACTTCGGTGATCCAGGTTGGCAATACCACGTTGCTATCACCAAAGTCTGGGCACTCTTCGCAGCTTCGCTGGTCGAAACACCGATCATCCTACTCAACGCCACAGACTATGCCACTGGCCTGGCTAGATACCTAGACTCAGTCAAAACCAAGACCATCGCCTCCCCTGACCCCTCAATCCAATCCCTCGCCGCTTACCCTCTTCTCTCGAACGCCATATCCCGCCTCCACAACGCCTCCGTTGACTTCGACGCTTGCGCCGCCGATCTCGCAAAAAGCGTCAATACCAGCGTACCGTGGTGGAAATGGTGGCGGAAAGCGCAGCTATATTACCAAGTAAGGCAGGTGAATGACCGGTATAAGTATTTCGAGCGCAAATTTTTGCATAAGGAAGGTTTGGATGGGAGGAGTTGGTTTAAGCATGTTGTTTTTGCGCCGGGGATTTGGACAGGGTATGCGGGTGCTACATTTCCTGGGTTGGTGGAGGCGATTGATGCCGGAGATGAGGATGGGATAGAGGTCAGCCATCCCGAAAATAACCAGTGTTAAAGTCGACAAGCTGACCTTTTTGAATTTAGCGGTGGAGCAAGATTATTGAGGGAAATATTAACGCTGCTACGGACTCGCTGAAATAAAGAGATGACGTTGGTGTATTGTAGATATGAATAGGAACTGGAAGCTAAGCCGTGATTATATATAGTATCAGTTGCTGTTATGGTTGGCAGCAGCAACACTAGGCCTGAGAAGCAGTCACTGAACGGAACTCGAGCTTAGACCTGGATGTGCATGCGTCTTGTTCTCCAGCAGCGGCTTCGCCTCACATTCTCTGATCTGTTCGCGCTTTAGTCATGTATCAACTGGAACATTAGCCACTCCACGGAGCAAGAAGGGAGCAGCATTGGGCAATACTTTGAGCTCTAACATTAATAGGAAGGGTGTAGGGCTGTTGTTTACTTGAATCTGGGACAAATGGAGCACGGCAGTCGTTAGGTGCTGTCTTTTAGAAGCAACGAGAGACCTATTTGAAGCCAAGAGAGAGCGCGGGAGTACTCCCTTCTCAATCCAGGCCCTATGCTGTGAGTGACGAGTTGACATTTTGCATTCGATTGTTGATGACAATTTGGCAGACTGGATTTTTTTCAACCTAGTTATTACGACTTGTTTGTGTTGGAGCGAATGCAGAAGAGCTGGACGGAGAATACGTTTATGGAAAGGAGTGGATTGTGTGCTGCCTGTCCGCTCTCAATCTCTGCTGCCCCCGGGTGGCGGGCTTGGTCTCATTCAACTACTTGTATGCACCTTCGGCTCAGTCCCTCTCTTCGCTCGAGGCACTCGTTCCACTCCAAACATTCCTGAAAAGCCTCTACAACCCGTTTCCTGCTATCGGCCGCTCCCAGAGCGGGCGCGAACCGAGGGTCGATCAGTCATTTCCTTTCTACACAACCCAATTGTCCATGAGCACAACCCAAGGATTGAATGAACGAAGTCGCCGTATATCGAGACTTGAGTATGGAATGTGCTTGGCTCTTCGAAGATTATCAAATGATTCCTAGTCTAGATTATAGGAGAAAAAGTAAGTCGGTAGTGATACAGCTATATGTCAGCTTTTCATGATGAGAGAACCAAAGTGACACAGTGTGACACAGTCTTGAAATGGTGTAATAACGCTCAATGATCCCAAAGGACTCAACAAGACCTGCAAATACCTTGGAGATGATACGTGATGTTGTATAGAACTGGGGCTAAGTGTTTAATAATACAGAGTGTTTGGAGGTTGATCGTAGCCTGTGACAACACTTTCAATTGTCAGTGCTACAATAGTATAAATTGAAGTGCAAATTGTTACCGCTGAGCTACTCCATGACTTACAGCCCAAGTTGGTATCCGATCTATAATTTCTTCTTTCAACATTTCTTGTTTGAGTTTAGATATGTCTCTAGTAAGCCTGTGCAACCTTATTTTCATGGCGATTTGAATCATCAAACCTGCAAGCATGAAGGTGGGGTCCGATGAGGTAGAAATAATGGGTTGATGGGTCCGTCAGCGGCTTCCGCTCGAGCACGGTGGCAGCTCCAATAAGCGAACAAGTAATAGGTCTACCGTATAGAACGAGCTCCAGAAGATATGAATAAAGAGGGTAGAGAGCTGATTTTTACTCACTTTTGAGTCAATCACAGTTGAGTCGACGTCGAAATATCGATTTCGACGAGTAGGAAAAGACACGTTCAAGGGTACGCTAGAGTGTGGAATGGTTTCTCAAAGTTCGTCGATGCCATGAATACGCAGACAAAAGCTATAGACTCAGCGCATAAGCCTCTCCAAGTCTTTTTCATTATACCAACCAATACTCCTCCCTTTCGGTTTCTGCTCATCCTGAACCTCGTACCACCAACTCTTCGGATATTCGTTACATTTCATCTGATTGATCCACAGCGGTTTATAGGTGGAAATACCTCGATTGTTGAAGTCTCTCCTATAATAGACTTGGTCGCCAATTTCGAACCGTCGAGGAAGACCACTTGTGTTCTTCGTTTTCACTCTACGTTGTGCTGGTTCTCTGTATGCGTTTGAAGGCTCAGCTGGTATTTTCTTAGTGAGACCGTGGAGAGATGAGAGCATGCGTAGGCACCGAAGGTCCTCACCGGCTAAGGTCCTCATCTCCTTCGTCCATCTCCGAACCTCGCCAAGAATCGCATCGTACCCGTCGTCATCAGCATTTTGGAATTTGGTCATATCCTACCCTCATCAGTATTCGATGCAAAAACGGAGGAGCCAGTACCCACCATGTGATTGGCACAAATTCCGTAAGCTGGATATCCAGGAATGACCGCGGAGTCTGCCTCGACTACCTTGCCGACAAATGGCAGCGGAAACTCCTCGAAGAAACATGTCACGTCTATGGGACAATTTGCACTCGATCGTAATCTCAGAAGACTATGAAAGCCATCCTGGACTCTTGCTAGCATCTCAGATCCGGGCCTAAGCACGTTGACGATGTCGGAATTGGCATGTTTGACAATCCTCGCGATTTTCGTTCCGAGACTAGCCCATGCTGCAAGATCCGCTCCATGGTGAGGCGTCCCAAGAAAACAAATACCTTTAGTGCAAGCACTGACTTGCTGTAGGTGTTTTTCTGAATTGTTTCGTGATGTCCAGAGAGCATCCTGGATGACCAAGCCGCCGAGGCTGTGGGCGACGAAGATGATCTTTCGACTCTCCTATATATCAATGAACACGTGCGACATCCAAGAACATGTCAAGAATATCTTACCGAGTTTGTTTTCTCTCTCAGCCGTGTGAGTCCTCCAAGCATCTTCCCAGCATGATTACCTACCCGATTTTGCGACACAGGGCTCCAGAAGTTTACGACATCAGCATCGTATCCGAAGGCTAGTATACGTACGTCCTCGATGTCATGAGTGAGGAGAGCGGTAGGCCAGTATGTTCCATTTTCTTTGTGTAGCCACGTTGTCGCTGTGTTTCCAGTCAAGCCATGCACAAAAACGATGCTGTGGGTGATGAGACACGGAGAGCAAGGAGTGGTGTATATACAAACTCACTCCGCTGTAACCGTAGTGGGCACTGCAGGCTCGTGGAGGATTCTGACGCCGAGTCGTGTTGCAGAAGTTGGAATTGGAGTTGAGGTTGAGTTATTGTCTTCACTACCGGTGCATTGCACTGTACCTCCTGCCTCATGCATGAAATCAGGACTCTCGACGGGACTGCGATGGCTTCTTTCCATGCCAAGCCATCTTAGCATATCCAATATATGTATATAAACTGTTGCCAACAAGATTCAAAGAACGAGATGAAATGCTTAGGACGGAAGAAAAAGTGAGCACATGAATGCAGATCGAGAAGATTGCAGGGTCAGTCTAAATGCTATTAATGGTCGCACCGTGGAGCTGAAACGGGCGACTACCTTAGTCATATACTGTAACAAGCCATATTGACCAACAGAAAGGCCAGTGGACATCTTTCAACCAAGACTTTTCAATGTGAGAGTCGCAGAACTTTGTGCAGGATAACTAGGCTAGCGATTGAATTCCATGATCCGCTGGTACAAATTCTTTACATCTTACGCCAAGTCCTTTCAGACTTCAGTTGAACGACTTGTCTTCACCTTTTTATATGCCCGAGCACACCGCCACGGCGTCTTGACCCTACCTTAAAATCCATAAATCAATGATTACCCAAAGGCGGGTGAGAGAATGGTAAACGCAAATCTGGAAGGTTGAGAGTGGAGGATTCTGTGACGCGGGGCCGGGGCGGTGCGGCGGTGCCCACTTAAGGTATACACCCCTCCCTAAGATCTATACTTAGCGTGCTGAAGTCTTTTTAATATTTCTTCTCTAACTTCTCGACCCTACGAGGTCAACTTTTAAAGTATTGGAAATACACTAGAGAGCGATCATGAAATATCGCTTTTTACTACTAACGCGTAAACGATAAAAAAAGTCGCTTATTTACGAGGTAATTATATTATGATTTTAACTTATTATTTAAAGAAGTTATTTCTATCGTCATGATCTAAAACTTAGTTATAGCAACGTTATCAGTTACTAATAAACGAGTTAATATCGTTTTCTACACAGAGATTTTCTGATTCTTTTGATTATATTATTCGTAATACCTCATTCTTTTTGATAAACGGCCGGCGCGTTATTGCGCGATCCTTTATAAAGTTCTAGATATATTTAATAAGATGAGAATTCATTTTCTTTTGCTGTTGTCCATAGTCAGGTTGTGTAAATAAGGATGCAAAACATACCCTTTTCGCGCCTTCAAGTACATATCACAAATTCTGGACAAATGGCATCAAACGCCATTCGGCGAGGCAGAACACATAAAGAAGTCACTCATGATTTTTGGACTCCAAGCTGAGATTCCTCTAGGAAACCTAGCGGATCGGCAAGGGAGCCACCCGCAATGTATTGATTTTAATGGTATATTCCACGGACATGGGGAAGCATGAAATAGCATCTGTCTTCATTGCCCATTAGCTTCTGGTAAAGGCGGCTTATACTTTGTTGGATTTGTACTCGTATTGAAGGAGCATTTCGCTGGTGAGTCAATCAGGCTAGCAAAGTTTTTTTAATGCAATTCAGCAAGCGATGGCCAGAAGACGAGCAGTCCTCCTGGCGCAACCCATTCGGTGACTTCACAAGGCTGTATGTGTGGCTAGTTCTTCGTGTTGTCGTGGTTGATGTGGTGGAGTTGTAGGTCCTTTCGATCCGGCGTGATGCCATCCTTAGGCGGCTGACTGACGATCAGCATTAGGGAAGCTGCGTTCCCAGCATCAGGCATTTCAGGTTTCACAGTTCCTCCAGAATCATTGGCTACCGGCTTCTTGTCACAATTTATTCGGGCGTCCTATATTAGCTTGATTCTTCGTCTTTGGAGATGAATGCAGCTCAACAAGTATTGATCGTCTCATGACTCGACCGGTGAGTCCTGTCCCACATTTGAGGAACTTGTGCTTTGGTCAACATTGTATCAGCCGAGATGGGCCTTGTAAATGCGCTTATCGAGCATTGGGAAGGCGGAAGTACTTGCTTCTATCTGTATCTTCCTCTTCTATCCTAACCTTCTACTATCCTCCTCCGCTCCAGCCTTCAATTCTTCGACCTAGACTGGGGCGTACAGCGTGGCATTGCTGCAAGGAGAGGCATGACTATGGTCTGCATGTGTCCGCTCGTAGGGCTGTCCGATAAATTCCCAAATGCCTTTGGTGCGGCGTAGCCTGAGTGTACTATGCATGCGACGGTCTCTCATTACATTCTGCCAAGCATGATTGATGTTACGACCACGCTTACAATGGGACTGGAGGGAAATAGCGTCCTCGGGGCAGAGGCACGGAATGAGAGGCGATTGGCGGCTTTGGGAATGCACCGATCCATGCGCTAAGCCGAGCAGGGGACGTCTAGCCTGGCGATGCTGCAGTTTGATTGTCCCCGTCTTACAGATTGGGCGGCGCCGTTACTCTCCGTGCATTGTGGTAAACGTAAAGTGTCGTTAGGCATCAATAGCTCCCCAAATAGTAACCAGTGAAGATTCGGATCGAGAGTAGATCATCGAACAAGGCTGAATATTCCCACCTTGTCATTATTGACTTGAGACTGAGATAGTCTCCAAAGGCAGGCTGTGCCGTCGGTTCGTCTAAGGATTTGTAGTCTTTGATAACGATGATGAACTGCTCGCTTGTCGAAAAAGTGCTTATCCGCAGCAATCTACAACAGTAATTGGCAGACCAAGCGATTTGGCTGTATGGAGTGACTTCAGAGCGTTGACAGGCAAGATCAACAAGAAGGTTTGGCCAGGGGCTGTGCTTGGAAGATCCTTCATTTTTCTAGTTAAGTAAGAGTCAGCCTTAGAGGCATTGCTCAGGATGTCTCATTTTAGCTGATCCGATCTGCCTTCCCGTGCACAGATGGGTTTGTCCGTATTAGTTCGGCGGAGATACTCGATTATTCAAAGAGATCGCCGGCAGAACTTGCTTTCTGTGCACTTGGAGGTAGTAGAGATTCGAGTTCTACCCTTGCATGTTACGGATACGTGGATTGTTTGTAGCCTTGCGCGAGCGGAATTTGACGTGGCAAAGATTCTCACGAGTGTGGAGTGGCAGCCTTGCAAAATCCGAACTCCGCGTCCAATTACAATAGTATTGGGCCAACTATGTCGCTCATACCCTGACAAGCGTAGCCTGATCGCTAGGCAAACGCTGGTGACGATTCGAGGACGCCATTCCAGATGTTCATTGCCTCGATAGTCTTCTTAGCGATTAAGGGTGTGAATCTCAGATTTGTTGTGATTGACACTGCTAATTGACTCTAGCGAGCTCGCGTTCGATCAAAGGTAGGCAGTGCCACTCGTATGCAGAGCATTGCTGGGTGTTGGGCATCAAAATGCTTGTAAAATATGCACGAAAACCACCCAATCTCCCGAAAACTCTCACCGCTACACAGATGAAACGTCGCGGCGCATTGCATGATAGTCGAATTGCCTCGAATTTGGTGTGGATGCCTTCATCAAAATGTCAAGACCCTCAAACCTCTCTGCCTATCGTTGCAACGTGGCAGCCTACAATGGGTCTGCGCATGTGGTATTGAGCGGTCGTGTGCGGCTCAACTTCTTGGGAAGTCTTATAGGGCGTAGAGTACAGGTACTTCGGTACAACAAAGCGAGCAAGCCTTCCCGGGGCTCTCGGAGCGAATTGGTGCTGGGCAGTATATAACGCTCATAGGACCTGCTCAAACGTTCAAACGCTTTTGTCTTCGTACAGATTTTCTTCCGACAACGAGTAAGACTCGGAATTATGTCTCAGTCCCAGCGTCTCTATGGATGCGGCCAGGACAAGGTAGGAATTAAGCATTAGTCAGTCTCATAGGTAGAGTACTAAGTTGTCTAGGATCCTAATGAACTGCCTGTGTACAATCCGAAGATAAATCAAAACGCCAGTGCAGGAGGGTACAACGTCCAGGTGACTTCGTTTCCAATTCAATTGAGGCGTAAGCTGATATAATTATTATCAACAGCCTGATCCAGCCTACGCCGAAGGGCAAACAGTATATGTCAGGGACCACTGGGTCAATGGTCGACTCGACAGGACGATACGATGGATCTGCTGCTGCGAAGTGAGGAACGGGATTGTATACTATCGCCTGAAGAACGAACCACCGCCTAGCAAAAAATATGTTACCGATTGGATAGCAGAGGGTCAGCTGAGGGAAGTGCATTGAGAGCTGAACAATGCTGAGAACTTGGGGGCTTCGAGGAGTACCATGTTCTCATAAGTTTCGCGGAATGGGGTTGGATTGTCTACAGTCTTATGCGCTATATTCCGAGTCAGGCGCAAACGAGACGCACAAACACTTGTGAGAGTTGCAGCGGGCGCGCAGAGGGAGGGCGCCCCTTAGCTTATTGTTATTTCCCAGATCCAATCACAATCTTCTAGAACATGTCTTAGCCCAGCTGTGTAAGCGATTATTGGGAAGGCAACATGCATAACATCGAATCGGAGTCTTTGTTGTCCCCTGCAAGATGTTACGTGCTTACCACCCCCACTCCTTGCCAGATTTTTCAAGCCCGCGAATTAGGCAATTTTTGCAGACCGCTGGTGCGCACCGTAGCCTTATAGACGGACAGTGCACATATTGCCAGAGACACCCGCAACTCCCTGCCATATCATTATGTCTACAGAACGTCAGGATGGACCAGTGGTCGTCAGCTTGTCGGACCAGGCCAAGTCGCGTCAAATTCCCGAGAGCCCGGGATCCGCATCGTCATCATCGACGGCTTCAAACTTTACTACCGCTGACAGTCAACAGCCACTCGTTCCTTCTGGCTTCAACGTAGAAAGTTAGTTTTTCTTCCAATTGCTTGCATCGCCGTTGGACCGTGCTCATACAGCTTGATTTAGCAACTCCCAAGAAGCCTTTTCTGAGACGTCTGCTTGAGCTCGTCTTTGGAGCGTCGGATCCTGCAGGGACCTCGTCAGCAACACCAAAATATACCCTCAAGTACCGAGTGCCCGAGCTCGTTCGATCAGGCAAGTAGCGTATATCAACACAATCGGAGCGATACTGATACATGGATTGCTCTTAGTTGACGAATATGCTCCTGGCTACGGTAAAGTTGCAGCGTTCGAGGACTGCGACCCTGGCTTCCAGATCTGCCGCAAATTTCTATGGCTCCACACCCGCGTACTACTTCATATTCAGGATGAGCTACAAGAGCTTGAGGGTACCCTTGAATCGCTTGACAGATGGGAGGCTACGCAAGGCGATCGTCGAAAATTGACACATCGACGTATAGACGACGAATGTGAGCAATCCCCGCGAAAGGAGCTCCTTCTACAGATCAAGGGAAAGCTCGAGGAATATGATGAGATACTTTTCCGCTTGCAGAAGAAGCAGGCTATGAAGAGACCAACGAAGCGTAATCAAAATAGCGTCTACAACTTGATAAATACTTCTAAGAGTATGGGTTCGTCGGAAGCTTTGTGGATACGTCAATGGGACGATCTGGCAGCGCTGGCGCACGACACAGAGCATGGCTGGTTTCACGGAGCGATAGAAGACTTGTTGAGAGTTATATCGCCCACGATCACAATGGTGGGTATATTCTTTCCGTTGCCAAGCCCTACCACCGCAGTTGGTCTAGCTATAGCACAATTTCTTCCCGCCCAAAGCAACATTCGCAAGTTGCTATTTCGGTCATACGTCTCGCGCAATTTCCTGTCTTTAGTTTCAAGTATTCTTTAATTTCAAACCAACACATATTTCACCTCTGACGACGTGATATAGGCAATTTTCCGCACCAAAGAGCAGAGGATCAAAACAGGCCAACATCCATCTCTAACTCTGGTGTCCCCCGAGAGGATCGACGTTTTTCTCCGCTTAATTCTCACGATAATTGCTGTCGCCCTACTCCTGCTGCCGGTCTTGGTCCTTTTCGAACTTCAACCAGATGGGTCTTCTCAAGTTCGCCATAACAGCCGCTACCAGATCATCACGATATTCATAGCTACCTTGATCTTCTCGGCGTCTTGTTCAATCTTCACGAAAGCGAGACGGCAAGAAGTTTTCGGAGCAACTGCTGCATATTGTGCTGTGCTTGTAGTGTTCCTTGGCAATGCCTCAAATGTTGTCGTTGTGTCTACAAGTGGCTTATAGTGCAGGCGTTGATTTGCACCCGTTCATTGACTTTCACCTCGGAGTCCGGAGTTGTTACGTTACTTCTTGCCCCAAGGAATATTGCTTGTTTGTCCATTCGTTTTGTCTATTTCCGCGGTATGGACTCAACACAATCGATCGTGGTAAACAAGCTTGGAGCAAGCTTTGATAATTTGTATGGCTTTTTAACCAAGCGAATACCGCCATGAGGTACGTTCCGGGATTATGAGACATAGGGTAGGCCACGGAGCACAGCACGGAATCTGTAGATGTTGGGGTTTGATGCGGGAGTACAGGGCCGGGGAATACCTGGTATAAAGTAAACAACGTGGCGAGCTAGAAGCGAATACCAGTCCTGGAAACATCGGTTTGGGGGGAATAGCAATAAAACAGTATGGCGTTCTACTACTTTACCCTCAGCTGTCTTCGTGAGCTTGTCGTTTCTCATCAGCAAGGTAGCCTCTTCCTCATAAATGTCTCAATAATGTTCTACCTAATGTACTCGTACAAGTCTTTGTCACTTTTAACCGCTAAAACACGCCAAAGTATAGTCCACGTAGTCTAGCAGACCACTGAATTTTATCGAGGTATGAGAAACAAGTCAGACCGGTCTCTGTACCCCAGAATCTTCGGTGCGCAAAGAATCTCATAGATGGTAGTTCAGATGTTCGCATCATACAATCAATGCTCGTGAGCCCGGAAGGCTGCCTCAAGAATTCGAATAGTATATTCCATTCATTGTCATGTAAGAAAACACTACATTGCAAGATCAATCGGGATTAGTGTAACTCAATTTCCGCGCTGCCACCAAAACTGGGCGCTGGAAAATTGAGCCCGCATGACGCTAGCAAGAGACCCACAGAAAGCAAATGCGGAACCATTTGCAACGAGGCCTTTGGGGTAATCCTTTGGCTAGACAAGGCTATTTCTGTTGGACGGTCGTCTCGGCAACAGAGCTTAATTCAACCTCTTACAACCTCCTGTGGTGTCACTGGCTAGAATTTTGCATTCGGCTAATGCGCTTGTATTGCGCTCGGTTGAAAATTACCATATGCATCAACATTGAATAGGAAATCCAATTTCAGCATTCTTCTTTTGCGCGGATGCAAATGAAAGGCAGCCTGAAGATATGCTCTCATCTCGATAGGTTCGGCGAGCACCATCATGTCTGGTTTTGCGCGCTGATACACCTGTATCACGCACACTCTTTGCCCGTCGAGCTAATCCGTGCGCAAATATATCGGCATTCCCCCGAAGTGTTCAGAAGAAGACATCAAAGATTCCATCAACCTGGATGGGTCAATACGCAAAGGCGGAGTACGAATGATCTCGGAAGCGCGACCGAAATAAACGCACCACCAAACACTCGTCTCCTAGTCAGAGAACATATACCACTTCCATCGGAGAACAAGATATTAATCGATACCTGAAATCCTTCCATCTCTTATTCAGCAGCTATGGCCCTTATCTTGCGTACCCAGCTCTTCTTATCTCACTGATAATAATCGATGGTGAAGCGCGTATAGGGGAAGGCAGGCCAACTTTCAAGACGAGGAATATCTTCACAGATCATATGTGGGAGCCGCCAACCGTCGAGGATAAATCGTAAGAAAATGAGGTGGTTTCAGATACGTTTCTATAATCTAGGCGTTCTAGCGGGGTTTTGAGGGTTTGCTCGCATAGTATGTGGTTCGCAGGTTTGTTTGGGACATTGAGGGTAGGAGTCTGGGACTTGAGACGTTCGAGGTGAGCAGATGTTCATTTGGCCTCTTATGTTCAGCGCCTGGGATTCGGAACCTATCTAGTGCCCTTATCTGCCTCCTAAATGTACTCTGCACAAGTCTTTAAGTCACTGCGTGTCCATTGCCTTCCAAAACCATCCCAGTGCCGGTATGTGTGCTCCTTGGTTGGGTAACATGGCAGATGAATTGGTGGATGGCTCGCATCCCTGTATTGGTTCTTGAGGTGGCTCTTTGCGCTATGCCAGCAGCTTCCTTTCATTTCATGCGCGCAGCTTTGGCCTCCACACCCCGGCTTATTTGTGGCGCAACCCATCTGGAGTATGTTAAACTGTCACATAGGCAACGAGCTTCAATTCATAAAATTGCTGCAGATGGCTTAGTTGAACTGGCGGCATGATTGAAGCTCATGGTGTATTGAATGAGGGCGCTCAAGGGTCCACAGTTGCTAATTATTAGCCCCTGACGGCTAGGGTTTGACCATTATCGTCTGTTTGTCGTTGCGTTCCCTGCTGCTTCGCTTCTTGGCTGGTGTGCGACCGTCGCAAAATGGCCGAATATGTGCGGTATCTCGAATCCTGATATGCGACTTTGCATGTGCCAATACGCACCGTTGCGTGAGTGGCTGCATGAATATTATCACGCTAACGGAGTATGGATTCTAGTGCCGATCGCTGATGCTATGGAGATCTGTGCCGAATTTTATGCCGAGCTTCATCATCGAGTATATTGCTCGTCTTGAGCTTCTTTTCACTCACGTTGCAACACCTGTAGAAACAGGATTCTCGATATGACGATTCTGTGTTTGGCGACTTCAATTACGTATCCATGATAAAATGCTAATTACAATCACGCATGTCCCGGCCGAGACTGTACCTCAGACTAGGAACAGCCAAGAGCCTGATAGACCATGGGTAGTAGACAATGTTGTCGCTTGCACGACCGTCAATTACCAAAGGCCTTGGGGCTCGAAGCTCACTTCTAGCAATGAGCTGGTTCGTATACTCCTCTAACTCGAGTCCATGGTCATTGAGCGATTGGATTCAATCTTGTAATCCTCGCTATCCTGGATCAGCTATGCACATCGTGGCACCACTTTCTCCAGAACACCGTCACTCTCTACCAAAAAGACAAACACATGGCTACACTTTCTCATTGAAAGAAACCATACGCGCAATCTCTAAGATTGCAAAACACTTTCTTGTTATTAGAAGGCAAACGGCCAACAGAACTTCCGGGCAATGACTGCATTCAGGCAATCACCTAGCTGTCTCAGCCAGGGGAAGTCTCTCGAAGAAGCACATACTTTACGGTACTATGTCACACCTCCATCATAACTTGCGGCAGCCTTTGATTCACCGTTACTGACGAATTGTGCAGGGCTCACCGAAGCCTTCCCCCCTGGATGGGAATATGCTGGGTCATAGTAGCAATATATCCTCCAAGCATTTCGGTTGGACTACATACATGGCTCGACCACTGGTCGGACTGTAAGCATAACGCAATCGATCGTGGCTTAGTCCTTCTAGGTAGAGGGCCGACATCCCCAAAAGAGTACACAGAACCCAGCATGAAGGCCAATCCTAGAATCGTCCCATCCATCAACTCATCCAACTCCCAAAGGGCACCAACTATTCATTTGCTTGCTCAAGATAATCTGAGCAAGTCCGACCGTGGAAACCAATCCTCGATCTTCCCTACAGCTATCCGCACGCATTCCAGGGCTTTTCCATGATACGCATCATGGCGGCAGCCCACAGAAAGTGTTGCGCGTTCCTCTCCGGCTGCGGATCACTTTCGATGGGCAGATAGACAAAAGATTACTTCTGTCCGTGCTTTGTCGTAATGCGACCGAGGCTCGTTAACACAAGACTAGCTGGGAACATACGCGATGTGCTGTGAGAATGGGCGAGCAAAGGATCGTACCTCACATCGAAGACTGCAATACTACACGTCTCAGCTTGGTTTTGGGGTCAGACAATAGGCCTTGTGCAAGTCGTCGTCCCTAGCAATACCACCGCGTCGGAACGGTGCGGTGTGCGGCAGCGGCCTCGATTTTCCACGTGCTGGCTGTTGTGGCAGTATTTCACAGGGTGATTGTTTATATACTCCGCAGTGTCTCCTCAAAATAAGGGTACCAATATATTATGAATACCTAGAAGACCACATCCACAATGTGTATACACGAGATCTAAGCCTGCCAATTTTCCCCTTCCACTCAGATGTATGCCAAACCAGGGTATATTTCTCGCGTACGCTCCCCGAAGCGCCAGCCAACGTATGTGATACATCTACCGAGAGAAATTCATAGTGACTCCAATAGCGCTCGACCACACTCAGCTGCCACTGCTTATGTGACCAGCACGTTGGATGTGTTCCCTAGGAAAACCACTAGCACTGCCGAATAGGCAGCCGTTGCTGTGAAGACCTCTTGTCTCCGCGCCTGGGTGAAGATGGAACAAGAGGCGGAGAAGAGGAGGGTGAAGAAGAAGATGGTCAATATTTGCGAAATGCCTTTTCGCTCGACCTCAGATCTGTCCGTTGGTTGAAGCTTGAACAGAACGAAAACGGGGAGCAGGAGCAGGACAGCCGCTATGACGGTGATGACTGCGCGGAGGATTCCATCAAGGCGAGCTGGGGAGACCAGGTAGATTGCTTCGTCGCCTGACTTGATCCTCTGCTCCCGTGTGCGGAACAAGGCCTATCCAGAATCTTTAGCAGGAAGTCTAGGCCACGAGCCTGCCAATTGGAGCTTTTGGGGATCACGCGCCGAGTACCAGGAGGGAGGCTTACCTTGGTCATGCCCCTCGAGATGCGATTCAAGACGTTCTCGAGGGAGGCATTTAGCCAACCATGGTCCCCTTCGTAGCCAAGAGCCGCCAAATCTAGCCCCTCATATATCCAATCCGACTCATCACGCACGAGACTTTGTGTGTTATTGATAAGATTGTATACATTTCGCTGCGACCTCTTAGTTGGTTTTTTGAGGGATTGAATCTTTTGCAAACGTAGCAATGCCTCATCTTGCAGATGTCAGTGAAGACTCGGTGAGCTATGCTCGGCTCTCAGCTCACCGTACTGTGCCAGTTTGGCGTGGAGTGATGCCACGAGCTCTTTCCGCCTGGAGCGAGGACGATCATAGTCGAGTCGGCGGGAGTTCAGCATCGTTGGGTTGCCATCACTGAATTCCCACTCGTCAAGACTTTCCAATTCATCTTGTAGCTCTGTCAATTCATCTTGGAGATGCAAAAGCGCATAGTTGTGGAGCCAACCGAATTTCCGGTAGACCAACAGGTCTGGGTCAAGGTCTTCGATGGCGGCGACTTTGCCATACCCTTGAGGATAATCGTTCACTGGAGTCCACATGTTAACATTTGCGATGTGAGGAAAGATCCCGGCTCACAAGATCGAATTCTCTGTTCTACTCGACCCTTGCTGAAGCCGGGGGGATAGTGTTTCAGCAACCCAAGTGCTTTTAGGATGCGCCTTTGCAGCGATACGTTATTTCCTACACTGTTATCAATACAGAGAATAGGCTTTCAGCTCGGATATCGTAAGTACCATTGCTGCCATTCTCCTGGCCTAGCGACGACTCCGAGTCGAACGGGAACGGTAGGCCCGAATTGCTTTTGCGTGATGTCCTCGTTGAAGTCTTTTCATCTTCTGGCATACTGGCGGCTATGCCGGAATTGCCACCTTCTTCACATTCTGGTCGATAGCGTTCGCCGCTGTTGCCTTTTACTGTCTCGGACATGGCACGTGCGCCTCCCAGTGATTATTACCGCAGATACCGCCCACCTCGCGCAAACAGTGCATCTCGTACTTTCACGTAGAAAGTGTGTAATGTAGAAAGTGTGTAATTGCCATTCTTCAACAAGGAAGCAGAGGCTTAACATTACCAGTGAAGTAATGTACGGATTTAGATTAGTAGCATTCCTTAGTCATATCACACCGATAAGAGTGACTGTCGGTTGCCGTTGCCGCCCTCTTAATTCAAGACACGTTTCCGCAAAACACCGCAGTCACAACCCCCCGAAAGAGAGAAGGACGCCGAAGAGCTCCAGTCATCGATCGGGAATATTCTCGCCCGCATTACTTCAGGCATCATGGGTTCGAGCTTCTCGTGGATACGCTACTCCAACGTGGGGTGATGCATGGAAAGGTGTAGGTGCGCCAGACCTAAGTGGTTGTAAAAAAATAAGCGAGCACACCCACAAGGCTAACCAGCGCCCGAATAAGTTTTCAGCTCCTGGCAACTAGCATGATTGTAACGTCGATCCCAAGTTACCCCCAAACGTGCAAGTGACAATGTCGGCTACCAATCAAAGCGAAGGGTTTTGGGAATCGGCAAAAAGAGGCAGCATGGTCCTGTATGGCGGGTCCTACCCTGTATCCCACATTCTCGGGCTCGATGACTTGCATTCAATCAATGCGCTTTCGTGCAGCTCTATGCGCCTGCTCCGTATGTATCGCTTTGCTTCATCAGTAAGTGATCAAATCTTAATTAATTCGTTGCATTCATTCTACAGACAACGATGCTATCGTTCTACCTTTGCGCAATGGCCCGCTAATTCCATGGTTTCAAGTTTCGCTCTCTAACAACGTCGACATCTTTACCATGAGGATGTGGTGCGTCCTTCAGTTTGTAAAACCATTCTTTCTTCGTTTTGCTCCATTCATAGCAGCAGACCCAGCGCCTTCTGCCCGTTGCTCGGCCTTCTTCATCACGTTTGGTTTTGTCGAAGACCTCAGCGCCTTCATCGTATTTGCGCGGCGACTAGCACGAGGTACATTAGCAAGTCGGCTAAGGCCGAATAGACTGAATTACCTTTGTGGCTTCGTGGTAAGCAGAGTCCGCGGCACTCTTGAAGCTTGGATCGTAATCGTTGATTGACTTTCTCTCCGTATCCTTTTACTCGCTGTCAGGTACCGCCACGGCGCGATTTGCTTTGAATATGATATGATTGCTCACCTTCGACTCATAAGGGCAAGGTCGAGATCTTGTGAAACGGGACATGAGTGCACTCCGAACTATCGACAGCAAACATAGTCTTACACGAGTATCTTACAGACCCTTGGATTAGGGAGCTCACTCGAGCCTTATATGAGCCATAGACTCTTATCTAACTATCCTGTGAGGTTGAGCGACCAACCACGATTGAAGGATCGGAGTCTTCTTGCACACCACCCTGATGCAGCACAGCCCAAATAATATCGGCCACGTCGGGATGCAGTCGCAAAAGACTGGTGCTGATTCTCAGACGACGTTGATGGCTACCAAGCTTGCAAACAAGGCAAACACCATGGTATTTAGCACATGTGGCACGGCCGTAAAGCGGTGAGAGTTTCCTGCACTATCAGTGGCTGACATCTCCTCAAATACAAATAATTGCATGCTCGGCTGCGTTTCTGAGCTAGCAGCTGTGTGCAGGAAATCGACGCCGCTTTTTTGTTCGTCTATATTGGTGCACGCAGAGGGGGGCACTACAAATCATAAGATGGAGCAGTGCATTCTGACTATCGGCATGTAGCAGTAATTCAGTACTACGCAAGTGGACGGCAAAGTACATCATGCGAAATGTGATCAATCGGTCATTGGATAGACAAGACTTATGCAGGCGCCCAACGGCTGGAAGTCACGATTCTGGGCTCATGCAATTCAAAGATCCACGCCAATATCCCGACGTCCATTGACTATCTTCGCTGAGTACATTTGTCGGCTTTTCAGGATTTCAAAGATCAGCCTTGCAATGATTTCATAGTCCGAGAATTGGATGGTGTGATCCTTTAAAGCCTCCACAAGCGAAAAAGCCCTGAGAGTAGACTTCATTGTTACTATCGCATCTCCGTAATATATGTATGCTGATTGGGAGATTGTATCCTCAAGAGCTTGGGACAGGTCAGTAACGACAAATCTTCGCTACTCTTAAGACAAGGTCACGATTAATATTCCCGTGCTGCAAAAGATCAAACCAGATCCTGGTTGACTTACAGCCTCCTGCAAATATGGAGTTCTGCCGCTATAGCGGAACAAACAAATTCGGCCTAAACTGGCTCTAGACAGGGTAGAGCACATCCTCGGCCTGGAAACGTGACATGACTGGATGCAACTGCGCCAGCTTTCAGACGATCTCTAGCTGCATAACGCGAAGCCAAACTTGGCAGATACCACCAATCAGAATTCCTCTAGATATGAAGAGAGGTGTATCAACACTCCGATTCTCCGAATCAATCAGCCAAGTTGACTCGGTGAACATCATCGAACGAAGATGATGGACGTAAAGCAGGAGGGATCAGCTTGCCGTCGCGAGACAGACTAATGCATCAACGCCTCAGCTCCAAAAATGTATTTGTGCCATTAGGCTACAGCCGCGGTCGTCTTATCCTCAAACATTCCTTCTTCAAGCCACGAACATCCATATACGAGCTTGAGATACTCTGGTGTCAACAGCATAGCTTCTCGAAGGACCGAGCAGTGTGAGGTTGCTAAGAACTGAAACAAGAATACATATAAAGATGTCACGCTTGCCCCTTTCGTATATCTCCAACAAGTGACATGGCTTATCTGCAGCCTAATGTTGCTCATGTCTGAGCATAGAGGTTCCAGGTGCGGCCATTGATCTACCGCATGACGAAGGAAACTACTGATACACATGTAAGTGTGCCGTCATCAAATCCAAGGACAAGGTCATGCTACTGCGACGCGTGACGCCCCGTTTGGTACGGGACAGAAGCCAAAACGCGTAAAAATGCGTAATCAGCTGATTCGTACCAATGCCGCTGCGCATCTAGCTCGATTCTAATCTTTCAGGTCTTCTCGACATGTAGATGTACCTCGTCTGGCAGAAGTAAAACCTGTGTGCACTTTTAGCTCGCCATTGGACAGCGTCCTGGTCGGTGTACAGCTTGCACTAAAATCAATTGATTAGACGAAGCCTTCGCCGGTCAAGCCAACCATTCCAAGTCTCTCTAATCTAAGTGTCACCTTATCTCATATAGTTGACTCAACAGCGGAGAAGGCTTAGTAGACTTGACATCTAACATCGAGAACAAAATTTGCCCGCCGTAAGCGGGACATGCACATATTCTTCTACAAGAGATAGCACATCTCGGTATAGTTTCGATCTAGTGTTTTCGGGCAATTCAATCTCCCAGAATCCTTTCGCGATTCCTTTATCTTGGGAAATGGCATGTACGGAGGATAAAAGCTTTGTTGGAATAGTAGATTATGTTCGATGGACAGCAATAAAGGGGGAAGTAACCTGTGCATCGGACCGCTTCTCTTGAGTCTGGACATCCGTTCCATCCTCTTGACTGATCCAGAATACAATGCATTGTCACTTGATTTCCAGATCCAGCTAGACCATATCAGAAAGCAACATTGTGCTGAATGTCATTTGAGTTTTTCACTTCGATCAAAGACTTGTTCCATCTCCCTTAACTCATTGCCCATCTCCGCCATGCTTTACGCCTCAGCGTTGAACCTTCGTTGGGCCCATTGCCTCAACTAAAAAGGTTGCTCGATGTGCCTGTATCTGCGTTCGAGTTTTTCGTCGGGTAAATGGTATTCAGTTGCGTGTTCGCGTTGATTCACTTGTATGCTGGTGACTAATGCCATATTCACGATTCCTGGTCCTGTCGAAGATAACTCTACGGTGGAACGAGGTCCTTTGTAGCAGGTGCTTGGTTTATCTAGAGATTTCATTTTATTGAAATTCGGACTCGTGGTTGTAGTGTTTCCGAAAGTTGTGTGAAGCATGGGGTACTTGGAAAATGGGCAAGAGGAGGCGAAGGTATACCCTTGCGATGAATAGACCACCAAACGCATCAAGAACGCTTGCAAAAGTCTTATATACTTATCGAAGTCACAAGCGATGATGGCTGAAGAATTATCTCATTTCATTATGAACAAGGTGAGCAGCAAACTCACAAATAAGTATTACTACTACAAGAATAGGTAACTGCAACAAGCTCAATGAGATGTGAACCGTGTGACCAAAATGCAAATTTCTTCCCACAGAATCATTCATGCAGCATATGTGTCAAAATCTCCTGATTATGGTAGCCCAAAAATACTGATAGAACCATCCTATGTTGTTTCTAGACCGCCCAATGACGTTACATAGCTCGTGCAACCACGTCTGAATGTCGGTAAGGTGTTTTAGAATCGAGATCTAACATAATGGTTGATGAAGGATGACAATCATGGCTTCGTCACTGAATAGTACTTGGCCGCTGTTGGCTGGCTCAACGAATGATTTCGACTTTAAGTGTGGTATATGATGATCATTCTTGGACTCTTACATTCAATTATTGTCAAAGTAATAGGACGGGCCGTTTTGAACGCAGCAGACATTTACCACATTGGTCCAGTCACGCCTTGTTCAATTGATAATTAGTCCGCAATCAATTTTTATGTTTGTTACATTCATGGACTGAAGTTGTCTCTGAAGTTTGATGGGCACTCTGGGCCTTTCGCGTTTTGAATGGACCTATATTGGAAAGATACATTGGTTTCAGCAGACTTGGGGATCGAAGACCCCAGGAACAATGCTTGATTCAAATATAAGCTACAATAGATCAGACTCGTTCTGTATACCACTGATCCATTGCTTCGTCTATTGGAATCACAACCGTGCAGCCGCGGGACGCAAGCACAACAACCATTGGTATCCCCCAATCTTGCTCCACCACCCAGAGGGATTTATAGGTCGCCCATACTATCAACCACAACGAGCAGGTCTCCTCATATGCCCCCACCAACTATTGTGCGCTGTCATAGTCTCACTCGGCTATAGGGAAGGTTGAGGGCCTTCCTAGAGGATGTGAGAAGGTGTTGAAAGTAAGGCGGAACGTGTTTCACCCGTGTACATCATTCCCTATACAGCCATGCAACACAGTGGTCTTTCCCATGACTACCTCGAAAGTATGCAGTCTCCCTTTGATCTCTGAAGATAAGCAGCAACGCGACTTGCATTGAGGTCGGCGAGGCTTGCGAATTGCCTTGTAAAGCCTCCAGCTGTAGATCCAAGATACTCCATACTCTATGGACAGTCTGTGCGCTTAATGATTGAAGTGTCTCCACGCGATGGATCCTGATGTAGCGAGTATGTTTCAATACATTTTCCCCCTAAATGAAATTCAGGTGTCGCTTATAACAGTCCTCCAGGTGCTTATTACCGCCTATATCTTGTGTACTGTCACAGAGGATCACTGAAGTCACAAGACTTCCCTGCCTATTTACTGGTGAAGGCATGTCAACCGCTCATGTAGATTGAGTTGACAGAGTGAGGTAGCAGCTGAGCAATCATCTTCTTAGCAGGCGGCTCTCAGCCGATATCCGACCCTTCTGCTTTATGGGAGTAATTTGTCTTGATCCTCTACACTCGGGGGATTCGAGTAGGAATTTTCTTAGAAGCCGTCATGGTCTTTGAGTACCTTTGTAGTGCCTCAGTCAGTTCACTGGCTAGCTCTTCGGTGCGAAGAGGCCCAACACGCAGACAGGGGGTCTGTCACAATGTACTCGTACAGAAGGTGGTCGAGGTGATTTCGAAAGTGGCAGAACGAGATTTTTACTGTGATCCAAGAATCTTACGATGTATCTTCCAAGCCACGAATTGACTACAACAGATCTACATCGGTAACGATTTCTCCGATTTGTTCGTTCGTTTAGCGCACATGGCCATCATTCTAAATTCATATCGCAATATCCTTGAGCGCTACCATGCTACTGACATCTTGCTCAGCGAGCGATTCGCTACGGTCGCATACAAGCCAGTGGAAGACCACCCTTAGTATTCCACGCACCACGAGGCGCAACCGTCATTACCTCTTCAGGGGCAAAGAGATCAGAAGTCAAACGCAGCCGATTCTTTCAATCCAACCTCAGCTCTCAGCTTCACAAAAGACTCCTATCCTCCCTCGCTATCCTGTAGAATCGAGAATAAATTTAATGTCTGGAGGCTTCAAAAATTCTTTGCAGCTGCTACACGCTAGGGGTTCGGGGTCGGGGTTGGGCGCACAAGAGGATAAGGAACCACCGGCATGGCAAATTGATTGATGTCGAGATGGGACCCCCCAGAACACAAGTCTGTCGCCGACCATTTCGCGGTACCCGCAGGCACAAGAATGAGAATTCCAGCTAAGAGCATACCTATCGCCACTGTTATGCGTTCAGAAGGCGCTGGGAAGGCAGTAAGCGTGGATCGGTCCTGGATATAGACAAGGTACAGAACGGGAAATGGCAAGATCACTTTTACTGCCAGACATCAATAGGCAAAAATATATATGACCATTAACTTACATACATTCCGTACTCTCCAGACTCGGACCCTCGTATTCATAATCATACCTGCGATTCGTACCACTCGAGATGGACTTGCCGTCAAACGTGCGAGAACAAATAGCCTTGTTGTCAAGTCCTCTATGATCAACACTCTCCCCTGGCCGCCCAACAGACTTTCACCATTAGGGGCCCTTCTCGAACTTGAACATCTGAGCATTCAAACCCTTGCCAAGGTCATCTAGTGGCATGGTGGACGCCAACTGCGACTGCCCCTAGCGAGAGAAAGAGAAGATGACACAAGACCACGGCCACTGCGGTCGCAATTGTTGTCGTAAAAGAAGACTCGGGCAATACTACTTTCTTAAAATTCAACAGAAATCTGAGAATTAGCGACATGTTCATCATACCGAACATCAGGGGTGATCGTTGGTGCTATGCTTTCAGGTGCTGTTGCCTTCAAAATTGACTATTTTCAAAGTCTCCAAGGAAACGCTGTTTTATTCTATCATTTGTTGCTTTAAAATCTGGAGTGCGACATTGTTGTTGAAAAGCAAGGCGTGATGGTTCGCGACAGGATATAACACCGCAAGGATATGTTGACGCCGCCTAGATTTATCCGTTCCAAATATTCTCGTCGAGGCTGAGGTTCCTTCTTATCTGTCCAAGATGAACGCCACGCTCGACCACTTGATAGCGCAACTGTACACTGTGTATGGCCTCTTACTCTCATTTAATGCGAGAAGACATTAGAGCAACGCAAAGGAAAAGTCATCAACAATTTGTGGAACATCGTGCGGTTGAAATAAACTCTTTTACAGAGGGAAGCAATCTCTACAGAAATGCCTTTTGCGGCTAGTTGATTGCCTCATTGATCTTAGAAAAGGTGAGAATAATCCAAAAGACTTTTGTACCGCGGCGCCGGATACATTAGGTTGAGGCATATTCGAGGTCACATTCCCTGACAATCTTGCTACAGCCTTTACTTGTCTTGGCGGGATCGTATTGGCTAGTGCAATGCAGGCTCAGCTTACTACGCCCGGTTTTGGGGACGACGAGCGAGTCCTTGATGAAACGTGACTGATACGCGCTGTAGAGTGGCACCTGATACTCAAAATTGAATGAGTCGTGATCTACTGGAGTTTAAGTATCGGTCATAGGTCTTAGAGCTTACCCTGGGGTGTTTTCAACATCAGGAGACAATTAATCAACACCAGTATCGGAAAATTCACCCCATATTGCGCTATGAAATCTTTGGTCAATCGACGAAGAGCATCATCAGGTCAAGACACCTTTGGCTCCCAGCTTGGGAACATCTTTATAGGGATCTCCATTCATACCGAACGAGTTCCAAGTGCACGCAGCACTGCAGACGTTGTATGGAATTAGGCAACAGCGAACCAACGCAAACTTAAGCCAAAAACGCCTTCATGCATTCCAAGTGATATTCATCTGCAACCCACCATGAGATACTTCGACAATCACAAACAACATTAACCCACTTAAGCGCCCAAGTCACCCCTCTGGCGCCTTTCTCTCCCTCTCTGCTTTAGTCTCGCCCTCTCCAATCTCCGTTTCTCTGCGTCGAGTTCCGCCAAAGCTGATGTCTTCGACCAGAATGGTAATCGGTCGATACGTCGCCGCTTACTTACTTGTAGCTGCGCGAACTCCTGATCGCTTGCGTCATCCATTATGCGTCGGAAAACGAGGTCCTCTTCCCGCCTTTTCTTTGCTTGAATGTCACGGTTGCGTTGGAGTTCTTCTTCCCTTCGGATATCACGGATTTCTTTGCTTATTGTAGGACGAAGGCCATGGTGAAATTTGCTCTTGTATATAGGAATATCTTTGGGTAGTGTGCTATTATTGGAATTGGTCGTGTAGGGTTGCTTGGCTTCAGATTGGTAGTCTACGTTAGGAGAGCGATAGATTTGATTTCGAGGCGAAAGTGTTCGCATAAAGGAGATGAATATTTAAAGTACTTCAGATGGAACAAGGAGTTCAAAAATTACTGTGTGACTCATGTATCACATAAATAAGGAAAACTTCGTGTTAAGATTTCTGGAATGAATATGCTTGCGGGCTCATCCACGAAAAGTCAGAATGATGTCGTGCTGAAGCCTCGACCCTGGAATTTTGGTTTTTCGACTCCGGGGTCTAACTTTGAGGACCTCCCAGGGGCAAACAATCAAATCGTTGTAACTTGCAAACCGCATCAGTATGAACAAATAATCTACGATGAGAGTTGTAGGGATTGTAGTTTTATACCGGACTGTATGATCTATATACTGAATTGGATTAGTCGTCCAGTGGACTAACCTCCGAGCCCAGAAAAGGAAGGAAGCCGCTAATATGGCTGAACAGCACTATTGCATATATGTAGAACGAGTCGATTTGAAAGTATGATATCCAGGATGCTAGAATAATAGTAAACAAATGGCGGAGAAAAGCATACCGCCCAGGCACTAATTACATAAGGATTCTCCGCCAATGGGATATTTTCCCTCTTGACAAACCCTCCACTTTCCAGGCGGACTTTTATCAATTGAAATTATCTAAGCTTTGAGACTGGACAGTGGCATTGCAATCTGTATTCATGTGGTATTACAGATCTCCAATTCATGCATAAGCCACTTCTGCTCTTATTCCCTCTGGCCTGCCGTGTTTCAATCAGGCCCGCAGCGAGACGCGATCAGTGACGATGCTGGTCCCGAATCCAACAGCTCCATAGTTCTTAATTTCGAGAAATCGAAGCGCTTGGGTGAGTTTGCTAGGGCCTGATTGCCTGTGACGCCTATTGCTGCTGGCTTCGCGACGTTTTCAGTGAAGATTGCACTGATTAGGTCGTGGATTCGAAGGCTGGAGCGTTGCCGCTACAGCGGACGTGAGTAATGGCAGCCCAAACAGTACTCGAAGAGTGTGGACAGCTTCTAAGGCTACCATGGAGGTTTGAAGCGGCAACAGGAAGTCGTTAGACCAGAGAGTCTCACTCGGTCAAGTCGTCTTTTGTCGACTGAGACGAGAATAACTGGCAAGGATGTTTCCGGCTCTGAAACCCATTTTTGAAGCCTCAGGATACCAAAACGTCGACTTTGTCCGAGTCCGAATGAGAAAGACACCCGCTTCTGGATGCTTCCAATTGCAATTTTCTTGCAAAGCCCCAGGCCGTTCAGCATATGTAATTATTCGAATGGCCATTGTTTCCAACTTCGAATGCTTGAGAAGGCGATGCCTTTGCCCACGCTGCCATCTCTCTTCGACAATGGCGCTGGACTGCTTCCTTCTATGCGCAAAGACCGTATCTGTCTATTACGCTTCCTATTTTCAATTACTGACCACTGTCCTCTAGCTTCTCGCCATCTGCCCCACCTCTTGAATCTGTTTATTCCTTAAGCATCAACCAGCACGCTTTGAACAAGCTCTACGAGACCTCTCACTGCCATTCACAGCACTCGATCGAGTACTAGCAGTTTGATCATCGACGCGTTCTTCTAGTCAGGCTCTCCCCGAGATTTCTTTCCCTGGCCCAACATTCAATTACCGCTCCTGAACACAATCGTTGGCACACTGGTTGTTCAAAACCAACACATCACGATCGCCGATCACCTCCCAAAGTTGCCTTCCTTCTCTTCCTCCTCTTCCTCCTGCTTACATTGCCAATTGGTGGAGTAACGCCTACTCGCGTGCAATTTTCTTCCCATTCGTCGCTCCCTTTGGCGACCTAGCGCAATTCATTGCAGGCATATACGCATTTCAGGCTCGTCATATGCTGGTTACTGTTTTAAATACTATGTGGGGTAGCTTCCGGATATCTATTGGGATTCTATGTGCATTTGTGGCATGATCCCAGGCCAATGCCAGATATCAAAGTACAAGTCCCATCCTCAAATGTTGATTGATAGGCCGCTGGGGCTCTCATGCCTCACGATATCCACGTTCATTATCCAGAGCTGGCGTCTTGATTTGTTGTTTCATCCTTTGTGGCGTGGTCCTGTGTAGGTCGTCCCGAAACAAATATCAAGACCCATCAATTCCTCCAATAAATGATGCACCCCCAGGCTCTCGCATCCACAGCCCGTAACCTCATCCTTAGCGGTGTCACCTTCACCCTCGCAATCGGCAGTACAATCGCCTGCTGCCTCTTCGCCTACGGTGAGGGCGTCGGTCATCGTCGGGATCAATGTCGCAGCCTGCTTCTGGATGGTTTCGGCTGCCCTTGCTTGGTGGCAGTGCACGGTCTACTTAATTGAGAAAGCTTATGGACCGAATCACACCATTACTAATTTGTTTTCCCATATGTCGAACGCCGCTTATTATTCCCGGGTTGGGTGAGCCTGGTTTTAAGAGGGGCGCGCCTAAGTTGTTGTTGTGGGGCGAGAGGAGGATAGACTGCCGTGGAAGTGTGTTCATTTCAGTTTGCGGCGCTCTCTTTCAGAACACCTTTCATAAATTCAGGAGAAATTTTGATATTTTGTAGAAGACGCCTCAAATATGCGGCCAAACAAGAGTTTTTGAATACAGCGAAGGGCAGTGACGAAGGGTATGTCAAGCACGCGCATGCCTGGTGTTCAGGGATGAAGCCGCTCTTGGAATGGAAAGACACTGCGGGAGGCTCTGGAACAGATATGATCTTGGGGTAGAATACCAAACTGATACTAGGCCTGTATGGTATTGGCGGTTCTTGCCAGTTGATCTCTGATATTAGCACCTTGTGGCGAAGGCTAATTCAGACATACAGAGACCTTCAGAGGCTCGAACTGTCTTCGTCCCCGCAAGCGCTTTCTAATACAGCAGAAATTTCACACATAGCACTTTTCCCGCAAAGCAATGTCATGGATTCAACGCTTTCAGTGAGCTTGTATGCATTCAATCCGTAGCCGTCGCCGTGGCCATTGTCATTGACCCAGGTAACCACTCCCCATCCCTTTCATCAAGCACAATTCTACTTCTTCTTCGCCAAGTTCTCCTTGAGCACCTTCTTCACGATCTTCTGCTCCTCAATCAAGAACGCCCTCGTAATCCTATCCTTCACGCAGTTTGAGCACCTTGATCCACCGTATGCGCGCTGGACTGTCTTTCTGGGTCTAGAGATCTGGGAGTATTCGCGAGGACGAAGGGCGGGAATCTGTAGGCCAGCCACAGAGTCAGCCAATCGATTTCTATAAGTCGTAGTTTGGTGAGGAGCAGTGAATTTCCCTCGAGGCCTGGGTAGAACTCACGCCTGGAAGCTTGATACCACAGTCACCGCACTTTGGCGGACTGCCCTTCTTCTTGGTGTGCTGGTATCGTAGTGTTCCACCAGGAGTCTTGACAATGCGGACTTTGTTGGAGCGAGTGTTGTAAGGATTCCTCCGTCGCTGCGCAGAGCATTAGCAGGGTCACGCTACACAAGCATAGATACTTACATATGTCAGTCTAGCACCCATCTTGACGACCTGGTCTAGATTTGCTTGGGTAGATATCAGGTTTGGTATTTGTCGTCGATGATTTTGCGCCGCCAGAATTCAAGACTCAGTAAGTGTGGATTAACCGAAGGCGCCAAGAGATACTAGCGTGATGTCGACCATTTAGGATTTTTCAAACAGCCGCCACTTTTGTAGTCTCTAATACAGAATCTGATGTATCAACACGCCTCTTCGAGAGGTAGACTGATGTGAGAACTCATATCGCCAAAGTCGAAATCAAGCTCATCTACCAGAGTTCGGTCGCTCGTTGAGCGGGTCTGAGAGCCTGGAAAAGGCTTCCTCTCGCGAGGGACTCACTCCCCATTTGGAGTTGATGCAGTAAAGCTACAAGTGAGCTCTCACCGTCGTTATGAGCTCACTTCCCCCTCCACCACCCCCTGGCTGGGGAGCTGGTCCTCACTCGATGCCATCGGCGCCTCCTCCACCAGGCTATCAGCCGCCAGCAGATCCTCAAGTCGCAAAGTTCGCTCAGAAGAAGAAGGAATGGCTACGAACGCAGAGAAATCGATTCGGCGAGAAGAGAAAGGGCGGCTTCGTGGAGACACAGAAGGCTGATATGCCCCCAGAGCATCTACGGAAGATCGTAAAGGATATCGGAGATGTATCGCAAAAGAAGTTTAGCAGTGATAAGCGGAGTTACTTAGGGGCGCTGAAGTTCATGCCACACGCTGTGCTGAAGCTACTGGAAAACATGCCTATGCCTTGGGAATCTTCGAGAGAAGTGAAGGTGCTATATCACGTAAATGGATGCCTGACGATGGTCAACGAAACACCGAGAGTCATTGAGCCTGTCTTCCATGCGCAGTGGGCTACGATGTGGGTGTGCATGAGGAGGGAGAAGAGTGACAGACGGCATTTCAAAAGAATGCGGTTTCCACCGTTCGACGATGAAGAGCCCCCGCTTTCATGGTCCGAGAACATTGAGGATGTGGAGCCGCTGGAGCCCATCCAGATGGAGCTCGAGGAAGCCGAGGACGGCCCAGTCCTCGAGTGGTTCTATGAGCATCGACCTTTGCTGGATACTCCTCATGTCAATGGACCAAGCTACAAGGAATGGAACCTGACACTTCCGCAGATGGCAACATTATACCGGCTGAGCCACCAGCTGCTGAGCGATCTTGTTGACAAGAACTACTTCCACATGTTCGATCTCCCTAGTTTCGAGACTGCAAAGGCTCTGAATGTTGCAATACCTGGTGGCCCACGGTTCGAACCCCTCTACAAGGACGTCGATCCCAACGACGAGGACTTTGGGGAGTTCAACGCCATCGACCGCATCATTTTCCGCGCCCCAATTCGAACAGAGTACCGCGTCGCATTCCCATTTCTCTACAACTCACTCCCACGAAGCGTAAAGCTTGGGTGGTTCTCGCATCCACAGGTGGTCTACGTCCGAGCCGAAGACCCAAGCTTACCTGCCTTCTATTTCGATCCTGTCATTAACCCCATCTCATCGCGCTCTGTTGCACCGAAGAACATCACAATCAGTCATGAGGACGAGATATTCGGAGACAGTAGCGAGGATGAAGAGTTCACACTGCCTGGCAACATGGAGCCTTTCCTTGCAGACGAAGAGCTATATACCAGTGAGACTTCATCAGCGATTGCACTGTGGTGGGCGCCATTCCCATTCGATAGGAGATCAGGAAAAATGGTGCGCGCTCAGGACGTACCATTGGTCAAGCAATGGTACCTTGAGCATTGTCCGCAGGGCCAACCTGTTAAGGTCAGAGTGTCATACCAGAAGTTACTCAAGAGTTACGTCTTGAACGAGCTTCACAAGAAGAAGCCAAAGGCCCAGAACAAGCAGAATTTGATGAAGTCGCTCAAGTCGACTAAGTTCTTCCAACAGACCACGATTGACTGGGTTGAAGCTGGTCTACAGGTCTGCAGGCAGGGCTTTAACATGCTAAATCTGCTCATCCACCGAAAGAATCTGACATATCTACATCTTGACTACAACTTCAATTTGAAGCCTGTCAAGACCTTGACCACCAAAGAGCGGAAGAAGTCCCGTTTCGGAAATGCTTTCCATTTGATGCGAGAAATCTTGCGTTTGACCAAGCTGATTGTCGATGCTCAAGTGCAATACCGCCTCGGTAACATCGATGCCTTCCAATTGGCGGACGGTATCCTGTACGCTTTCAATCACGTTGGACAGCTGACGGGTATGTATCGTTACAAGTATAAGCTCATGCACCAGATTCGGTCATGCAAAGATCTGAAGCATTTAATTTACTATCGGTTCAATTCAGGTCCAGTAGGTAAAGGACCTGGCTGTGGCTTCTGGGCACCAGCCTGGAGGGTGTGGCTCTTCTTCATGCGTGGTATCATTCCCCTGCTCGAGAGATGGCTTGGCAACTTGCTTTCCCGCCAATTCGAGGGTCGCCACAGTAAGGGTGTCGCGAAGACTGTTACCAAGCAGAGAGTTGAGTCACATTTCGATCTCGAGCTGCGAGCTTCAGTCATGGCAGATTTAATGGATATGATGCCTGAGGGGATCAAGCAGAACAAGGTCAACACTGTATTGCAGCATCTATCGGAAGCTTGGAGATGCTGGAAGAGTAACATTCCTTGGAAGGTGCCAGGCCTACCAGCACCAATTGAGAACATCATCCTACGATACGTCAAGAGCAAAGCTGATTGGTGGATATCCGTGGCACATTACAATCGTGAGCGTATAAGGAGAGGCGCTACTGTTGACAAGACCGTCGCCAAGAAGAATCTGGGTCGCCTGACACGTCTATGGTTGAAGGCAGAGCAGGAGAGACAGCACAATTACATGAAAGATGGTCCTTATGTATCTTCTGAAGAAGCGGTTGCCATATACACGACTACTGTCCATTGGCTAGAGTCGAGGAAGTACTCGCCAATACCGTTCCCAGCAGTCTCATACAAGCACGACACTAAGATCTTGATTTTGGCCCTCGAGCGGTTGAGAGAAGCGTACTCGGTCAAGGGCCGACTGAATCAGAACCAGAGAGAAGAGCTTGCGCTCATAGAACAAGCCTACGACTCCCCGGGCACTACTCTCACTCGTATAAAGCGCTTCCTACTGACGCAGCGAGCGTTCAAAGAAGTAGGCATTGACATGAACGACAACTACAGTAGCATCAACCCTGTATACGATATTGAGCCCATAGAGAAGATCACGGATGCCTACCTTGATCAGTATCTCTGGTACCAAGCAGACCAGCGCCATCTTTTCCCAGCATGGATTAAGCCTTCTGATTCCGAGGTACCACCGTTACTTACCTATAAATGGGCTCAAGGCATTAACAACCTGGGTGGTGTATGGGAGACTGCGGACGGCGCGTGCAACGTCATGATCGAGACACAGCTCTCGAAGGTGTATGAGAAGATCGATCTTACGCTGCTAAACCGTCTCCTACGGTTGATCATGGACCACAACCTGGCAGATTATATTACGTCGAAGAACAACGTTCAGCTAAACTACAAGGACATGAATCACACCAACAGCTACGGTATGATCAGAGGCTTGCAATTCTCAGCATTTGTCTTCCAATACTACGGTCTTGTCCTTGATCTACTACTACTTGGTCTTCAACGTGCAAGCGAGATCGCTGGACCGCCGCAAAGTCCGAATGACTTCCTGCAATTCAGAGATCGCAAGACGGAGACAAGGCATCCAATCAGACTCTACACCCGATACATCGACCGCATCTGGGTTTTCTTGAGGTTCTCTGCGGATGAGTCAAGAGATCTCATTCAACGATTCTTGACTGAGCAGCCAGATCCAAATTTCGAGAATGTCATTGGCTATCGAAATAAGAAATGCTGGCCTCGAGATTCGAGAATGAGGCTGATGCGACATGATGTCAATCTTGGACGCGCTGTATTCTGGGACTTGAAGAACCGGCTGCCCAGATCCATCACCACCATTGAATGGGATGACACTTTCGCAAGCGTGTACAGCAGAGACAACCCGAACCTACTCTACTCCATGAGTGGCTTCGAAGTCCGCATCTTACCCAAGATCCGCAATCTCAGCGAGGAGTTCCCAGTAAAAGACAGCGTCTGGTCACTTGTGGACAATACGACGAAGGAACGGACAGCGCATGCTTTCTTGCAGGTGACCGAGGAACACATTCAGCAGTTCAATAACCGTATCCGACAGATTCTTATGTCTTCAGGTTCCACTACGTTCACTAAGATCGCCAACAAGTGGAACACCAGCTTGATTGCGCTGTTCACGTATTACCGTGAGGCGGCAGTGTCGACGGTGAACCTGCTTGATACGATTGTCAAATGCGAGACAAAGATTCAGACTCGTGTCAAGATCGGCCTCAACTCTAAAATGCCCTCGAGGTTTCCACCTGCCGTGTTCTACACGCCGAAAGAGCTGGGTGGCCTAGGTATGATTTCCGGATCTCATATCCTCATTCCCACCAGCGATAAGCGGTGGTCGAAACAGACTGATGTGGGCGTGACGCATTACCGTGCTGGTATGAGCCATGACGAGGAGACGCTTATTCCAAACATCTTCCGATACATCATCCCATGGGAAGCTGAATTCATCGATTCGCAGCGAGTGTGGACAGAGTACTCCCAGAAGCGCCAAGAAGCCAACCAGCAGAACCGACGCCTGACTCTTGAAGATCTGGAGGACAGTTGGGATCGCGGTTTGCCTCGTATAAACACGCTGTTCCAGAAGGATCGAAGCACTCTGAGCTTTGATAAAGGTTTCAGAGCGCGTACTGAGTTCAAGACATACCAATTGATGAAGAGCAATCCGTTCTGGTGGACGAGCCAAAGGCATGACGGCAAGCTTTGGAACCTTAATGCGTACCGGACAGATGTCATCCAGGCCTTGGGCGGTGTCGAAACCATCCTTGAGCACACCCTTTTCAAGGCTACAGCTTTCCCTTCTTGGGAGGGTCTCTTCTGGGAGAAGGCTTCTGGATTCGAAGAATCGATGAAGTTCAAGAAGCTTACCAATGCTCAACGTTCCGGTCTCAACCAGATCCCCAATCGTCGCTTCACTCTGTGGTGGTCGCCTACGATCAATCGTGCAAACGTCTACGTTGGTTTCCAGGTCCAGCTTGACTTGACTGGTATCTTCTTGCACGGCAAGATTCCAACTCTCAAGATTTCGTTGATCCAGATTTTCCGGGCCCATCTGTGGCAGAAAATCCATGAGTCTGTTGTCATGGATCTGTGCCAAGTTTTCGATCAGGAATTGGATCAGTTGGGTATCGAAACTGTGCAAAAGGAGACAATCCATCCTAGAAAGTCATACAAGATGAACAGCTCATGCGCTGATATCTTGCTCTTCGCTACGCACAAGTGGAACGTTACGAGGCCCTCGATATTATTTGATACCAAAGATATCACTGAGCCCACGACCACCAACAAGTTTTGGGTCGACGTCCAACTGCGGTATGGTGATTATGATTCTCATGACATTGAGCGTTACGTACGTGCCAAGTACTTGGACTACACCACCGACAGTATGAGTATCTACCCATCTGCTACTGGGTTGATGATTGGCATTGATCTTGCCTACAATCTCTATTCCGCTTATGGTCAATACTTCCCCGGTCTGAAAGCCCTCGTGCAACAGGCAATGGCTAAGATTATGAAAGCCAATCCGGCATTGTATGTCTTGAGAGAGCGTATCCGAAAGGGTCTGCAGCTGTACGCATCGGAGAGCAATCAAGAGTTCTTAAATTCGCAAAATTACTCGGAGCTGTTCAGTAATCAGATCCAGCTGTTCATTGACGATACGAACGTGTACCGAGTCACGATCCACAAGACCTTCGAGGGCAATCTGACAACCAAGCCCATAAACGGAGCGATCTTCATCTTCAACCCCAGGACAGGCCAATTGTTCCTCAAGATCATTCACACGAGTGTCTGGGCCGGTCAGAAGCGTCTGGGACAATTGGCTAAATGGAAGACTGCAGAAGAAGTAGCTGCCCTAATTCGCTCACTGCCTGTCGAAGAACAGCCGAAGCAGCTCATTGTCACGAGAAAGGGTCTGCTTGATCCGCTGGAAGTGCATCTCTTGGACTTCCCCAACATCTCGATTCGAGCCTCTGAGCTTCAGCTTCCCTTTCAGGCTGCTATGAAGGTCGAGAAGCTGGGGGACATGATTCTTCGGGCTACAGAGCCGAAAATGATGCTTTTCAACCTGTATGATGAGTGGCTCAAGACGATTTCTTCGTACACCGCCTTTTCACGACTGATTCTCATCTTGCGTGCCCTGCATGTCAACCAAGACAAAACTAAGCTATTGCTCAGACCTGACAAGACGGTCGTTACCAAGGAGCATCACATCTGGCCCACTTTGTCCGATGAGGATTGGATCAAGGTCGAGGTGCAACTTCGTGATCTCATTTTGAACGACTATGGTAAGAAGAACAATGTCAACACCTCCAGTCTGACCACCAGCGAAATCCGTGACATCATTCTCGGAATGGAAATCAGCGCCCCCTCAATGCAACGCCAACAAGCCGCCGAAATCGAAAAGCAGCAGCAAGAGCAACAGCAGCTCACAGCCGTAACCACCAAGACCCAAAACGTCCTCGGTGAAGACATCATCGTAACCACCACCTCACAATTCGAACAACAATCTTTTGCCTCAAAAACCGAATGGCGTACCCGCGCCATCGCAACCTCCAACCTCCGCACCCGGGCCAACAACATCTACATCTCCTCGGACGACATCCACGAAGAAGGCCACCACACCTACATCATGCCCAAAAATGTTCTGAAACGCTTCATCACCATCGCCGATCTCCGCGTCCAAGTTGCAGGCTATCTCTACGGCTCCTCCCCACCCGACAACGATCAAGTGAAAGAAATCCGCACAATTGTCATGGTACCTCAAGTCGGCAATACCCGAGATGTCCAGCTACCCCATCAATTGCCACAGCATCAAAATCTCTCCGCTCTCGAACCTCTAGGTATCATTCACACAGTCGCAGGTAACGAACCCCCCTACATGACCGCCGCAGATGTCACGCACCACGCACGCCTCATGTCCGCACACTCCACCTGGGACAAGAAAACCGTCACCATGACTGTCTCCTTCACGCCTGGCTCCGTCTCTCTAGCCGCTTGGGCCCTTACACCGGCAGGCTACAAATGGGGCAGCGAGAACAAAGACCTATCTTCCGACATACCAGCGGGCTTCAGCACGACTGGAATGGGCGAAAAGACGCAATTGTTGTTGAGTGATAAGATTCGAGGGTACTTTTTGGTGCCGGAGCAAAATACGTGGAATTATAGCTTCATGGGTGCCTCCTTCAGTGGAGTGGAAAAGAAGCCAGTCGGTGTGAAATTGGACGTGCCCTTGGGATTCTATGCGGATGTACATCGCCCGCTCCACTTCCAGAACTTCGCGGAACTCGAGGATATTTGGGTTGATAGGCAGGACAATTTTGCTTGAGGTGGGAAAGAAAGACATGAAGGAGATCGTGGTCTGGTGTACCGATCTAGAGGAGCGTGTGTAGGAATGCGAGAGATGAAAGAGAGGTTGAGAAGAAGTATCGATTGAGGAAGGATTGCGGGAAAGAGGCATTGAGGGAGGCAAGCATTGACTGGTGTGGCATGGAGCTTGAGTATTGAAAGCAGAGCAAGGAAGGGGAATGGCGTTTGATGGTATAGCATCATGCACTAGAAGCGATTATGTAGCAGAATATGTACATTCACGTTCAAACAAGCATGTCACGAGAGCACTCACTGGCATACCTCCAGATTCCTTATAGTAGGTTGCTCGCAGCCTTCCCGAGATATCATGTGGTCTGCCTGTCATCGAAGTGGCATTCTCTCAAAGATTGGGCAGCAGTAGGTGCTTCCAGTGACTCAATGGAATTTGCTGAGGTTTGTTATATGTACACAGCGCCCACTCTCCACTGCCTTGCTCTATCCTCGCTCCCTTTCTTCTCCTTCGCAATCATCGCCCACCTAGCTCCGCCCATAATGCGGCTGCGGCGTTCCTCTGTATTCAGGCCTCACGTAATCGGCAAAGGTCTTGGGCTCCTCATAACCATGCGCATCTACATTACGTCCCAAATTAGCCATGCACTCTTCCCTCGATAAGTCTAAAGCAGTATACTTACGGTCATCATGCCCATGTGCATGCGGATCATCAGGCGGCCCTACGTATTCCATCCTATACACGCTTCCACATTCTAGGCAGCGCTCGACGGGACGCTCGCGTGACATCTGCCAATCAAAAGTCATCAGCTCTGTACTTGAGAGGTGAGATTGTAGGGAGGGACGTACGGCGAGCCATAGGGTAACGTGGCTGTCGACTGGGTAGCCCGTGCAGCCGGCGTATTGTTCGTCGCCAAAAGATTTGACGGGGATAGGGTCTTCGAGGGTACCTGTTGTAAGACCGCGAGTCAGCCCTTGGAGTTCTCGATAGACATCATGAAACTCCGTAATCGAATTGACAAGCGCAATTTGACTCCTCAAAGAGCCGTTTATCTGGTCCTCGGCTTGTATATCCATGTGCCCTCTCCGAGCTCTTTGTAAGAAAATGTAGCGTATCCTCGATGGGTTGGGGGATGGCACGTACCTTTCCGACTAGCGTCCAAAGGCTTCATGTCAAATACATCAATCCCCTGCATCTTCCCCAGGATCTCGAATCGCTCCAAACCAGTACTCTGATCCAAATCCGTAGGAACGGTACCAGGCTCGGCGCCGGGAGGGAGGAGGTCTTCTTCTGTTCTGATTTCTAGATTATGCAAAACCGATGGTCAGTATCTGGTTGATATGCTTGGGAGCGGTTGAGTAAGAGCATCTGTTGTAGGAGGTATGAATGCTTCGCCCTCTTGAGACGTCGTTGGGTTGTGTAGGCGTGGGGAGTAGGCCGCACCCTCGAACGGAACCATCTTCTTATCCGGCTGCCCTGGCATGGGATCGCCTCCGGTATGCTTGTCCGCACCTGCTCATGGTACCTCTATCAGCATCCAACACATCCTCCAAAGTGGGATTGCAGATTGTATCCACTTACGGCGCGCAATCGAAGTAGTAAAACTTCGCGAAACGATTGGCCTGACGGCCACTCGCCGCGAGAGCGCAAAGACTGAGCGTCGGAGCAGCATCGTAGGTTGCGGAGTGGAGTGAGAGCTTCGGTAATGATGCCAGTGTGGACAAGAAGGTGTTTAATAGATCTATGACAGCTTTGATAATGATCCAACGATGGAGTCAGCTCCCAAAGATAATATGGCTCCGTATAAAAAGGTTTTGCGAGTCTCTCAAGAAGGGTGAAGACGTCCAGACTTTCGGTCTTATTAAATCTGCCACTAGGCTTTCTTTGCTTTAGCGACCGCTGAGAGAACTGTAGACAAACCTTTTCTATATAACTTTGTCATAGACTATTTTCTCGTAAGTATTATCACCGTTGAACTATCTCGATTGTCGCGAGGCCACGTTGTGGTTCTTCGCCTCCACCAAAATCGCCGTAAGAAGGATGATGCGAGCGAACTTAAAACCTCCTATTTCAACCGCTCCTGTATCTACAATGGTGGGTTCTACGATATTAAGTTTGCTGCGTAATTTATAGATCAGCATTCTTTCTACAACTCCAACATCGACTGTATCATCGTAGGCCTCCTCGGTGCTGAGGTATCTTCATTCTTGCGACGTCCGTACCGATTAGGGTGACTGTGGACAGATCTACAACACTTTTGGTACGCATTCAACGGTGAGGGTCGCAGAATGCAGAGTGCAAGTCCAAAAACGTAGGGTGCGGCCTATCATAAATGCTGGGATATGCAGGTGAAATTGGAATTAGGCCAAGAAGCACTAGTGCATTGAGAGAGTATATATATGGATAGATATTTCGTTCAGATTGAGTTTGCTATCTAATCCACACTGTGCTCTCCTCACTTCTACCGTACACTTCTTCCCAAACATCCAGTTTGTCTCCTCGTCCCCTAAAAACAGGATAGGCTGAGCATCAACGACACCCATGTCCACAATTGTCAAAAAAAGACATGCAAGGCAGTACTGCCAAGGTCTTCGCTTGCCATTCCATCCACTCCAACCATCCCCATCGGCGCGGCGTCTCCACTGCTTATGTCGTCGCAGGGAGCGGCCAATGACACGATGAAATGTGCATATACGCCTTCGAGTAGGCTAGAGTGGTCCCATCTGCGACCAGCCCAGATGAAAGGAAACGTTAATAAGCAATGAATGTACTTCACGTAAAGAAAAGCCATCATCCATCCACACGGTACCGATAACCATCTATCGCCTGCGTCCACTGCTGACGGCAGCGCGCCTTGGCTGGATCGTCTGCGTCTTGTAGCGTGGGGCCTCATCCTCAGACTCGGATTCACTCTCGGATTCGCTCTCCTCGACTGAGCTGCAAGAGCTGGAGTCATCAGAGCCGCATCGCTTGCCACCGCAATCCATGAGGACTTTCTTGCCTGAGCGCGTAAGGCCGTAGCGGTTGCATGTGCACGAGCTGCGGGAGCTATCCGACAATGACGAAAGCGACTCTGGCGAGCTGCGGTCTGAGCTGCGCGAGCTGATTGAAGAGCCGACTGATGAGGGTGGCGAGATGTTGCGGGGCATCCTGTAGAGGGAAGCTTGCTCGAGCTTGTCGGCCAAGTCGTCCATGCTGGGGGACATGCTGTAGTCTGCCTCTCGGACTGCGCGGGAAGCGTAGGGCTTGCTGGGCTTGGGGTGCGCGATCTTGGAGGGGGAGAGAGAGCGGCCTTTGGGGATCTCGATTGAGGCGCGGTTGGCGCTGCGGGAGGACTTGGATTGGAGGGTTGAAGATGCGGAGGAAGATTTGGGCACGTCGAGGATGTTGAGGTTGCGGCCGGTGGTGGGTTCGCGGGTGAATGGGGTGGAGGGGTCGTGGGAGACGGTGGTGCCGTCGATGATGTACTGTGAGGAATTATGTTAGTTGATGCGGTGGGTGGAGAGAAAGTGGGTGAGACATACGTAGTACCAGTACCGAGACCCGGGCTTGACGATCGAGGTTGGGATCTTGAAGGTTCCACGCCAGTTACCGGCCTTCTCTTTGGAGGAAAGAGGAAGTTGTTGCTTGTAATTGTCCCATGAGCCGAGGAGATGGGCAGAGCGAGCCTTGGAGGATGTGGAGACGGTGAAGGTGAGTTGGACAGACATTATTGCTGATTGGTATTAAGGGATTGTTGTAATAGTAAATATAAGCTGAAGAGTATAGTCGATCGATTGGTAACGAGTCGACGTTGATAATATGGGGCTGTTGAACAAAAAGCTACCAGAGCTATTGATCAAACAGATACTCGACGGTTGGTGGTTTGAAAATAGAATAATTAGAACAAGAAGCTATTGCCTGCTTTAAAAAGTAATAGCTAGAACAACAGGCGTCTCGCGAGCAAGTAACTTGAGCTATGCAAAAGAAGTCGACCGGCGACTACAGATGTTGATAATAGTAATTAAGAGAGTAGACACAACAAGAGCACAGCTCTGGGAAAAAATGCAGGAATTACTAAGGATAGCTCAAGGAAAATTGGATGCTTGCTGAAGAGGAAAAGAAGAGAAGCAGATGTGGGCGCTTGGGGTTATTATAATCCCATGTTGGCCTACTTGGTGGCCTTGTCCCGCATGGTCCAATTGGGCAGGTCACCGGAGGAGCAATGCTAGAGAGGAGGGGTATGTTATGCATACGGACGTAAAACTTGTTAGTATAAGTGGCATGATGTTTTGGTCTGTAGGTACATGTAGTCGGCGCTTAGAGGAGAGAAATGCTTTGTTGGAGGGAGTTAGGGAGTTGGAGGAGCTGGAGAAATCGAGGTGCAGAAAATAGAACGGCTTCTAGGGTTGCTCTAGGCTCGACCTCCCGGGGGATTATGCAGTGTGATAGGCTTGACCTAAGATGCTAATTAATGCGGGCGGGGTCATCCATCAAACATTCGTCCAATCGCCAATGAGATCTACCCACCTTGACATCACGGCCAATAGCTCCAGCGTTTACAATGCAGCAACGGGGGCACACCTTCTTATGAGGAATCTTCACTGTCTGCCCACTCTGATCCCGCAGCGGAATATTCACATGCTGCTATCCTACTTCTTCTGATCTAGTAAACATTGGCGTGTGGAAAAAGGCTGCAGGACGACGATCGCTCGAATCGCTTTGTTTCCTGCTTTTTTGCTTTTCGCCCCGGCCTTGTGCCATGGCTCCGTGGATGTATTGTAGAAATCACCCGACCATCCCGCACCATCGCAATGCAAATGAGATCTCGCAAAAATGGTAGACAGACTCAAAGAAAAAACTTGGCTTAGAATGATTAGCGGGTCGTGACAGGCCCGCACCGAAGCGAAGTAGATAGTCTGATGTGACAGCACGTGGGCGTGCTGTGGTTTACGTGCTGGACGACGGAAAGGGACTGCTTATCGCACTGTAATCCCCGAGCGCTTCGTATATAGCCTTGCTGCAATATTCATCGAGGCTAGCTCTTGGAAGAGTAGCTTGGCGGCGTAGGGGATATGGATCTGAGAGATCTTCTGCTTGTTCTTGCAGGGGCGGCATTCGAATTGATTCTTCTTGAGGTTCCTAAAAATACTGTCAGCTCGCTTGTTCATAGCAAGTCTTCCACCTCTGTCATAGGTGACCGCGGCCTTCTGCCCGTGCCTACATTTCCCAATGCAGTAAAGGAGGCTTAACAGGGGTCAGGATTGACTTACGCAACCGGGGTCATCAGCCCACAAATGTCACATATGTGGACTCGGAAGGCGTCCGACACTTCGAATAGCCGCTCTTTCAAGAATGCACTTGCACCATGTGAGATCATGCAGTCGCGCTCCATCTCCCCAAACCGGAGACCTCCATCTCGTGCTCGCCCCTCCACCGGCTGCCTAGTCAGAATCTGTACTGGCCCTCGGGCCCGTGCGTGGATCTTGTCGTCCACCATGTGCCGTAAGCGCTGGTAATACGTTGGACCTAGGAAGACCTGGACAACAAGTTTGCGACCTGTGTGCCCATTGTACATGACTTCGAAGCCTCGAGATTGGTAGCCATGCTCCCGAAGCAGTCGGGAGACCGAATCGACGGTCACTTCCGTGAATGGAGTAGCATCGCCCTCGAAACCTCGAAGAGAAGAGACTTTACTCAACTGACACTCAATTAAATGGGCAATTGTCATTCGGGACGGAATCGCGTGCGGGTTGATGATGAGATCTGGCACTACACCCTCGCCAGTGAAAGGCATATCTTCCTGGCGGTAAGTAATGCCAATCGTTCCTTTCTGGCCGTGGCGCGATGCAAACTTGTCTCCAATCTGCGGGATCTTGGTAGTGCGCATGCGGACTTTGCAGAATTTCAGGCCATCTTGATTGATGGACAAAAGGACTTGATCGACGATACCGTTCTCAGTACTCCGTAATGGGGTAGAAGCGTCCCGCTTGGTATGCAACTTCGTTCTCTGCCCAAGCTCTTCAGCGTCTGGAGCGATAGGTGAAGTCTTTCCAATGATGATATCTTCCCCTGAGACCCTAACACCAGGGGCGACGAGACCGTCGTCGTCCAGCTTCTCATATGTGCCGTGCTTGAGCTTCAAGGTGTCACTTCTCATGGGCTTCTCGAAAAGCTCCACCACAGCCCCGCCGACCCGCTTCTCTTGATCTGTGTATGCCCGGTAGAAGAGACTTCTGAACAGACCTCGATCAATGCTGCTCTGGTTCATGATGACTGAATCTTCCTGGTTGTAGCCAGAGTAGCAAGCAATAGCTACGATCGCATTCTGACCAGCAGGTAGCTCTCTGAATTTCAGAAACTCCATCGATCTTGTCGTTGCAAGAGGCTTTTGAGGGTAGTAAAGAATGTTGGCCATGGTATCCTGTCGTACATCATAGTTGGTGAGGTAGACTCCCATAGCCTGTTTGCCCATAGCAGATTGATATGTATTCCGAGGCGACTAGAGACTGTATTAGTAAGGTCTCTCGGCCACAGAGTTGTTGACTTACCTGATTGTGATCTGGAAAGGGAATGATGCTTGCACATATTCCCAGAATCATGCTCGGATGAATCTCGCAGTGTGTCCAAGTATGCGCTCCACCGGCTCGATCCACTGGCGCCTTGACACGTTTGTTGAGATCGTCTGGGTTGACTTCTGGCATTATATAGCCTGCTTGTAATTGCCGCGATATCTCCAAGTCTTCTGGAGTCATGACTATCATGATAGTCTCCTCTTCTTCCGCATCCACGTATTCGACTACGCCGGCCCTGATCAGGCGCTGCCAGCCTATGCCTTCGGATTCTTTCCTCTGAGCATCGATATGTAGTCCCATATCCCTATCTTGTTCCAGCTGCTGGACAAGCTGCTTTGTTAGGACAAGATTGCCCCGATTGCCGCTCTTGGGATCATTATCGATGACAAAAAGCGGTCTACAGACTCTTCCAGCATCTGTGAATATCTTGAATTCTCGATCTCGTATGTCGCGGATCAAACTGACTTCGTGAGATATTGTCCCTTTTCTTCGTAGGCCTTGGACGGTACGGACGAGGTGGGCAGGATCTCGATGAACACCGACCCAAACACCGTTAACGAAGATCTTTGTTGCCTGTGGAGAGTTGAGCGGCTCATACTCTTCCAGTACTTCCATATTTCGTTGAATCATGAAGTCGATGATGGGCTCGCTAGGCGTACCGACGGTAATATAGCACATCAGTGCTAAGTTCTTGACCAGACCACAGGCTTGTCCTTCGGGCGTTTCAGCTGGGCAAACCAAGCCCCAGTGGGTATTGTGCAATTGGCGTGGTTTTGCAATCTTGCCGTCTCGACCGATCGGAGTATTTGTACGCCGAAGATGTGAAAGCGTAGAAGCGAACGTATAACGGTTCAAAACTTGCGATACGCCGGCCTTTGTTGATGCTGCCTTCTTCTGGTCTCCCCAATTGCCTGTAGCCAGCGAGTATCGGAGACCATTAGTCAGCATTGTAGACTTGACAGCGAGCGACATATTAAATTCCTTGTTCTGCTCGACCGCCTTCTGCAGGTACTTGAAGATGTCCTTTGTCAACTTGTGGTACAGCATTCGAAACAGGCCTGCCAGCAGAACACCAGCCAGATCTAGTCGCTTTTTGCCAAAATGATCTCTATCGTCCACTTCTCGTCGCCCAAGTGCACACTGCAACAGGCGGTTTACCATGTATCCAAGGAAAAACGCTTTCCGTGTCTCGCTACCCTCCACCTGTGATATGTGCGGTAACAGCTCTTTCTGCATTATATCTCGCGCGTATTTGACTCGCTTTTCCTTGGTGGCTCCCTGAGAGTTGCCGCGTCTGCCAATGAAGTCGAGTGCCTGTTCCCGCTCCTGGATGACGAAAGCTTCTTCGAGACAAGGCTTTAACATCTCCAACATCTCAGTGTCTTTGCGCTCGTAGCAGATGTGATTCAGAATGTCCTCATCGGAGACCACGCCAAGAGCTCGGAATACGATTGCAATGGGAATTTCCGTTTTGATGTATGGTAATGTGCACTTAATAGTTTGGCCAAACCCGCCCTTAGATCCTTCGCCCTTTTCGTAAAGTTTGATTTGCATGCTTGAGATGAGCCTCGAACCTTTCTCAACAGCACTTCGGATCTCGGCGACATAAGGAGTATTACTTTGAGATTTCTTGAACACTTGAACGATATTGGCAGCGCTCCGCTCCTGCGCGATGAGGACCTTCTCGCTACCATTGATGACGAAATAGCCACCCTGATCGTAAGGGCATTCACCTTCTGCGTATAGGTCCTCATCTGGGAGATCTTTGAGCAAACAATATCTTGACTTTACCATAATTGGCAGCTTTCCGATAAAGACATTGACCGGCTTGCGGTCTTCCTCCGACATAAAGTTCTCCTCTTCCCAGTCAAGGTATGTATTTCCAGTGGGCTTTTGGATAATGTCATCTTGGCCGGAAGCCGCAATTTCCTCATCAGTTGGCTCCATGATGGGTCGCTCGTAGGCTAATGATTTCTTCATCGTCATCTCAACAAACATGGGACTCGAGTAAGTGAGATTTCGAAGGCGCGCCTCTTGAGGGTACAATTGTAGTGCTCCGCCATCACCTTCAGTCATCGACGGCCTGGAGAGCAGGACTGAGCCAAACTTGATTTCGTATCTTCTTAACACAGGAGAATCAGGATCGTCCTCTGACTGAGGTAGATTCTGGTCAAGCGTGATGAGAGAATTCTCGGCGATCAACTCTTGCATCGTTGAAGAGACGAATTCATCAAAGGAGTCGAGTTGCTGCGACACCAGGCCCTTGGTGTCAAAGAAAGACGAGACCACTGTCCAGCAATCCTCAGCTGTGATGCCCTCCTCCTCTTCTCCCTCCAAGAATCGATCATATTGGTCTTCCGGGTATTGAGACATAACCGCGAAGTCCCAAGTTCTTTTTCCCTGGTCTCAGTCGCGGACTTGAGCGAAGGCGGCCTTTGTACTCGAGGAGTCGCAGGGGCAAGGGGTGCCAGATGGCGCAACGATCACAGCGCTGCCGCGCGCCCTTCGCACTGCGCTCAACAAAGAGGCAGCATCAAGAACGGAAGGTCTCTAAGGATGCGAGGCGTGGGAACAGTTGGAGATGGTCGTTCATGGCTGGCCTTGTTGATATATGACAAGATATTCTGCCGTTGCTCAGCGTAGTTTTGGTTTCGACCCTTAGCGCGAAGTTCTTAGCGCGGCTCTTTCAGCCCTATGTCGCATCAAGTACACGCAGCACAGACCCAAGTCTCGAGGTCCCATCAACGCGATCAACTCACGTTTATCATGCAGCGGCGCATGCATTCTGACGCATGTCGAGAATCGCTGAGGGTGAAGTTGATGGCCACCTGCCTAATGCGAGCAGGTGGGGAAAAACTTAGCCGTTACACGATCCCCACCGCCTCTAACCGGATAGCTCGAACCAGACCTCCGCAATCGCTGTGGTCAGTTACCGAATGACTCAATAGCATGATGGAAGATTCTTGACAATCTTTCACCTTTCATGTTTCATCTGGTTAAGACATGGATGCTCGACTCCTTTCGTCCTCTGGGAATCTACTACTTCCATCCTCACATTCTCCAAGTCTAAAGCATGGCAAAGACACCAAATGTTCACAAGTTGCCCGTGCAGCAGCTTGTGATCCTGTCGATGTGCCGAATAGCTGAGCCAATTGCCTTGACTTCGGTAAGCATTATTTCAGAGCTGTTCTGTGTACTTGCTGCCTCAGTGAGAGCTTTGAGACCTGTCTCGAGAGCGAAAAGCGACGCTTGGCTTATACATAATCTCAAGACTTCACTACAATACCACATAGCGACGCTGACTCGGTACTCCCCATAGGTCTTCCCGTACCTGCCTGAGATGATAGAGAGCTTTCACGTTCCAGAAGATACAGTGTCAAAATGGGCAGGGATTACATCAGCCGTCTTCTCGCTCTCGCAGGCTCTCACAGGAATCGCTTGGGGTCAGGCATCAGACCGATGGGGGAGAAAACCAGTCATATTATGCGCCATATTCTGTGCCATGGCCTCTAGCCTACTATTTGGCTTCTCGAGATCTCTGACGTGGGCTATAATTGCTCGGTCCTTTGCTGGGGCTAGCAATGGGAATGTAGGCATCATGAGAACTACGGTTGCAGAGCTGGTACCTTACAAGGAGTTACAACCCAAGGCTTTCTCGGTCATGCCGTTGGTTTGGACAATCGGTAGCATCTTCGGGCCAGGCTTTGGAGGTGCTCTTGCAAACCCGGCAACCAAATATCCCAAGTTGTTGGGCAACAGTCAACTTCTTCAGAATTACCCTTTCGCTTTGCCAAACATTGTAGCCAGTGGCTTCTTTCTTATGGGCCTACTAGTGGGTTTTCTATTTCTCAAGGAATCATTAGAGACCAAGAGAGAGAAACGTGATTACGGTCGAAAACTCGGGCAGCTCTTGCTTCGTCCCTTCAAGCGGAGAGGACCTCAGCCAAAATGGCAGCACGAAGAGGAACAGTCATCCCCATTCCTCGAGCGCAGTCGCAAGTCGTCAGCGTCCTGGGTTGGAAACGGGATCGACACCCAGGAGGACCGCAAGACCATTCCATTGGCCCAGCCATCGTACAGAGAAGTCTTTTCACGTCAGTCGAATCTCAATCTTCTCACCTATAGTTTACTAGCGCTCCATTCAGTCGCCTACGACCAGCTGCTTCCCGTCTTCATGCACTATCCCCCACAAAAGGACCGCTCCTCAAATCTTGATGTCAGCTTACCGTTCAAATTCACCGGAGGATTCGGTATAGACTCGGATCGCATCGGACTTCTATTCACAGTCTACGGCATTGTCGGCATGTTCATACAATTTCTCATTTTCCCACCATTGGCGAGCCGCTTCGGTGTTCTACCTTGCCTGAAGGCTGTGACAGCCATGTTCCCAATTATCTATATAATCACGCCTTTCACTGCTCTCTTCCCTACGCCTTTAACACAACAGGTCGCCATGTTTGCAGTGATGCTGCTCAAGTGCTGGGCAGTCATCTTCGCATTTCCTTGCACCACCATACTTTTGACCAACAGCGCTGTCAGTCTTCGCATGCTTGGAACTCTAAATGGGGTCGCGACCAGTATCAGTGCCATTGGACGGGCAGCTGGTCCAGCAATTGCTGGTTGGACCTTCAGTGTTGGCGTCAGGAAGGGTTACGGTATCCTGCCTTGGTGGACGCTAGCTGCCTTTGCCGTTCTAGGAGCTATTGCCCCATGGTTTCTTGTCGAGATGGAAGGCTTCGGCGGTAACGAGAGCGATAGTGAGGACGAAGCCGAAGAGGAGCTATTGCACAGCGATGATGATGATGATGATGATGATGATGATGATGAGCAGGAAAGGTCGCAGCCTGTTGATATTAGTAGTGGACCACTAGCGGAGCATAGAGACGACACCAATTACCTGGACCCACAACGTCTATCAAAGACAACCAGCCATAGCAGTGGAACACTGCATTTCGGACCGCCGTTGAAGCGAATGTCAAGTCCACTCGGACAGCGACAAAACGTCGGACCAGGGGGCAGCGACAAGCTGAGCAATGGCTTGGGCCAATCCAGGAGTGGGTTCGGGGCTGGAGGGACATCGTACCACTGATTCACTCAATTAGCAAATATATACTTTGGCCGTTATGAGGCTCTCATATTACCATTTTACAATCATCGTTTCTCAGGCTAGGTGCCAGAATAAGTGGCAGTCTCGGATGCCAACGCGGTCAATTGCCGCACCAAACGTTCTCATTTTAAGCAGCATCGTGGGCTTCTGAAACAATCATAGAGTAACGAAGTACATGATCGCGACTCGGCTTGAGTAACAACCTGGACTTCCAAATCTGTTCTAGAGCCACAAAGTACCTGACCCCAACTCAAATTGAGCTACAACCATCTTCTTCCCTCGAAGCGGCACTCAAATCAGCCACAATATGCATATCTCATCATAATTCATGAATGCTCATTCTGTAAAAACTCATCTATAGCCATCTCACCATACATCATACAGTCACGTCATACACGTCTCCCACCCCTTTCCCCTGGGGGGGTCAATTCGTACTCTTCCTCCTCAACCACTGCCCAAGACTCCCCTTCCTCCTCCCTCCCTCCGGCCTCTCCTCCCCCCTCAACAGCCTCTCAAGCCTCTCCCTACCACCATCCGTCTCGCCCTCCCCTTGGTCTGTCCCAGCTTCACTGCCCTTCCGGCCCTCACTCTTCCTCCTCCCACTCCACAAACGAGGGTTCTTAGCAATACACTCCCCCATCGTCTCCCTTCCATAGAAACCCGGAAGGGCGAACTTGTCGGCCGGCGCGACCATCGCTTTGTCTTCCGCCTTGCCGGAGATCTATAGTCAGCGATTGTCCATTCAGCCCATTCAATGATTTGCCGTTGGGTATAGAGTCTGAAGACCTCGGGACTGGGGATATCCTACCATGCTCGCAGCGCGGCCAGATATTCTTCTTGCGAGGCGTAGCCTCGGTATGAACCCGCTGGTGGAGAGTATGCCGGGAGGAGGGATTGGGCATCTGCGTCTATATGTAGGGTGTCTGCTGGTGGGGACTGAAATCGTACAGAGCGTGGGTTGTTGGTGGAGATTGTTGGGGCAAGGGCGTAGTATTCTGGTGGATTGGCTGAAGGGATCTTCGGCTGGAGGGTGGAGGAGGGGTAGTTGGTCGTTCGAATGGGCGGCTTCCATCAGCGCCATTGGGTGTAGAGGGAATGAGGAGAAGACTACGATGTAAACATGTGAACTGAAGAAAAGACTTGGGTTTCTCTCAATCGCTGAAGGTCATTTCATGAATGGCTTGAGAGCTGGTGGAGTTACATGGAGACATTGACGGAGTACACAAGGCGAATTCAATAGATCATCATCGGGTTGGTGGCAATAGCATTGCCAGCCTGTCAAAGGCCGCAGATTCGAGAGATCGACCTTCATGATCTGGCGCGAACGGCCTTTTCATGCGTGCATACTATGCGAGTTATGGTGACAATCTGCGAGGCAGTGTGTGTTCATAAGCATAGCTTTACCAGCAATCAATCTTAGCTTTGCGTGCTATTCGGATCGTACGAGGCTGGTGAGGGGCGATCCTGTCACGGCTGTCATGCATCCTCAGTCCGTATCGAAGATTTCATGCTTGAACAGGACCCCTATTCCTATATGAACCTGCTATATCTTGCGGGTCCAACATCGAGCGTCGCGACCTAGCGGTTTGTTTTGAAAGCCTTCAACTTTGAACCTCTTTAGATCTGCGAGCAGAAGCGTTACGATCACGAACTTGCCTGACTAAGTATAGTCCGATCGTTTACCTATAACTTTGCTGCGGAGTGATAGAGCTTAAACTCTGTTGTTGCTGAGTTGTCTCGTTCCTCGTGAGGTTGGTATCTTTGGACGCTGCTAATCCCCCAAAGTTTCATTTCGTTACCTTGTGGACAGGACTCGCGACCCCTATGACAACCATGATACCATTCCTTCTCCCAGGGATAATATTCGTGCTACTCCGTACTTCCTCATGGACCTAGAGCTCTTTGATACATGCTGGTAGTCATTTGCCCTAAAGATCCAAAGGGAACATCTCCAGGTCTCTACTTTCTACCATTGGGCATGAGACTTCTAACCCACAAGTAAACACTGTTACTAATTCCCTCTTTGAGGCTCTCCAGGCTGTCCCTTTACATGTTGCACAGGCACTAATGCTATGTTTGTACACGTCTGAATGAATTGCTCAGAGCCACCACTCGAAACCTCTTCAGCCTAGTCAACACTCTAAGCAATATTGGTTATGGCAAGCTCATTGTACATGAATCACACCCTCCTAGACAGGACCTGAACCCACATTTCGCAAGTCTTTCCCGACTTAGTGACTATTCATAGGCCTCATACCCCTAGCAGCAGATCTGTTTTGATACCAGAGCCGTATCAGGATGGCTCGCCGAGTTTCCATGCTATAGTTGACAATGACCATCAACTAGTTGATTAGACGTAAACCTACGGTGTATCTCGATACGCTCAATTGTCGAATTACGAATTCAACGATTAGGATAAACACAAATCCAGAGACGAATGTGGGCAGTATCCTCCCTAACCTGTGTGGTATCGACATGTCTGCATTGCGCCATTTCTCATTTTACCCGTTCATTTTTATATCGATATGTTCTGAAAGAGCGCACATGCCGAAAAGGCGAAATTTCAGCATCCCTGTATGCCACCCAGCGTTCGGGTAGTATCGCGAATCGACCACAGCCGACGACGTCACACAAATAAACATGAGACAAATTTTAGAGAGAAGTATGCGCATTGAGTCAGGGTTATTGAACGTCGGAAGCCCAAGAGGAGCTACTCCAACGAACCAAATAAGGGTTTCCCAGAGCGCGATCATTAGATTGACGCCGAGAAGCGTGTTGCTGCCGCTCCTTGACAGCAGACTTACGACGACAGAGAAGCTAACAATCATGGCCCCAATCCAGGCAGGGCCTGTTTGCGACGGCGCAACGATGGTCGCAAGAACAATAGCGACCCATTGTAGGTATAGTCCAAAGCGAACAGTGTCCCCGATAATCTGACATGGTTCTGGAGCATCCGAGTAGTGTGTGGTGGCGCCAACAGGAGAGATCAGCAATAGCAACATAGCTAGTAGCCAGAAGGAGATGATTCGTGGCCTAGACATCGGGCCTCGCTTTCCACAGTTCTCAGCCATCAAGCGATGTCGTCGCTTTTGAGTATCGCTTTGAAAAGGGATGCGACTTTACCCGTGGTGTAGGAATATGATGAGGTTGTCGATAGCTAATCTCTGAACGTATTCGTATGGATGACAATATGATCTGTCGTTTCCCACAGCCACAACCGGCCAATCATCAACACCATCTCTAATCCCACACCAGAATACAACAACAAGGTCGAAGATACCACCCAAAAACTAATTCAATGGGCCCGTGCTAATCATAGGTGCTGCGCTGAGGTCAATGTGGTTCCTGCCGATCGTTGTCTCCACGGATTTGATGGCCAAAAGACCTGGTACAAGGATGAACATGAGGACAAGAGTCTTTGATGAGATTAACTCCTGCGAAACTCGATCGCTGTTCGATTCGATATTGTGAAGCCTCCAATTGTACTAGTAAGCTTGCCATCTCCCGACGAGTTCGTCTTTCATCACTTCATCCTGGGCACCTTCTTCCGCTATCCGCTTGGCCACTTTGCTATCTATTCTCGTATCGAAGTTTGTCCTCGCTCTTGACGACTTCGCGATGGTCCTCGTTTTTTAACCCAACTTTGATCCCGAAGAATGGCTATTGAGCCACATAGCATGAGAACGCCAGCGAGCACAGCGAGAATACCGATGATCTTTGGGAATATCACGTGTATGTCAAGGATAATACTTGTCGAGTATCCAGATATCGAAACGACAGTCGCCTTTCATACCATGGTCCCAGCTAGCCCACGCTACCCATGGCATTTGGGAATAGTAGTATACTGTACATGATGCCCAGCACACAAAAATTGATCACTGATCGTAAATTGTCGGTATATGTTGTCAGTACTGCAGGGCCCAATCCAACAAAAAGGCACGAGTGTTAGCAATATTACGATCGTCCAATTAATTGTCACAATATTGTTCTCCGAGACGCCGGATAGGAGGCTTATGAATATGAACAGCGTAATGAAATCAGCTGCAATGAAGACGGACACTGATTCTCCTGGCACGACAAAGAGTGCTACAAAGATGGCTGCACACTGCAAGTAGAGGCCAATGCCTACGCCGCTGCCATAAAAACCTGTGTCACCAATGATTTGGCAGGAACCAGGCTTGTCTGAGAAGCGTGTAAATGCCACGCTGGGCGTCGCTGGGCTCAGCAAAGTCAATCGAGCAAAGTTGGGCTTGGCCATGACCAAGCGTTTCGTAGCCAAAGAGACTTCTCTTTTGAAGGCCGTAAGAAGTCTCTAGGGCAATGTCACACCAGCGGATGTTGCAATGCTACTGATCCTATAGCAATTACCGTTGCCGCGCTGAACCAAGGAGAGATTTAACTTTGAAGTCCGTACAATCTATACAAATCCAGACGGTCTGATAGTGAGCCCGCTAAGATGAAGTACGACGGACGATGATAGATAAATTAGGCAGCCCTAAGAATGGCGATGATGTGAACGAACATCTCTGCTTGCTTAGCACTGGTCGGCGATGGTGGGTGCCAAATCTTTGCCAAATGTGACTTGCTAACATAATGACACCCCCAGCTAGCCATATACAGCTGCTGGAAACTGATTGAAGCTGCATCCCATACGTCTTGCTGGAACGACCGCTTGATGAATCTTGCGGGTTCTTTAATAATACATCTGCTCGCTAAAAATGCTCCAACAATGCCGCTATGCACCTGACAAAATAGCACATCTCCTCTGGCGCTCGCAAGTTCAGAGAAGGCGTTCCAGACCCGAATTATGTACAGTTGAACAGGGGTCAATAAGTCCTTCTTGGGCCTCTGCTTCCGACGAGAACATTGCCGGTTTCATCTCGGCCTATGCCTATGCTCCTTCCCCTTCGTCTTCTTCTTAGTCTTACCAATAGGTGGTTGTACAGGCACATCCTTCAATTCCCATTCAATAAGCCGCATCATATAATCATCGCAAGAAGGCAGCTCCTCGACTTCCTCATAATCTTGGGGCAGCATCGATCCTGGTGCTGCCAGCCCAGACTCCGCAGCCTCCATTGTAGTGGTCCGTTCGACGTCACCCTGCAGTCGATTGGGTGGAGGCATCATCTCACCCGGCGTGGGCGGCCCAGGAGTCTTCGGTGTCGCAGCGCCAGTGCTCGCAGCGCCAGTGCTAGCAGCGCCCTTTTCGTCGAAATCAGCTACGTCTTGATTCTGGGCTAATTCCCTTTCTGCGGCTTTGGCAGCGACGACATCCTCTTGGTCTTCGACAGCCTCGAATACTCGGCCTGCCCCACGGCCACCAAGAACCCGGTCCATGGCTACGTTGACCTCGGCATTGCCGTCGTCAAAAGTTTCATCGCCAACCATATCTTTGACACCCATGTTGTTGAAGTAGTCTGTCGTAAATTCTCCTTCTTGAATGACAACATCATCAAGCATGCGCTTTTGGTTTGCTTTTCTCAAGATATTGGCTTCGATGGTGTATTCACTGACAAGGCGGTAGATGTGGACATCTCTAGTTTGGCCAATACGATGTGCGCGATCCTGACACTGCTTGTCCATTGCAGGATTCCAGTCCATGTCGTAGAAAATGACGGTGTCAGCACCCGTCAAGTTTATGCCAATACCACCAGATCGTGACGACAGAATGAAGGCCAAGATACGGTTATCGTTATTAAACCTGTCTGTAAGGACCTGCCGCTGCTCAATCTTGGTAGCACCATCAAGGCGAAGGTACCGATGGCCATGGATGTTGAGGAACTGCTCGAGGATGTCGAGGACCCTTGTCATCTGGGTGAAGATTAGAGCGCGGTGGCCACCAGCTTGGAGTTGGCGAAGCAAAACATCGAGTCGTTGGAGTTTACCACAGTCATATTGCAGCAGACGCTTGTCGGGGAAGGCAATTGACAATCGCATACGAGCCTCATGGTAAGGATCTTCCGAACGAGTTAATTGATTGGCACTTTGGACGATCTCCACACCCTTGGGACACAAAGCCAAGGGTGCCATATTGGTGGCCACTACCGATGGGGTTACGCAAGCGAACCTCGCAACAATGCCATCCATAGCGTCAGCGCGTTCGGGTAAAGTCATGACCATCTCCTGCATGGCGGGCGAAACCCGAGCGTACCACTCGGAGCGCTGAGCCCTCCTTACCGGGAAAGGCTGGTTTGGTAGAGATTTGATACCGAAGGTGAGTTGCTCCATCAGATTATGGCTATACAATGGGCGGCGTTGACTGCGAAGACTTGTCAAATAAGACGAATGCCGCAGATCTTCGAATCGAGAGAGCCGAGAGGTATTCTCATAGCTCGCAAGCGCACTCTTCACAGACGAGCCATCAAATGGCAAGTCATGACTGATGCGACCCCATTGTTGGCTTGTGAGTTGTCTCAACGCGCCAAGCGCTCCCAGTCTCTGTCTTTGGATGGTGTCGAGTGCTGACATTTGCTCATTGGCGCCCGGAAGCAGGTTGATCAGATTGAGATCGACAGTATTGATAGGTTCCTCTTGGAGCAATCGTCGCCGAACAAGGAGCTCCTTGATTTCGAAGTCTGCAACAGCGGATTTTGGCATAGCAAATGAAGTGACAATCTGCCGTGTCTCGAACAAGTCAGGGTGATTGCAGACCTTCCTGAGTTGCATCAGTGCATTCATGATGGAGAAAGTGTTGCCGGAGGCCAGAGTCTCCCTCGTTTGTGCACGAGACATGAAACCATCATATAGATACCGTTGACGCTTTGACAGCCGACAATAGAGCACATGCTCATACTTGCCCGGCATTTGCTTCTCGACATCCGCTTTGAGGCGACGAAGAAGGTAGGGCCTCAAGACCTTATGAAGCTTTGCGACTATAGCCCTGGCATCGTCATCCATCACATCCCTGCCATGCTCGAGTATCTGCTCTACGGGCTTTCTGAACCAGTCCGTAAATTCCTGCAGATCTGCGAATCCTCCAACGCCTGTTTCTGTGCTGTCTGACGGCATAAGGAAGAAGAGCAGTGACCACAGCTCGGTAAGATTGTTTTGGAGAGGGGTTCCAGTGAGCAGCAGCCTGGCTCGAGTGTTGAAGGTCAACAAAGTCTGCCAGCGCAAGGACTGGAAGTTCTTGATGTTATGTGCCTCATCCAGAATCATATAATGCCAGGCCTTCCTCTTGAATATTTGCTGATCATTGGTAACCAAAGTGTAAGACGTGATCCAGACATTCCACTTGTCATCATCCATCCAGCCCTGGCGCTTCTTTTTTCGCTCCTCTTGAGTACCGTAGTATGCTAAAACCTTGAAGCCGGGTAGGAACTTCTTGAACTCGATCTCCCAATTGAGCATGACGCTTGTAGGCACCACAATCAGATGCGGCCCCCATGCCTGATGTTCGACTGCAAGGTGAGCTAGGAGAGCAATAGTCTGTATTGTTTTTCCAAGACCCATCTCATCTGCCAAGATTCCGTTGGTTCCGGCCGCATATAATCCAGCAAGCCAGTCCAGTCCAAAATGTTGATATTCTCGAAGTGTACCACGAAACAGAGAAGGCACAGGAATTTTGAGTGGATTAGTGGAAACCGGCGTCGTTGGTAGTGAAACATCCTCCACCAATGACTTAAGGTCCATAACTGGAGACTCTTGGTGTTCATGCAGCCTCTCGAGCGCCAACTTGTTATTCGACGATGGCTTCTGTTGTTTGACGGGTTCCATAGCTACGTTTTCCGTAGTGTCGGCGGGATTATCTTGGTGACTATTCGCATGTGGTTCTTCACTGGTAGTCTTAGGTGTGGCAGAAGGCGTTGGACCTTGAGTCGCATCGCGGATTAGCGAGACTTCCTCACCCTCGTCCTCACCCTCGTCCTCTTCAGCTTGCACTTCTCTTTTGGGGTCTTCCACAGTCGCTTCCTTGGCAGCCTGGAAAGCCTCATTGTCAAAGAAGCCGAGCAAGTCTTTGGGCCCCTCATCTTCACTTTCTTCGTCCTCGCTTTCGCCCTCTTGTGAATCTTCGCCACTTCCACTTGCCTCGCTATCCATGTCAGTGCTGGCGTCGCTGTCATCCATCAACGCATCGTCGACTTTTTCTATGGCAGCGGGCGGCGGAGGTTGCGCGCCATGGCCATTTGTAAGGGGCGGAGGAGATTGCTGATTATGGTCTTGCGCAGTAGGACTCACTGGAACAAGGCTACGTCCATGGGGTTCGATATTCAAGGGGTCTTGTTCTTTTGTCTCTTGTTTTGGAGACTGGTCTTCCTTGACCTCAGCAACGGATGCGTACTTTTGGCGAAGTTGCTCCTGCGTAAGACCCTCATCGTCATCCCCAACAGCTTGGTCTTGGTCGCTCTCCGATTGACTTGAAGACATATTACCCTCGTCTTGGATCTCAGAATCGGATCCCGAGTCTTCTTCTCCGCCGCCACTAGCCTCTTCATCATCCGATTCCTCATCACTACCCGCAGTAGATCCGCCAAATGTTCTCCGCCTATCCAGCAAGCCTTTTGATTTCTCTATAGCTTCATTTAAAGCGACTTTTCCCAGACGATCCTGCTCTTCTTGCCATCTTTGCATGCGATGAGCCTCCACCAATTGAGTGACCATGAGCCATTTTTGCTTGACATCCTCCCGTATCTGCTCGTAAACTTCTCGTGCAGCCTCTTCCTGTTCTCGAGCAAGGTCTTCCTCGGTCTTTGGTTGTGCTTGTTTCCACTCCCTGTGCTTTTCCTCTTGTCTAAGCCTAAGCAGCGCGGCTGCCTTTTCCGCAAATTCCCTTGCGTTTCTCCTGTGCTTGTTACGCTCCTGGTCCATAAGCTTCTGAAAATAGATGGCATGCTTTACCAAGCGGTCCTGGTGGGTATATAGCCGTGGAGGCGGTTCGAACATCTCCGGCTTGTAGTATTGGCATCTTTCTTCGCTGAGCAGACCACCAGGCTTCGAGGCTTCGGATATTCGAATTCTGAGACGAGCTTCACGGGCGGCATCTATGTCAGTCAAGTGCGGATCCGGGTCCTCCACGTTGAGCCCGAGCCTGCCTTCCTTATCGAACCACTCCTGAAAAGATTCATGTTTCCGCGGAGGTAGCACATGACCTGGATGCTGTACATTGACCGTAGGCATGCGGACCGTGAGACTGAGCCGCTGAGGACGTTGGTTGTGATCTATTGTGACAAGCTCTTCCACATCTTCTTCATTGGCCTCCTCTTTCCCCGCGTGCCAACCATTCGTTGTTGGATCTTGACCGCTATGAGATGTTGTCCTAACATCGGATGTGCGAGCCGCACGACGAGTTTGATGAGGGTTCGCAGGATTTGGTGCTTCGGGAGATTGAGACGGCTGAGGCGATATCGGCCGAATCTTCTTCTTGTGAGATCGTTTTGGTGGGGCAGGGGTGTCATCGGAAGGCTTAGAGGAAGAGGCAAGAGTTTGGGTGGATTTTGAGGGTGCTTTGGCAACGGTGTTAACGGCCGGCTTCGTGGCTGATTGCGGTGGCTTGCCATAAATTTGTGTTTGTGTCAAAGAGGATGCCGTCATGGGCGACGATTTGTAAGCACCACCGTATTTGCTCTTGGTGACATGTGGAGTTTGCTGAGTGTCACCACGCGTTTGGCGCTTGTCCGCCCTAGGTTGTAATTGAATGGGCACAGAGTTGGTGCGTGACGATTTTCGTCGTCCACCCTCCACAAATGATGTAGGTCCTTCGACTGCGATCTTTTTCCATGGCGGCGAGATTGGCCTTAGCCCCGTCGGCGTCGACGTGCGCGTTGCGGATTCTGTGAGTTTCCGCTTCTTATTCGGATGTGTATCATTGCCATTGTCTTCACTTTGAGGATCTCCATTTTCGAGTGGGACTTGACCATTCACAGGATATGAATTTTCAGCTTCAAGCTCATCTAGTGGTGGTGCATCATGATTTCCCTTTGGTTGTTGATCGTTGACGTGGTTTGAGGCTTCGCCGTTCTCCAGCGCCTCGCTTTGCATTTCAGTCGTACGATGACCAAAGCATCGATCCCCTACCGAGCTACCCCCCAAAACATCAACCAAATCGGGCTCAAAATACTTGATTGTAGCATCAAATGAAAGCCTAGTCTATGAAGATCTCACTGATGGAGTTTGACAGAAATTGCAAGCCATATGCGTTCTGTAGGAGCGATTGAAAGCTGGCTTACCGAGGGGCCTAATGTTGTCAAATTTCGAGTGATTCGCGGTCGGATATTTTCCGCGACCAGTAATCATCAGCACGCCTTACCTGTCTCGGTCTAGCAACGTCACTCCGACATTACAGCCGTGACAGCTTCACTCCAGACTCGTAGCTTCCTCTTCACAGCGTCAATTGAGTGAGCTCAAGAGAGCAATACATTCGCAGTAAGTCACTAACGCATAGGTCGTTTATATTTGTCGTACTCACACGCATCAGATGCTCTCCCGACGCCTCGCAACAGCGTCCGCGCGCCCTCTCACTATCCACATACTCCCCAGAACAGTAGCACCACTATCCCACCCACAAAAACGATGGCTCTCCCAAGAAGACATCTCCGACCCCAACATGAACGGCGGCTACATAAACCCTCCCCGTATCCCGCGTCAATTCCGCAACCCCTACGCCGACTGGTGGGACAAGCAAGAGCGCCGAAACTACGGCGAGCCTGTGCACGAAGACAATGACGTCCTTGGCGTATTTTCGCCAGAAGAATACACGCATTTCAAGCCGGCGTGGGCATTCGTTTTGATAGGATGTTTTGTGGCGACATTTATGGGATTGGTGGGGGTTGTGAGCGTTTATTATCCTGATAGGCCGAGTGTGGGGAGGGGATTTGAGGGGGGTTTGGATAGGGAATTGGGGGGGGAGGGGGCTGTGTTGGTGAGCTATGGTGGTTGATGGGTGAAATGGGGTTTGCGGGCTAACGGGTTGTAGGCACGGACCGAAGATGGGGTACACTAGGCTTGTGGACTACGAGGAAGAAGCAGCGAAGGTCCAAGGCGTTTTGTAAATACAGCATGCGTGTGGGAACCCATGAGAAGTCCAACCAAATACGGAGACTTCCTAAGATGCATTGTGACTACCGGTGGCATACAATGCCTGCGCCTAAGCTATGCTAATGAAGCTATTCTGGATATCGTTGCACCATTCCAAGCCCTTCACTCTTCAACATCCAGCAAGAATACCGCCAACACCGCATAAGTCATGTCGCTAATTCAAGCAGCACGCTCAATCATAAGCAAGACCCGGAAACACCACCACTCGATCCTCAACGCCTAGGCAAATTGCCCATCATCCTACCACCTCCAGCTAAAAGGCTCTGCTTGACAATCATCTCTGCAGCCGCCGCAGCTGCCAACCTCTCCTTTTGCCTACTTCGATCCTTAAGATACTTCTCTGCCTCCGGCCTCATCCTTAGAATCCGCAGTATCATATCATCGTTGGGATCCGCCTGCGCATCTTTCCACTTCTCCTCCTTTGCTTTTTTCATCGTTCTCATATTCCGTGAAAGCATGATACTCTTCGATCGCCGCGTGGAAGGCATACCCACCAGACTCGCCGCCCCACCAAAAGCAGGTGATGCCAGATGCGCGGGAAGAGAGAGGCGGTTGCGTTGGGTTTGCTGTCTGGCGGCGGTGGCTGAGGCCATGCGCTCAGATGTGCGTATGAGGGAGTCGGTGGTTTCGAAATAGAAGAAGTTGAGGTTCGTGATGTCGAAGTATTTGGGTGATTTGAGGACGTCGATGGGGACACCGACTTCGCCGGTTTCTTCATCCACCGCGTGGAAGAAATTGAAAAGGCAATCCAGCCATTTGAAGACGATGTCGAGCTCTTGCTGATTGAGTTGACGTTGCTGAGAGGGTTTGTCGGAGAGCGGTGGGACCAAGAGTGTCTCTATGGTGACGAGGACTTCTTTCCACAGACGTGTCATGACAGCGACCATTGCAGGACCTGTCAAGGTCTGGTTCATGATACCAAAATTGTCGTTGAAGTATGTAAGGAGAGGGTTCAGGGCGTTAGTGACGTCTATCTCGCTAGGCGGCTGCGAGGATTGTGGAGCTTGTTTGCTTCTATTGAAGTAGCTGGACGCGGAAGACATTGTGATCTTGGATATTGATGACATCGATATTCCCCTCGAGAGCAGGCTTCGCAACGCACGTCGCGAAAGACAGTGATTGATATAAGCAGAAAGCTATGGTCTTGTCAGTGGTGTCCTTGGTCAAGGGAGGAATCAACCTACCTTATCGGTGATCTTCCTTGTCATGTCCCTTTCAGTGCGTTTCAGGTTTCTGAAAGCTTTCCCAAAGTAAAATTGGATGTCATCGCGTTCACCTTCCATGCTTACACGGAGCAGAATCCGGCCTTGGCTGTCAAGGTCGAGCCAGTATTCGCGGGGCAAGAAGTCACCAAAGTGAGAAGGATCCAGCTTAAGCGAAGCTCTACCAACGCAATCATGATCACCCATTGCGTCCCAATCCCATACAGTAGCAATGATATTGAGCGGACCTTGGGTGCTGATGTCGACTGTCTCATCCCAGCGAGGATTCAGATTGCGATAGATGATCCTCGTCTTCGCTAGGCGCTTCTGATATTCATCACCAAGCACTACATAAGGATCGCTATAACCGCCAACGTCACAAGCCTTGAGATCTTCTCCCTCGACTACTTTGATAGTGAAAACATAATTATTGACCTTCTTCTGCCGTTGGGCGACTGGTGGTGCATGACTTTGGATCACCGCCGCACATGCGTCTACATTGACTTCGCGCTCCAGCTTGTCAAGCTGGCCCACGGCAAAGTTGATGTTATTGAGCTTCACAAAGGACTGCGAGAAGCGTCAGCTCGGAGATGTAATACACTCAATGAACCACATACCTGAGGGAAGAATTGGAATGGTTCTATTTTATCCTTATTGTTCCACGCATCCTTGGCCAAAGACAGCCACTTTTCCTGTGTACTCTGGTTCCTTGCGGCTTCTTGCTCGGGAGTTAGTCGATCCATCTCTTTGCTGAATTTCTGCTCAGTGATTTCACAGTATCTAGCAATCCCGGCACAGACCACCTTTGCCAACAAGGTCATAAACTTAGCGTATTGCAGGTCGTCGTCCCAGTTCAGCTGGACTACCCGATCTATTGTCTGATTGAAAGAACTGAATGTGTCTATCACGGATACGCTATGGCGCTGATCTTCAGTCGGCATCTCATCATTCTCGGTTCGGACGCGGAAACTGTCCTGTTTGACGGCGTTGTCCACCCACTCAATCATGGTTGCCTCGGTCATGCTGATCCAGCGCCAGACGAAATCTGCAAGCAGTCCTTCAATATGGAATGCAAAAGCAACATTAGGTAAACATTCGCTATGTATGCGTCTGATCTCTACCAGTTCACCGTACAGTTGGAAGCCATCCTCCACGGGTATTTCTTCATTCCTCTCTTTAGCGAGGTCCAATATCCTTTTGACAATGTCCCGAGTATCCTCTGCGTAAAGTGGCAGGATGGTCTCCACCAATGCAGTCAGAGGATTCACGCCCATTATCTCTGGATTTTTGCGAAAACGCTTTTGTATCTTTTGAGCCAGATTGACGACGGCTTTGCCCAATTCGATCACATGAAGGAATTCCCAAACGTGTTGATCGTTCGGTACTTCCTTTTCAAGGAAAGCCCTATACATCTGATGGGCCTTTTGCTGCAATCCTTGGTACAGTTGATCTCTGTACCCTTTGAGGTCATCATCGGTCTTTGGAAAGCCCGGGTCATTGTGAACATGGGTTTCTAAAACGTAGATAATTGGTGCTACGCTTGGCGGCTTCTGTTCGTAGCAGTGCTGTAGAACATCATACAAGTCGCGTAACAAAGCCACATGTAGCGCCGACAAGATTTGCTGGTTCAAGACAGTGTCTGCCAAGATCCATTTCGAACGGTCGAATAGAACGGAGGTCATTGAATTAGAACCCTTACCTTTCTCCGGAAGGGGTTCTTTGATGAAAGTAAATGCAGCGTCTAGGGTATCAAGCGTGATGTCCTGATCAACAAATTTCTCGCGAATAACATCAAGAAAAAGAATGACTCTGGAAACGTGAGGTATCCGCCAGCGGAGACAAATTTCATTAAGTAGCTCGGTGGACTGCTTGGAAAGAAGCTTAATCGGTGGCGTACCAACAGCCTCTGAAGGTGCTGGCTCGAGGTCTTTGTCGTTCATGTCGTAAGTCAAGGCTTGGGCTAAGATGAAGCGATAATAAGCTCGTACATCCGCGGGAACGAATGTAAAGGTCTTATCCTCATCAACAGACTCCGGACTTTGGCTACGGACACCCATATCGACTGGCTGATCGATCACGTAGGACGAGGAGTCGGAAAAACCTGATCCTCCTCCCGATGTGTGGGAGTATTCGGAGGAGGTCGAGCCATTGGCTTGATGATTGAATTGAGGAAGACTGCCAGTCGTGCTCTTTGCTAACTCAGGATTTGACTGCATAATTGCTAAAATCATCTGAGATAGATCATGGCCCTCCCCCTTCTTCCACTGTTCGTAGGCTTCATCCAAGTCAAAATCGTCACTTCGTAGGGTCTTTGGTGAATCCAGATTCAAGAGCGTCTGATAAGTCTTCATGTCTTGTAGCGCGAGTTTCGCAGTCCAGACGACTTTATATCTGTTGATGTCGGACTGGACCTGGGAATTCCTGAGACCAAATATCCGTCCTACTATTTGTACGAGGGACATATCCTTGACTTCGTAGCTCAGAGGTACTATGACTTCAATACTAGTTCCTCCACCGTTCTGTTGAGGTGCAGACAAGTCCTGGTCATGCGCCAACAATTTGCTTTCCAAGGTGGCGAGGCGACTGCTCAGCTCTGGCCGATCCCTAACCCAGTCATGATCCTTCAGCACCAAGCTAACCAGACGGACAAACAGGGCCAGATGGCGGTCCACCATCAGCTTCCAACTATCATCACTCGGTTGTTTGCCCTTTTGTAGTTCTTTCGTGGCGTTGGAGAAGAATATGAGTACTAGGTCCTCCACACGCCTGTCTTTCTCCATTCGCTTCTTGAAATTGGGCTCCGAAAAGGCGTTGAAGAAGGCGGCAAAACTTCGTTTGACTGTAGCATCATTGTATTCCGGTCTTTTCTCCTTGCCCATCAAAAGCCCCGTCAACCTTTCCTCCAATTTCCCCATGAAGCCATGAGGAAATCTTGTGCTTTTCGAATCTCGCAACAGACTGAAATCCTTCATCAAGTCATTCATAGAGGTGGAGGAGCGCTGGACAGGGGCCGCTGGTGCCTGCACATGCTGGGTCCGCCGTGCTCGCGGTTGTAGGAGGTATGCGAGGTAGGCTACTCGTAGAGCGTAGAGGTAGCCATCGTTGTGTGTAATAACTTTCTTCCGGGAGTAGGACCCCTCTCGAGAGAGGTTCCCATTCTGAAGACTGTTGAGCCGCTTATTGATACCTCGAGATTGCGTTGACGATGTAGACATAACAGGCCCTGGTGGTTCGTCCTTGGTCACTGGAATACTGTTGACCAAGATCCAGACCGGCCAGCGGGGCCAACATAGGTTCGTAGAGAAGCTGAAAGATAGCGATGGGTCAGACTAACAATGCAGATGCAGTTGTAGTAGTAGTCGGGTGTAGGGCGTCAAAAGTGATACTTGCGGAGACCAATAATCTTCAATCCAGCGTCATTGTTTCAGTTTTGCCAAGATGACAGAAATGTGCCCCGGCATCACCCCCCTTCGAGTCTAGGATGAGCGCCGTTTGATTCTCGCGCTACGGGGGTGCCCGTCGCGCGAGCCTGGGTGCTCCTGGGTGATCCTGGGGTGACTGCGCCCCCTTAACATGGGGGAGCTGCTGTCTAATAGCTTTTTTTATCTACGAGCAGTGTTCATTGAGGTACTTTTCGAACCCATGATCTGGGTAACTCACACCAATCTCGCTTTCTTGGGTGGGAGAACTAAGGCGCAAGTTTCGAGAACGGGTCGTGGATATGCGGAAAAGCGGCGACGTCGTCGAAAGTATTAAATAACGTCGCTCATGTGCACTTCACATATTTCACAACAATTTTCTACTATGGTTCTCCCGTTACCCTCTGTTTTCGCTATAACATAGATTCGTCCTCAGGGAATCACCCTCGCTTTTCGTCCCCAAATATTCGACTACTTGCCTCTCGGCTCCTCTTTACTGTTTGTGCCAACCCTTTCACGATCTGAATCAATACTAAAACTAGGCCAGAGATCACGAGGATCGCTCATTCGACGCCAACCTCTACTCGTTCCTTACTCGTCCACTTAGCTTATACCCTTACGCAGTCTCGGCTCCCATTCACCCTCCAACTACGTTACTGTCCGCAGCCAGACCTTTCGCTCAATCATTCCCCAGAGTTTCTCAGTCGCCATTTCCTATATCACAACGCCCAACGTTACAGCCGTCCTGCCAGCGCACCCACAAGACGGGTCGATCCCCAGCGACGATGAGTGTCTCAGCGACAAGCAAACCCTCGAATACGAAGGGTCATTACGAAACAGGCTCGTCCAAGGCTTCTTCACGTGTACCCATAGGACCAATAGGAAAGATATCCCACATGCTCCAGCCAAGTGCCAACCTTGCTGCGCTGACAAGGGGTCAATATAATAGTATGTGGTGTGAAAGATATTGATTATTCTATGGAGGATTTGGCCCTGATATACCAGAATCTTAGTGTCACCCTAGTCCCGATAGGGCTAGCGGTAGGGCTCAGCCCGCCGTCTTGGTAGATATCTAGGGTGGCACTACAGAGACACCCCCTTTACCTACATAGACACCCCCTAGATCGCTAGATAGACACCCCCCTATATTTGGTTAGTGGCCGCGGACGCCGTAATCATTAATATATCTACCACGGGTAATAGTATTACTAGGCCTCTAATAAAAAATATTAATCTAATCGATTAATTAATCGATTAACGATTAACGTCCTTATTAATCGATTAACGATTAACGGATTTTATTAATTAATTAATAATCGATTATTAATCGATTAATAACGCTAAATATAATATTATAAAATAATAAACTAAAATACTAGTCTCTAAACTTCTCTATCTTTATTTTTTTTTAATTATTTAAATTTATTTAAATTTAAGACTTTACCCGATAAGACTAGTATTATTTAACGATTTAATTTTATAAGGCTAGTATAGTCGTATTATTTAACCTAGTAAAGTTAACGTTATTAATCAATTAATAATCGATTAAATCGATTAATCTACTTTGAAATTAATCGATTAACGATTAACGTATTGTTAATTTAATCGATTAACGATTACCGGCTTTCGTTAATCGATTAATTAATTAATTACTATAGAGTACTAGGTCCCCGGGGTCGTAGATATAAATTAATTATAATTAAACTAGCGGCGGTAATAGGTTTTAATTAATCGATTTAATAATTAAACTAAATTAGCGATATTTAAACCGGGTTTTTTCTCGAAAAGACGTCGAATTTAAACGATTTAAAATTTATTATAAACGCGTTTTTTAAATAAAATAAAAGTGAAAATAATAATAATCCTATTTATATTTAATTTATAATAATTCTATTATTAAATACTATTTTAGAATCTAATTATATATTATATTTAAAGATCTACTTTTTTAGAATCTAAATATATATAACGTCGTCGTCGTTGACGGTATTAGGGATAAAGTAGTAGTTTTATTATACTTCGGATTAGTATAGAGATTCTTAGAGGGAATACTAGGGTAGAGTAAAATAAAATAAAGTATAAAGTAGAGATCGCGGTTCGATCTCTATTCTAAATTAGAGTAGGGTAGAGTAAGAATTTACCGAGGGATCTCTAGTAATAAATATATAATTAATTAACTTTAAGAATAAACTCGATATAGTAGGATTTTAGAAGATAATTTATAATAAAAAAACTTTAATATATATTTAATAATAGTATTTTTATTTATATAAATTTTATAATTTTTTTTAATCCTAATTAAGAAGTTAGGCCCGTAGGTTATTAATTATTATAAATACTCTTTTTTACTCTAACCGAATAATTAAATAAACTAGATTTAAATTCTTTATTATCTCTACTATATTTATCGACCTCCGAACCGATTTTTATATAATTACTTTTTTTCCGAGTTAGGTTTTAAATATCGATTATAAAGTTATATTATTAATACGAATATTTCTTCTATATTTCTAACAACTATAGATTAATTATTAATATAATTATTATAATTATAATCTTAATTAAAATTTATATAAGTAGGCTCGTTTTTATTATTATTATTAAATACTTCTTATTTATCGTTATATTATCGCTTTTCCTTTATATTATAGTTATAGTTTAGTATACTACTTTAATATATTATTTACTAATTTCTTAGTACCGAAGTCTACCTACTTTAGTATTTCGCCCTTAGCGAAATAGAATTAATTAACTATTACTACTTTATAGAATATAATTTTATTAATTAATAGTAGCGGCTTTTATATATCTTAATAAATATTATATTATATTTATTAAATATTCGATCCACTAGTTATATAGTAGTATTAGTATTCGAATTAAAATTATTCGATAACGTCTTTTTATCCGTACCCTATTTTCTTTACTAGTTCGTTTTAATAGAATAGAATACTATTTATATAATGATTTTATTAGAATAAAATACTAGCTCTTTCTTCCCTACCGAAATAACTAACTCTATTATATTAAAACTTACTATAATAGTCCTAAAACTAGATATACTATATTTCGGATACTATATTTAGTTATTTAATATAGTTATAGAAACCTTCTATTACGATATACTAGTTATGTAAATAACTACTATAACTATACCTATAATTTAGGTACTACGTTAACGAATTTAATTTTAACGAATCCACTCTATTATTCTTCTATATAATATTCTACCTTATTATATTTTCCCGCTAAATTCGTTAAAATTTAACTTTATTAGAAGTAGAGAAGTTTAATTATTACTATCTAATTTAAGCTAGAGTCGTATTTTATCTCCGCGGCCCGAATAAGAACTTTTAATAGAATCTAAATCTCTTATTTTAGTTTCTTCTTTATATTACTCCTTCGTACTATTATTCTTAAAGTCTATATACTAGTAATTTTATAATTATTTATTTATAAAAGTACTAAATCCTTTATCTTTAAAAGAAATTAAATAAAATTAGTTCGTTTATAATTAATTAAGCGAAGTACTTTATTATTAAAATAATTCTACTCTTAATTCAAAAGTAATTACTATTTAGATTAATTTCGTTATATTTATTATAGGAGTAGATAATTTATCTAGTTGAAAGAATTATCTATTTATTAAAGCCTTCCGTTTATAGGAATTCTACTATATCGAAAGGTATATTACGGAAGCCTTTAATAAATATATTAAAGTAATTAATAACTTCGACTCCGTTTACTTACTCCTAGAAGGATTTATTATAATATTTATTAATATCGCTAGCCGTAAAATTATAATCTTAGTATTCTAGCTCGACGAATTTACCCGTTTAAACTACTCTTTTATTAATAATATCAACGACGTTACTCGCTATATTATTAACTACTTCGTTAATTAGAATTTCCGGTTTACCTAGTCTCTTTATAACAATCTTAAAGTTTAGCGAGCTTAATTATAATTTATAAAAATATTTAATTAACTAAACGACTAGATTATTAATATTATCGTCTTCCGAGTAATTATAATATAGTTTAAAATAAATATTTAGGTTACTTGTTTATTATTTAAAGTTTTTATATTAACGGGGAATATATTTTCTTCGTTATTACTAAAATCGATATCCTCGCTCTTGAGATAAATTATAAGAGTAATTTTAATAAAAGAAATTATCTTCCGAAGCCCTATTAGACTAGAAGAATAATACTTCGCTATAAATAAAGCTATAATCTAACGAATAATTAATAATACTATCGAAATTACTATTAAGTTTATAGCCGTTAAATTCGCCGTCGTAGTATTATTAAATTAATAAAAGTTATAAAAATCTTAAAGTCCCTAAGGCCTATAAGGTCCTTAAAGGGATAATTTTATTATAATAAATTTATCGAAGTAAAACGTTATTAATATAGGATTCTTTAACTTTAATTATAACGGTAAATTATTTTATAGTAGTACTTTTATAGAGTATATAAGAAAGAATACCTACTTCCGCGATATATATCTCTTTATTAATTATATTAAATAGTTTATTTTTATTAAAGGCGCCGAAGCCGTATATATTAACCTATAGTTTAATCTACGAGGAATATTATTCATTTAATAAACTAGCGAATTATTAAATACGGAATATCGTATTATTATTTTAAATACCGGTATCGACGAATAGACGGCGTTATTAATAAAGTATTTTAAATAACCCTTTAATATTATTATTAATTCCTTACTACGGGAGATTTATACTTTTAGGGATACTACTAGTAAACGCGAGCCTAAAGAGTTTATATAGAAGATATTACGAGTTATTAAAGACACCGGTATTCTAGAGTTTAAATTTTAACTTGATATAATTTATAATAATATCGATTTAGACCTTCGTATTTATATCCCGTATTTTATAGATTAATCGATTATTAATTCCTTCCTAGTATAGCTAGATAACCGAAAGTTTAAATAATAAACTATAATAACTAGGAAGTCTAATAAATAATTAAATAAATAAATAATTCCGTAGAACTATAATAACTATAGTTATAGATAGTGTTAACTATAATAATAATAGTATAATTAATATTAGAACTTTCGTTAACTTTTTATTCTTTACCGTCCTACGGAAGGCTTTAAAACTTTATATAGAAATATTTATAAAAGTAATAATATTATTTTCGGGAGCGATAATACTATTTATAGTAATAATTTATATAGGTCGTTTCCTTTTTATTCCTTTTAACTTTAATAGAATAATATTAATTAATAATAATAATAATATTCTAACCGTATACCGCCTCTCTTAAAGTAGTTATAAATAATGAACGAAAATTTAAATTCGTTATTTAGGTAGAAAATATTCCTTTTTAAGTCTTAAAATTAAAATTTAAAAATAGAAAGAAATTTTAATAGAAATCCCTTTAGGAAACTTATTATATAGAAGATTTATTATATTAATAATTAATAAAACTCTAGAGCCGGTTTAACGGAAAACTAGTTTATAGAAAATTTCTATATAATCGAAGACCTTAATAACGAAAGTTAAATAGTGGATTTTTATAATTATAAAGATATTTTCTATTAAAGTATAGTATAGGCTAGTAAACCGGATAACGATACTATCGATTAAAAATATAAAGAAATAGTTAATAGGTTTTTCGTCGGTAAATACTTTACTATAATTAAAATTATTATTTATTAATTATATAAATAGTCGTTCCTATCTAGTAATAAATTATATAAATATATCCGATAGTATCGACTTAAGGTAAATATAACTATTAACGAGATATTTATTATAGCGGATTCTAGTATAGTTATAGTATTAATAATTATTAAAATACGTATATCTTCTACCTCGCCGAAGCGGATTATTAAATCTATATCTACGGATAGATTTATTAATAACTATATATTCCGAGGTTATTAGTATATTATAATTAAAATTTCCGTAGAGTTAAATAATTAACTCTATAAATTCTATTTTAATATTAAATATACTATAAACTTTATAGATTAATAGTTTTTAAAAAAACTTATGGATTTTAGCTTATAAATAGAGATTTATAAAATACTAACGACTATAAAAGTACGTAGCCTAGGGTCGAATAAATATAATATAAACGAATTCGTAATTATTTCTATATATATTCCTAGTAAAGACGGGGAGGTTACCTTTATTACCCGTAAATTATATATTATAAACGATTTATTAACGAATATATTTATTAGAATTAATATAATAAAACCTAAAGGTATTATTATTAATACTAGTAGAAATATTATTATTATTATCTCGTATAACTCGTTATAGGTTCCGGTTTCTATAATTATAAAGAGTACTAAAATAAATATTTCTATAATTAATAAAATTCGCTAGACGGTACTATTTTATATAAATATAATTATAAAAATAAAATCGATAAAACTTCCCGGTAATCGGGATTTATTATTTAAATTATTTTAATTTAATACCCTAATAATATTAACCCATATTATTAACTACGATATAAATAGGATTATAATTCGGAATAATACGATTATACTAGTAGTAATAGGAAGGTATATTAAGTTTAGGAAAATAATAAAATATAAAGTAGTTAAATACTTCTAGGTCGACGCTTTTTATATTAATTTAATAATAAAACCGTTAAAGACTTCTACTTCGAAACTTTCTATAAAATCTTATTTTAAAATAGACTTTACTTTAATAATTATATTTAACGTAATCACTACCTCTACTATTTTTAATATTAATAATATTTTAGTTACGCCGATTAATATTTAAATTAAAATACTATATATTTCTATAACGCCGAAGTCCTCGATTTAGAATCTCTCTTCTATTACGAAGCCTTCTATAAAGGAGTTTATAATAATATAATATTATACTACTAAAATACTAAACTCTTAAGAAATACTATATTATACTAGTATTACGATCTACGGGGACGACTCCTTAATTAATAAAATTACCGATATTATTAATTCCTTTCCTAATCTCTAGAAAGATACGGGAAATATAATAAATATCTCGGAATTTAAATAAATAGAAATCTCTTTAGTTAATAATTAGAAGGAGTTTTATAAAACTAGCTAAGTTTATATATATCCGTTAAATAAATAAGATAAAAATATTATTAACGAAACCTTCGACGAGTTATATTAATAGGGAAGAATAAAATAAACTTCTATAATAACGCCTTTCTCTTTCCTATACTTTATAGTTTAGAAGGATACTATATCGGGGCCGAAAGACCGCGTAATAATCGATATTAAAATACTTAATAAAATTACTATATTTAATATATATCCTATATTTATTTAAATAGAAATCCTAGTTTTATTTATTAATATTATATATATCTTAACTATCGACGTTATTATTTTCTTCTACTAGTAGTAGGTAAAATAGTATTATAGATATTATTTAATTATAACTACCTATAGAGGTTAGGAAATATTTAACGTCTTTATAATAAAATATTATAACTCGCTAGTTTAAATTTAATATATAATTAACCGAATTTTATATCTATACCGAAAATTCTACCGTATATATATAAATAATATTATTATCTTTTCTACGTCCTTATTAGAGTATATCGAATATTTAATACTAATATTCTAAGTATTTTTAGAGATAAATATTTATTTCTTTATAAAGAAATCTTTCCTAAAATACCCGTCGGCGTAGTTATTTAATTAATATATTAATACTTTAAACTTAGTAATAATTAACGATAAACTCATTATAATACGGAATCTTTAATTTCTATAAATATTATAAACTCTAGAATAGTACCTTAAGATAATAAATTATTTAAAATAATATATCCTATACTACGTAGCCGTCGTTAAACTACTCTAAGATAAGAAGATACTATTAAATTAATAAAACTATCGGAATATATAAGGTAAAAGTATATAGAGTAATACTCGTAAAATTATTATAAAGAGATCTTTATTCGATACGCCTACCCTAGTAAAGATTAATATATATAAATATTTATAGGAGCTCTTTATTAGTTTTATAATATTATATTATACCGACCCTAAAAGGTCTTTATTCGTCGATTTAAATATTAATAAAGAATAGGGCTTCGGTATATATATATATTATATTAAAAATAATAACGTCGAAACTCCGCCTAAATAGAAGATATTATAATTTATTCTTTTTTTATTATAATAGTTAACCCTAGTTAAGACTAAATACTAACCTACCGAACTAGAGATAATTAATATTATATAAATTATAAAAAAGATTCGCTACTTTATCGAAGTAACTAGTAGTATTACTACTATTATTATTTATATTAACTACGCGTCTACTATAGGTATTATTTATTGAATATCGATAAATACTATATTTACTAAAAAGCTAAACCTTAGGTTAATCCGTATATCGGAATATTTTTAAAGATTTAGAATTAAACTTCGATATAAATTAAATAAAATTAATATAATATTTAATACTTTATTACGCCTAGTAAATCGTTTATATCGACTAGAAACCGATAAATCGATTCTTAATACCCTCTCTATTACGTTTCTAGTTAGTATTATTACCGTAAGCGACGAATTTAAAGTACGTATTCGTAATATTTATATAAAACTATACTAGGCTAGGATTATTACTATAGTAGAAAAGAATACCGCTTTAAAAAATAATACCGCGAAATTATTATATAAACTAGTCGATAGCCTACTCTACTATAATAATATCGAATATAATTTTCTCCGTCTATATTTACTAACTTTACTAGAGTATAAGATTTTCTAGAAAATATATAATAATATAGGGTACCCGAGCTATACTAGAATATATAAGAAATTTACTAATAGTGTCTACGTATTTAATATATTAATAAAATTATATATATATCTTCGTTATCATCTCTATTATTAGCTATACTAAATACTAAAATATTAATTATATAGATTATTATAACCGATCTACTCTCTTACTAGGCCCTTTTATACTTTTATTATTAATTTTATCCTAGTATTACTAAAGACTATAATAAAAAAAGATTATATTATATTAATTATATATAAATTTAGTAAGGCGGTAATTTTTATTATAAATTAAATAGTTTAGAGCGGGCCTTAATAAGTAGACCGGTTATTAACTAGGTTTTTATTATTAAATTAAGGCCTTTTTATAACTATTATCTCTAATTAAGACCGACGATTTATTAATTAGTTATAAAAGTAGATTATAACTAAACTTAAAATTAATATACTCTATTCAACGGTATATTTTTTATAAATTAACGGATAGTCTAAAAAATTAAATAAGATTATCGAAATTATACTCCGTTACTTCCTATTTATAGTTAATATAAATAAATAACTAGTAGTATTACTATAATTATTTATTACTCTAAATAATTTAACTAAATATAATAATATATATTTAATACCTATATAAATCCTATATAGTTTTAAAATTAGGGAACCGCTCGACTTATTAAATTTTAATAATTTTAGTCTTTTAAATACCCCCGCCGAAGCCTTCCGTAATATAGAATTCCCTATTATAGAAGTATAATTATTTACTACGGGAGCTATTATAAAAACCTTCTATAATATCGAATATTTTCAAATATATCCTACTATAGTATACCGCCTTAAATATATTAACGCCTAGGATATTATTATCTTTATTTTAATCTAGATAAAGGAATATTACGATTCCCGCTATAACTCGATATTCTTTAAAATCGGTAATATAGTATATTTATAATTATATCGTAGATATTAAATAATTAGTATTCTCTCGTGTAAAACTAGATAATAATTCGTCGGTCCCTTCTAGGTTACTAAATATATCGGAAGACTTATATACTATTTATAACTACCGCCTACTATAATTATTTATAATATTATTTTAATTATATACCTAGAACTTATTATAGTCTCTTTTTTTAATCTTTATAAAAGGTATCCGGAATTCCCTAAACCTATTATCGTCGATAACGAAAATAAGTATAAAATATATAGATTAATACGAAAGCGATAGCGTCGGTTTAGGAAGGTAAAGAATATTATTATATAATATTTAATTCGCTAGAAAAACTGCGGCTTAAAGGATAATAAATAGATATCGATTAAATAATTTTAATATACTAGTACCTTAGTAGAAGAGTATAAGATTATATATAAATAGTTTACTAGATTTTCCTAATAATAGAATTCCCTAATAATAGAGTATTTATTCTACGGGCTTTAAAAAGTATTTTATTATATTTATTCCGAATATCTTTAAATATACTATCGGGGCGATAACTTTATTTATTTAATAATAACTATTATAACTATAATTTAGCGTATTACTTTAGCGTATTATTTACTAATTCTTTAATACCGAAGCCTACCTATTTTAATATTTCGCCCTTAGCGAAGTAGAATTAACTAATTATTACTATTTTATAAAATATAACCTTATTATTTTAGGTCCTCTTTACGAATAATTTCTTCTTATTTTATATCTTCCTAGGAAAGATTATTAATTTAATTATTAAATAAATAGAATAAGATATCTTAAAGTCGGTTTTCCTTTATTCTTTTATTATATTTATATAAAATAATTATAGTTTAGAAAATTACTAGTATTTATAGTTTCTAAATATTATATAACTTTATAACGATAGAGAATAAACGCTCTATATTAATATTTATAATCGGTATAACTAATATATTACGAGTAATTATATTAAGAATTAGGAGCCGAGGGGTAAATTACTTCTATAGTATTAAAATATTCTATTCCGTAAATTAATTAAAGAACGGTACTAAAGAGATTAATAGAATTAATTATTAGAAAAATTATTAGAATTTACTAATATTCCTATATCTTTAGAACTCGTCGTCTTCTCTTTCTTTATTATCAAAATCTATATCTAGTATTTAAGTAAGCCTATCGTTTAAATTATATTTATAACTTTATATAAAATTAAATAACCTACACGAAGTTAATATATTCGTTTAATATTCCTTATACTCTACCTCGAGAGCGGATTAATAAATTAATAATTATAATAATTATTTAATATTAACCTCCTACTCTAAAGTCTCGAATATTTTCCTACTTTTTATAGGGTTTAATAAGGCCGTTTTATTATAAAAATACCCTAGACCGCCTTTAGTCTTAGTATAGTATTAATTTAACTTTTCGATCGCTTAATATAATATAGTCTTTATTTTAAACTTTTATAATACTCGTTTTAAACGGAGTTACTTTATAGTCTTTTTTAAATTATTAAAGAGTTTATTATAAATTATAAAAGTACGATAGCTAGTAATAATCTTTATTATATTAATAATACTCGTTATTTTCGCGAACTCCTTTGTAATATTAATTAGGTAAATAATATAACTTTATTTTTCTATTTTTAGTTTAAAATAAAAAATCTTAATTTATATAAAATAACTTTTAATATTATAACGTAGTTTAAATACGCGGATTATTATATAATATATCGAATCCTATCGCGTTTTAATATCCTAAATAAGTTTTACTAACTTTAATTTAATAAATTTATTAATTTTATTCGGTATACTTTTCTTTATAATATCGAGTCTCTTTTATTAAATATCTCGGAACTAGGTTCTACGCTAGCTATTTATATTAATAAATACTATAATTTTCCGTATTTAATAAGATTAGATTATTATAAAGATTATTAGAATTCTTATTTTTTAATTAATATTAATAGTAAACTCTTTTACGCGCTAGTCTAGAAATCGCGAGAGTTTTATTATTTATCTTAATCTCTTTAAAATTATTTATTCGTAGGCGAAAGATAAATCGTATTTAATAATACCTTAACGGTAAATTAAATTATATATATAAGATACGGAATATATTTAAACGACTATTTAATAAATATTCGTTTAACTTTTTTAATCCTCTATATAAATATAAGAATAGTACTATCGAATATTATCTATATATTACTAGTATTATCGTTTATAATAATATAGATTCGATACTCGATCCTATATTTATAAATAACCTTAATTAAAACGTTTATTAACTTTTTATTAATATATTTCCCTTTAATATACTTAAAGTTAATAATAATTTTATAATATTTCTACTCGGCGTTAATAAAGTAGGTAATAATAACTATATATAAAAATATATCGTAGGGTAATTATTTATCTAAAGTAAAGAATACTTTTAATTTATCGTCGGGTAAAGTATTAAATAACTTCTCTTTAATCTTCTCGAATTATTATAAAAGTTTATTTTTAATTATTAAAGAACTCGGTAATATAGTAGTAGAGTTTAAATAAAAAAACGAATATTAAACTAAAATATTATTAAAAGAGTTATATAATATTCTTATTATAATAATTATCTATAGGAAAGCCTCTTTAAAATCTAATTATTAAAATATAAAACTATTAATCGTAATTTTAATACTTTTAACTTAGCGGCGCTATATTCGAATTAATTAAGAAATTCTAATAATTATTATAATAATCTAGACTTTACCTACGTAGGGATAATTTCTTTAAATATTAATTATATTATATTATATATACTCGCCGAGTCTTTATAACTTTTCTTCTTTACATAGTCTCTCTTTAACCTAGTACCTTAATTTATATAAAGATAAATTAATATATCGTTATTACGTTATAGAATAAAGTAGGGAATCTCTTCCCTTCCCTAACTAAGGAAGGGAACCGGGGAAGAGAAAAGAAGAAAACGAAGACTCGGTATCGGCAACTTGGGAAACCCCGATTTTTGCGCATTTTGCACCGAAATTGTATAAAATACTAGAAATGCGTATCTACTTATATCGAGTATTCTAAATATATTATACAACTAAAATATAGTTATATAACTAATTTTAGTATATTTAATACCTAAAATATACTTATATAACTAATTCTAGTATAATTAATATTTAACGGGTAAATAATAATAAATGAATAATCCTTAATATTATTCTATAGTACTTTAAATATACTATTTATACTTTAAGTAATAATAGTATTATTATTATAATTATTACCGCCAGCGCCTTTAATATCGTTATTATATTTAAATCTTTATATATATATTAATTAATTAATATATATTCTACTTTATCTACTCGTTATATTATAGGGGATTTATAGATATCCTAAAATCCGTTTATTAAGAAACCGCTATTATTTATTCTCGTAAATTAACTTATATCTAGATCTAGCCTAGATCTAGTCTAGATATAGGTTAAATCTAGGCTAGATTTAAGCCGCTATTATCTTTAGTTATAAGAATAGTCTACTATATTTATAATCTATCTTTTATTTATTATCTAGGTTATTAACCTAGGTAGTTTATATTAAAATAATATACCTCTCCTTTCTTATAGTCTCGAGTATTATATTCTATATACGCGTATCGTCTATTATATAATCTTAACCCCGTTTTTTCTACTATATCGTTTTCTCTTCTTTTTTCTTAAGTTTTAACCTCTTTTAGAAGCCTTTATATATAGTAGAGAGTTTAAATATATATAGCGTAGGCTCGGTAGGATTCTAATTAATATTAAAGTAACTAATCTATTCGTTAGGTTTAATATTTTCAAGTTTTTACGCGATAAAGACCGGTAGTTACTATTTAGTATATAGTATTAATATATATATATAATAAATATAGTATTATAATACTATACTATTTCGCGATTTATAAGATTCTCTACGCTTTATATATTACTACCCCGGTTTTTTACCGATTTATTAAACGAAACTACTCGAGTATCCGCCTAAATAACTATATTTGTATTCGAGGAATAATAATAGACTATAAAAGACTCTACCTCCTTTTATACCTCGTTAAATATTATTTAATAAATTAGAGTTTTTATTAGTACCTCGTCCGCTAGTTTAGTTTTATTAGAATAGGAGAAATATTTACCCTTATAAAGATAAATAACTTATTTTTCCGAGATCTACTAGTACTCCTTTCTTTTATATTATCTCTTTTTATAGTATCTATCTTATTCTCTTATATATTATATTATCGAGGAGCCGGCGAATTTATAGTAGTCTTATTAATAATTGAAAGATAGTTAGATATAGTACGGAAACCTTTATAACCGACTAAATTATCGATTCTATTTTTCTATTTATAGACGAAATCGTTTAAATTATCTACTAGTATCTCTTCTCTTCCTATTTCTTAATTAATCCTACCCGATAAGGCCTCTACTATTATACCTTATTATATAGATATTTATTCCTTTTACGTCTCCTCTATTTAAATCTATAACTTTATATTACTTCCTATTAATATTAAGAGATATAAAGAAAAAGGTCGAGTTTAATTTACTTTTAATATATTCGCCTTCGAATTTAATCCGTATCTACTTCCCTATTTTATATTCTTTAATAGTATAATAAATTATAACGTAGACTATAATTATTATAGTTCTCGTTAAGGGCCTAAATATATATTTAATATTATTACGAGTTCCTAGTTAACCTAGGTCCGATTAAAAGAATAATAAAGTTATAACTTTTATTACTAGATCTCTAAAAAAGCGGTAAAATAGTTTAAGTTTATCGATAATTAATATTAAATCTTAATAAGGAAATATTAAGACTTATATTATTATTATAATTATATATTTATTTTCTATTCTTTATTTTAGTAGTAATTATCTCTTTAATACTTCGTTTTATTATAGAAAAGATATAGTATATCGCTACGACCTATCGAACCCTTATTATTATTAAGGCGCGGTAATTATCGATATAATCGAGTAACTAATTTCGATTAGTATATCTTTAGCTTAAACGTGGTAGATTAATACCTCTCGGGCCTCTATTAGATTTAAAGTTTTCTTTACTACCTTATCCTTTAACTCGAGGGCCTTATTATATTTATTAATAATATTCTATTAAAACTTCTAGATTAAAGCGTTAACTTCGCTTTTTTTATTAGAGTTTATTTATAGACTATATCCCGAGTCCCTATATCCCGTAATAAAGGTTATTAATATTATTTATTTTATATACTAGAGAACGGCCTCGTGGCCTTAAATATATAACGCCGATTTAATACGACGTCCTACGCCCGCCTATAATAGTAACGACTCGTTTTTTAAATATAACGTATCGTAATTACGGTAGCGTTTCGTTAAAGGTTTATATAACGCGTTACTAGAAGACCTCGTATCTCTTAATCTATATATATAAGAGTTAGGGTAGGACGAGGACGAGGATATATAACGGCCGATAAACGATAAAGATTATAAAAAAGTTAGTTATATTACTAACTCCTATATAATATATATATATATATATATAGCGTGGCCTTACCTAATCCGTTTAACTAAAATACGTTATTCGTTTTCCGTCGCTTCGGGGTAGGAAGTCTAATATTATTATTATCGGCCTCGGTATCGACCTCTTTACCTCCGTATATACTTTCTTCGTCTTTATCGATAATTAATATTAATTAATATATACTAAAAGAACTTATAATTAACGCGTTCTTAATATATATTATTACTTATATATCGGAATAAGTAAATTATTTATAGCCGAGATTTACTTTAAGAGTATTAATATAGTTTATTATTAAAATCAGCCTTTAATTTTATCGAAGGAGTTATTACTATAAATTCTTTAACTAGTTAAAGCCGTATTACGATATATAGGAGGTATAGTTTAGTTTAATTTTACCGTTTAATATACTATTAGGTCGTATATATATAGACTTAAATATTATTCGGTAATATAGAGTATACTAACTAGTCGAGATATAGAATAGGTTTATTTTAATATATAGGAAAGAGGGTGGAACTATATACGCGATAATAGTAAATAAATACGCGTCGGATTAGCCCTAGCCTAGATCTAGGTTAAGTCTAGGCTAGATCTAACCCAGATCTAGACTAGCTAGACCTAGCCTAGATCTAGGCTAGGGCTAATCCGAACGCCGAATTCGGGTTATATAATACTATAAATTATAAGAGTATAAAGGCGTTATAAATATAATTAGAAATAACGGCCCTCTATTAAAATAAGTTTAGTAGAGAGTAGACCGAGATAAATCCTATAAAAGATAGGTTATAATATCTCTATTTATAAACTAAATACTTTTATTTCTATTAGCGAAATATATACCGAAGGAGCGCTAGATAATAAGGGTTAATTTAAAAGTCTACTTCTTTTCTTATTTAATTCTATAAAAATAGTATCTTAAGAACTTCTATTTAATAAATCTCCTACTTAGTTTAGAACCTTTAATTCTCTTCTTATTAATTATTATCGATAAAGTTTATACCCTAATTATAATTTATCTCTATACTATACCCGTTACTTTTATTATTATTATTAACCCGTATACGGTTATAATACTACTATTAAGTAAGAGCCCGGGGTATATATATTATTAGGCGGTATAATAAATATATTATCGCGGACGGTAATTTTTTATAGATATATAGTTATTATATTTATTTTATAAATTAATCTACTACCCTAGTACCTTTCGTTATAAAGTTAGAATTATAAATAATATTATATTAATCCTAGTCGATAAAATTATTTATATAATAGTATTCTTCCCGTTTAATAGGTATTATATATATACTCCGGATAATATCGTATATTTCGAAAAAACGATAATCGTATAGTTCTCGGGGTCTTTTCGTTCTATTAATTAAAATATACTCTACTTCGAATATCCTATACGTATCGTCGACTCTCCCGTTATTCTTTAGTCGATATAAAGTAATTAACGCGCTAGTATATACCCTATATTTACTCTTATCGTTTAGTCGTTTATAGTTATAAATATTAATAATTAACTCGAGCCGGCTAATTATTATATAAAGGGCCTCCTACTCGGTCTCGCCTTAACTTTATAGGCGAGTCGCTTCGTTATTAATTTAGACGTAATTATTACGAGGTTTACTAGTAGAACGAAAGTTAAGGGTATAATAGATTAATCTCTTTATAAACCGCCCTAAATTCCGGCTCTCCTTATTATTACGAATCTAATATATTAATAATCGATATATAGAAATATATATATCTCCCGCCTGATTAGGATCCGTCTCCCGTCTCCGCTAATCTTTAATAGAGCCCGGATTTTTATTTTATTTCTTACGGCTCTCCCGTATAAATACCGTTATAGTGTTAATAAGATTTTTAATATTAAAGTAAGAAGCCCTCGCTACCGTAGTTACTAGGCGATAATAATTAATATTTAATACTTATATACCGTAGTATAGCGGCGTATCCTTATTAGGAATAAGTATATATTTATTTAAATTTAATTTCTCTCGATACGGCCGGGTATTCTATTATTCTATTTTATTATTAGGAATAATAGTAGGTTTAGTAGAAAGTATTACTATAACTTCCTATATAGCCTTTATATTATAGTATATAATATTATACCGTAGTAATTACGTCTCGAATTTATTAATTTTATTTATCCGTAAAAAGGGTTCTTTAAGGAGAAACCTATAAACCGCCTTTTTATAATAAATATCGAAATTCTAGGTACTCCTATATCTTCGAATATATTTAATATAATACGTTATCGCGTATAATTTTAGTATATTAAAATACCGATTAATAGAGTCTTCTAAATCTAGGTCCGAAATATTATTTAGTCGGTATTTATAGAAAACTACCTTTAATTTATAAATATAGTAGAGCGCGTACTATATATATTATAAAGTATCGCTATTATAAGATATATATTAGGTAAATATAATAAAGTTAAATATAGCCCGCGCGTAATATAGGGTAGCCGGTACGCGCTTAATAAATAAAGGGGTAACGACGGTTATTAATTATTATAATATCGTTTTTTATTCGTTACTACTCTATTATTTTACTTTATTAAAGTTTTTAAATAATTTTAACTCTACGAAACCTAGTATTTAACGAAAACGATAATCTAATTTAATCTCTATTATTAATTATTTTAAAGATTTCTTCGGCCTAGTTACCCCTTTTATTATCTATTTAATAGTTATAAAAACTATATAATTTTTAATTAGATCCCGAATCTAGTTGATTAATTTTATAATAATTCCTTTTAGAAGCTAGTATAATATATTAATAATAAGAATAGTATAAATATTAACTAGATAATAATATTAGGCGAAGTTTTTAACGTCGTAGATAATTATTAAATCTTTAATAAGGTCGGGATCTCTCCTCTATACCTTTATCCTTCGATATATATATTCGTAGGTCCGCGGCTCCCACGTTTTAATTAACTCCCCTCGTTTATTAGGCGGGATTAAATATATTAAATACTAGCGATTTTATTTTACCTCTATTATTAAGATTTATTTTAAATAGTCGGTTATAAGCGATATAATTATTAAATAATATCTTCGGGGTTAATTATCCGCGTATATAATATTAATTCTTTATATTACTAGGTCTTTACTTATTTTAGTTACTTTAATATATTATTTAAATAAATAATAACGGTTATATATATACTAGAGTATACGCCCTAGCGCGAGATAGTAGATATTTAATTATATATAATTACCGAATTTCTTTCCGTTCTTAATACGAGGGATTAAACCTAGGAGAACTAGGCTAGGTCGCTTCTAGATTTTATACGTCGTATAGTCGAGGTTCCCGATAATTATATATACTAACTAGAGGGAAAGATCGTTATAATATTAAATTATTATTATCTCGTCGGACGATAATATAAAAGGGATAATAGTACCTTTAATAGGGATCTATAGCTATATTTCCTACTACTAGGTACTAGTATATATTTCATTAATTACTTTATTATTACTATCGTTCGTGATCTTTATAGGTATATATATTAAATTATCTTTAAACGGTTTATAGCCGAGGAAAAAGTAGATAATCTTAATAATATTATAGTAATATAATTTAAAATATAAATTATTAAAATAACTAATCTCGCTGGGTACGCGGAGATTATTGATTATCTAACTATTATTATATATACCCTACTAAATATCATATTCTACTAGTTACCGATATTATTTTATATTACGGAAAATTACCTCCTCCTTTTAATTTACCTTAATTTCTATAAATTTAAAGTATATATTAATACTCGTTTTAGTTATATAGTATTCGGAAAATAAATAAATAATAGTCTAACTAACTTTATTACCGAACGGGTAGTAAATATCTTTTACTATTATTAACTATAAAGTATTTCGTCGACGTTTTTAGTATTACGCGCGATCTAGTTTTATATATATTATTATAATAACGCCGGCGTCTCGCCTTATAAAATCGGTGAAAGATTTTATATAGAGGGAATTAGATATAGATAGAAGGCTTTTAGAAGAGATAAACGGTATAATCGCGGAGGAAGGTACTATAACCGGTTCTAATATATTTATCGAAGTAGACGAGGGCCTAGATAAATTATTAATATATTTATATAAACTCCTAGGTAGTAATATTCTTATTATTATCTTTATTAATCCCTAGATACTTAAGAAACGATTTATCTATATTATAATAAATAATATAGAATTCTACTAGCTAATCCGTATTTAATTTATTACTACTAGGCGCGGGTAACTCCTAGAGTTAAGAGATTTCGTATTAAACGAATATAAAGCCCGTTTAATTCTTAATAGGGCTAAAGATATGTACTAGTTTCCTACGTTTAAATTAAGGCCTTTTATATATATTTAGGTATTATAATAGGCCCGAGTAATTCTTCGTTTAGAAGAAACTATATTAACTATACTATAATCGTTTTATTACGTACTTCGCGTTATCTAATATTAGAAGTAGAAAGCTTAAAGAAAGAACATTTATCCAGAATATAATTTTATAAATCTATAAATAAAGTTATTATTTTAAACTCGGACGCGTTTAGGTTAAGTTATTAAGATTTATTTAAATTTAGGCTAGATCTAGGCTAGATTTAAACTAGATCTAGGCTAGATTTAGATAAACCTTAACCCTAGACTATTTAAATAAGAAATTAATATTAAAATTAATATTTTATAAATATTAACGTTCTTTACTTTATAGGTCTATAGTACTAACTCCTATTTAACTAAAATAATTACGTTAACGATAGTATTCGGGTTATAGACTCGATATATATTATAATAAAACTATTTAACTTAAATAAACGGTACCGAAAGATTTTATTATAATAGATTTATATATAATTTTAATAGTTCTAATATAAATAATATTCGTTCTACGGGTAGAAAGGGCTAGGGAAATATATATAACCGACGTTAAAGATAATAATTAAATAGATTAAAGATTTTAATATAAAATTATAAACGGTATAAAATATTAATATTCGAAATATTTATTTTAATATAATTTTCACGGAATTTAATTTATTAAAAATAATATTCGTGGATTTAATAATATAAAAGTATATAAATCTCTTAAAACTCGACTAGATTAAATATTTTATTATATAAATATTATATTATTTAATATCGATCTTTTTTAATACTTTTTTACTTCTCTTTTATTAAATAATATATAAATATTACTTCTTAAAGTAGAGCCTTAAATATACTAGGTAAACCTCGGATAATTTAATATCCACGTGATTTTATATTAGGAGACGAAATCTCGGGAATTATACCCGTAAAAACTAACGCCCGAACTCTTAACTTATAGGTCTTAACTAGATCTAGGCCTAAATCTAGGTATATTTACTATATAATCTATTATACTTTACTAGAATTAGCGATTATAATTATTATATATACTATTATACCCTTCTAACTATATAATTATTATTAAATTTATTTATTTATTATCGTTATAGTATTATAGTAACCCCTTCTATTATTTAATTATAACGGAAAGCTATTTAAAAATAACTAGACTCTTACGTATATAAAAGGGGTATATATACCGATTTATTATTATATTATTATCGCCGTATTTTAATAAACTAAAGAGTTTATAGAGTAATATTATCTTATAAATAATAAATTTAAGGATTAACCGAACCCTAAAATCGCGTTTAAAGATAAAAGAGTCCGGTAGGGTTAATATTTAGTAATTAAATTTAGCGACCAAATCTAAATCTAAGATTATATAAATTTCGGCGAAAGAATATATATCGGCGATATTATTTACTAGGGAAGCTCTAATAAACCATTAAAGATTAAATATAAACCTAATAATATACCGCCTCCGGATTTCTAAAATTAAGTAATAGTAGTAGCTAGTTCGAGTAATCTTCGTATTAAATAGGAACCGAGAACTATTTTTAATCCTCTTCTACTTCGCTCGCTTAAAGGCTTCGAGATCGATTATATATTAAATTAATATACGCTAAAGAAGTTTATATATAAGACCTAGTTTTTTAAAATCTTTTTATATCCACTATTTAAAGAATTTAATATAGTTTATTTACGATTCTTACTACTCTAGAATTATCTAGTATCTCGCGACTTAATAGTAGACCCGAGCTTTAATTACCTTATATATTATACTATAGAGGGGTATTATACTAGTATTTTAGAAAATAATAATTTATAGAGTACTATTTAGTATTTCCTAGATAAAGGTATAAACTCGATGAAAATCGAGGTTATTATAAACGATAACTTTAGTTAGCTATATCTTTTATTCTTTAATATTTAATCTAATTTAAAAAATAGATTTATTTTTATTAAGACCTTAAATCTATCTCTTTCCTCCTCCGTTCTAGTCTTTTTTAAATATTTAATATATTATAAATAGAAGCCTACTATCGCGCCGGAGGGAGCCCGAAAAAGACGAGTTATTATAGAAATTAATATTAAAAGTATATTCGTATCTATTTATTAATTTTTATTTTCTTTATTTTAAGACTAACCTTTTTTCTTTATAACTTCGAAATATACCCGTTCTCCTAATACCTTTAACGAGGATTTAATTCTTCTATTAATAATAAAAAGATAAAAGCGCCTAGCGAAGCTTTTAGGCCCTAATAATAATAAAGATTATTTATTATTACTACCGCCGAAATAGACTTTAAAGAAATCGCTAGCCGAAAAACCTCGTTAAAAACCTAAACCTTTAAAGGAGTCCTCCGAGTAATTATATTAAAAGAATAAATTCTTAATTAAAGAATCCTCGGAATTAATTATTAATAATAATAAAGATAATAACGCGGATAAAGAAGAGAAAATAGAGTTAATTATAATATAACAGTTAATCGATATCTTTTTTAATAATATTATATTTATTAATTACCTTCCTCCTAGCTTTAAAAAAATTAGTAATAACTATTTATACGAATATATTCACGATAAGATATAGGAACGCGTTATTAGATTCGCGAAAATCGCCTATTTTAATAATTCTCGCGGTAATAGTAAAATAGCGATTCTTAGAATACTAAAGTTAATCTATTACTAGTAGTAGCTCTATATATTTATAGTTATATTATTCTATAAAGGCGATTTCGAATAATTTAATATTATCATCGGAGACGAAATAAATTTAGGTAAAATAAAGCCTCCTAATATATTTTCTAAATTTCGCGATTAATTTTACTTACCTATAAATCTTTAAAGTTATAAATTCCGCGGTATTTTATTTTTAGTTATATTAAAAATAAGTAGAGATCTAACGAGAGTAGAAGGAGTAATTAGTAAAGTTTTAATACTACCGCGAAAATACTCCTACGGGCTCTAAATATCCTATAAATCGATAGTTCTATAAATATTTATATTAACTAGACTCGGAAGCTTTTTATATTAGGTTAGTTAATAAATCTATATTATTCTTTATCCCGTTAGTTAATCTTAGTACCTAGAGTACTAAAATATTATCGGTAATTAATTTCGAGGTCTTAAAGGTACGGCTTATAATTATTTATTATAACGCCGACTCTAGTTATTAAATAAATATATAAACGAAGAAAGAATTATAGACGGTATATAACCCGAATAACTCCGACGTAAAATTATTAAAAATTATTAAATTTATTAACGCCGCGTAATATAGTCTCTCGAGCGAAGTAAATACTTTTATATTTATATTTACTTTATAGTAGTTATAGTTAACCGCTAGTAAAATCTTTAATAAAGTATATAAATACTCCTTTATAAAGAATAGAAAAAAAGTAGTTAAAGAGGAAATTATCTATCGTTTCTAGTACGGGTTCGCGATTATAGATAAATATAATAGGGTAAGGAATCTAGGTAAAGGTCTATAGAATCCTTTTTAGATAATAAAGAAAACTCGCTTTAAATATTACTTCTAGTTTATAATTATATTTAGAACGATTATTAACTCCGATCCACTAAATATTATAACCTTAATAGATATTATATATGATATTTCCTAGAATAATTTTAAATATAAATATTACCCCTTTAAACTAGCCGGCCTAAAGATTCTTATTAATATTATTATTAAATATTAAGATTTAAGTAATCGACTATAAGAATTCGATAATATAATAGATATATTCGGGAATTTACTTCTTAAATTCCTAATACGGCGGTATAAGAAGAGTAATTAGAAAGATTACGATTTTATCGAGTTTAAAGAGCTTTACCGAAGTATCCTTAGGACCAGTTTTCCTTATAATTATAAAGTATATTACGTAACCCTCGTCGCCCGTCAAAAGACCTTAATAATAAAAAAACTCGTAAAATAATAAACTTACTAGGACGATAATTAATATAATATTATATTTATACGGAATCGTCCCGACCGCCCGATTAATATTAACGCTAACTAGGTATTTATAATAGTACGGCTCCTCCGTTTATATAATTATTTACCCTATCTCTCCGTCTCCTTAATTATATATAATTAAAAGTAAATTAATAAAGAGATCGAGAACCGGTATATAAATAGGGATAATAGTCGGATACTAGAAAATTATATCCTAGGTAGGGACTATATAATACTTAAGAAAATATCCTTTAAATTTAAGGTTATCGCCTCCCTTTTTAAGAAATATAAAGGGGTAAATATATTAATTATATCCTTATTCACCGAGATAGTTTTAGTAATAGAACGGGTAAGTCCTTCTCTTCTTTAAAATCTCCGATATAAAAAAGTCTAAACTCGTTTTTTCTAATCTATTAAACTTAGTCTTCTCTTTTTTAACTAACTTTTTTATATTAATATTCTTTTACTATAGTACGTCCGAGAGGAGATTAAATCTAAGATACGAATATTCTTCGGGATTAATAAGAAGAGGGACGCGGTTAAATACGTATTTATATATAAAACTAATAATAATAATATATTACTAGAGAAGGATAAGCCTAATATTCTAATTAGATTTATATATTAAATAGGCGTGGGCTTAAATCTAACCCGTATAATTATAGTTATTCTATATAAACCCCTCTACTCTATCGGGATATATAAATAAATACCGAAAAAAGCGTATCGGATAAAGTAGAAGGAGGAAGTATTCTATTATATATTAAATATTAATACCGAAATCGAGAAATACGTGGATATAAAATATAAATCGAAGATGAATTTTAGGGAGGACGCGTTTAAAATTATCGATATAACGAATATAGGAGGCGTAGGAGGCGCCGACGGAGGTAATAATACTAGAAGGAGTAATAATACTAGGAATATTAATAATACCGCGGCGTTTATTATTAATATAGAAAATATTATTTAAGAGGGTATTATATATATTAGGGAGAAAAATAGTTAAAGTAAATAAATATAAAAATAAACCGCCGTTAATTAGGTTAAGCCTTCTTATATTTCTAAACTACTAGATATTTAGGCTCGAGTAGAAACTAGGAAGTTTATTACCCCTCTACGCGCTTTTCTATATAATAATACTTATTTTCTATATAATAATACTTACTATAGCGCGTTATTATCGCTTACGATTTTAATCCTCTACTCTATTATATTTGGGAACGATAATGAAAAACCGAGTATTATATCTGGCCTAGATATTCTTTAGATACTCTTTAGACCTAACCTAGATTCTACCTAATCTCTAAACTCGCTATTAAGGGCCTACGCTTTTAATACTTTAATTATATCTACCGCTATTTAACGCGGTATTTAACTATATATTCCTTAGCCTTCTTTTAGATTTACGATCGATATAGGACCCCGGAAGTTAAGGGTTATTAACGAAGACCTTTAAAATAATAACGGAAAAGAAATATTAATTTACGAAAATATTATTTAGTATATTTATAACTTTTATAAAGAAGAAAGAAATACCGTTCTTTTAGTCGCTAAAGAATATACTACCCTCGATTTAAAGATATAAATATATAGATTATATTATTAATTAAAAGTAAAAGATACTAGAGATCCCTAATTCTAAGGACGATAAAGGGGAAGATAATAACGGGGCGAATAATATTTAAAGCGGTATTAATATAAAACCTACCTTTCGAGCTCCTCTACTAAATAACTAATATATAATACTTTTAATATTCGAATAAGGTGGCTATTAATAGTAAGATACTATTTATACCTTAAAGCGGGTAGGTAATAACGGCGGCTTTATTATTAATAAAACTCTTAAACCCTTTAAACTCTTTATACCTTAGCTTTATTTATATTAAAGCCGATAATACTTCTATTAAGCCTCTCTACGAGCCTATAATATATATCTTTACTCTTAACCCTTTTACTTTCCCCCCGCGGTTAGTACCGAAAAAATCTATAGTTAATATCTATATTATAGGTATCGGAGCGGATAACTAGAGATTATTACCGGTTAAAACCGTCCGGCTCTTATAAGCTACGATTATAAACGATATAAATAACGATTCCCTACTAACCGAGCGAGTATTATTATCGTCGCTACCGTCTTTATTTTTATTTTATTTATTATTATCCTCGCCTTTATTTATACCCCCTTTTTAATTATTACTATCCTCGTTACTCTAGGAGTTATCGCTAGTATAGCCCCCGCCTAAACTTTAAGTTATATCGCCGCTTTAAATTACGGAAATATAAGAAAGGGCTTACCCTCCTAGTTATTTTAAAATAAACGGAATATTTTACCGATAATTAATAACCGCGAGTTAATTATTATTATTATCGAGAAGGGTCTCTAGAGGCTAAGTATATAAATTTAATATAAATATAACGATATAGCCCTTATATCGATCGGTATAATTAAATAACGTAGAAACCTATCTAGTAGTATAGACGGAAGAAAAGTATAAACTTAAAACGCTATTATTATTTATATTTATACTCTCGACCGTGTTAAATTTAATTATTTAAAAGACCGCTAGTTCTTTATTTAATATTATTAGTATAATAATACGAGGAAAATTATATATTTTAAAGTAATACTTAATTCTATCGTTAATAGCCTTTCGCTAATTAATCGGGATAAGTTAAATCGGAGTTAATACGATTTCGATTCGGGCTACGAGACCGTTAAAGGAAATCGGATATTATTAGGTATACTCTTTATAAGCTATAACTACGTACTCGTAAAAGAATATAACGAGCCTAGTTATATTACTAGTAATACTCTTAGTATTTAATAACTTCGTATTAAATACTATACTACCTCGAACTTTCTCTAAGAACTTTATTATAATAGTATCGGAGGGGAGACCTAAGATACGGACGGTACGATAGATATTATATTTATTACTATTAAAGGTGAAGCGTATTCTATATTTAAAGAAGTTAGGTATTATAGTATAACCTCATTTATTTTAACTTAGCCTAATTTATTTTAGATCTAATTTAGGTTTAAACTAATTTCCCTATTTCTATTTTAATATAGTCGGGATAGGAAATAAATAAGTACTCTATATATTAGTTTTTATTTAAATAATAGCTAGCCCTATTCTAATTTTCGTCCTTTATTTTTTATCTTAACCTACTCCTATACTATAATTAAGTCATAATTTAATAAACCTAGTCGTTAGTTTAATAAATCTTTAGATATTAATCTCGTTCTTTAATATTATAAAAGATTAACTACCTAGCTAGTACTCCCTAGTATTAAAATAATTATTATAAAGGATTAACCCCCTAACCCCGAAGACCGTATACGATAGTTCCTCGCCGAAGTTTAAAATAACCCTATTAATTTCCTTAATACCTTCGACTACCTATATATTTAAGTCGAGAGTAATTCCTTATTAAATATTTTATCCTCGTCTACGCCTCCTCCTCTTCTTATATTAAATACGTAATCCCTAGTTTATACTATCGTTTAGGTAATAGCCTAGGTCGTATTTATTATAACCTAAACTATACCTTAGCCTCCGCCCTAGGTATTCGATAAGAATAATTTTAATAATACTATTATTATAGGCCTACGCTCGTCTTCTCTTTTAAATACTTAATAACCTACCCCCTCGCGACCTCGAACGCCTCCTAGATCCGAAAAGTTTCTAGATATCTCGGAATATAAAGGGGACTAGGATAAATTAGATATTTAAGAGTAAACGTTAATATAGCGGATATATATAAATCATAACCGCTACTTTATTAATAACGATAAAATCGCTTATATAGAGTTTAAATTAATTATCGGTAAGAAAGCCTCTAACTTAATAAACCGTTACCGAAAGGAGAGTCTCTATACTTTAACTAACTTTATTAATTAACGAAAGAAACTATAAGAAGTATATAATAACCCGTTTAAATAAAAAGATACTCGGAATTATATCTAGGAATTTAAATAAGGCTTTATATCTTTCGACGAGTATTTTAACCTCGTCTCTTAAAAGAAGGAATATTCTCGAATAAAAAACGAATTCTTAATTAACGCTATAAAATATAATATTAATTATACTACCTAATAGGCCTTTATCTCTTAAAGGAAAATTAATAATTAACGGTTATATACCTTCGATAAATATATCCGTATATACTCCGAAATCGACTAAAAACTTTAATAAATTAAATACTATTTACCTCGCTAGAGTACCGCTTTTATAAAATTAAAATAAACCTTAAAGAGGTTTATTATATCTCTACTAACTTCTACCCCTATAACTCGCTCTAATATAATAAATACTTTTATCCTCGTTACTAGACTAGCTCCTATTATTTTATTTAGGGAGTTAATAAATTTTAATTCGACCTAAACTATTATTAAAGGTAAATTAACGAGAACCCCGGTTATTAAAATTATCTACGAGAAGTAGAGGCTTTATTTCTATTATAAATCGCCTAGGTATAGTATAAAAGCCTACTCTATTAAGCTAGCTAGCCTCCGATCTAGTATTATAACTATTATCGACGACGACGAGAGCGTTATAAGAGGAGTTATTTTAAACGCGGGAAAAGAATAGTCCCGGTATAAAGTCGCGTACTAGGACTATAGGTATTTAGAACTTTATATATATTTTCTTATTTATCGGCTATATCGTTTAATTTATCTTTATTACTAATTAAGTTTTCGCTATAATCTATTATATAGCTTTTTAAAACCGACCCTACTTTTCGTAATAAATATATAATTATTTTTTATTAACTATAAAATAGTTAGTCCCGAATTTAAATCAAAGTTTTAATTAATATTAATATATCTAGTTATCTTTTCATCGATTATAATTTTATATATATTTATCGTCTACCCCTTCGCCTTCTTCGTTATCTTTATATCGTTCGACTCTTTAATAACGTATCTACCGTTATAGGACGTATTATTTATATTATAAAAGCGATTTTAAATATCTATAATTATTAAAAACGAATAATCTTTTTTATTATTAAGTTTAATTAATACCCCGTTATAATCGGTTTATTATACCTCTATTATTATAAAGTTATTATTAATTTCTTAAATAATTTCTTAACCTTCGCCTTATATTTTTATTTAAGAAATTATACCTTTAATCCCGTAAAAGTCTTCGCGGAAAATAAACTCTTTTTAATATCCTAAAAAAGTTTTTAAACTTAAGAATCCTAGTCCCTAGTTTTATTTAATACCCGCGTAGAGTAAACCCCGATTTAAAAGGAGTCGCTAGTATATAGAGAGCCGTTATTATCTATAGATAATAACGCTACTATTAAATAACTAATTCCGACTCGAGAGAAGTCACTTTAGTTTTAGGCTCGTTAATAGTATATTTAATCCTAGGTTTATAAAAAGTAAACCTCGATTTAAGAAGAGTTAACCTAATTTTAGATTTATTAAAAGTAAACCTAGTCCCTAGCCTAGCCTAGTATTTATATAAAATAATCTAGGATTTAAAAAGAGTTACCTTAATTCTAGGTTTATTAATAATAAATCTAGATTTAAAAGGAGTCTTCCCCGCCCTAGTCCTAATTATTTATTCCTATAGGAACTAGCTATAATAACGAATATAGTTATATTATTATTATTATTAAGTAAGGAAAGATACCTAAAATTAGGTATTATAACCTAGCCTCGCTTCGTTTTAAATCTTAATATTAAGAATAACGAACCTAGTACCTAGCTACTCTTAATATATACGAGATAAGATCTCGACTATTTACCCGGCTCGTTATATTTAACGAGTAAACCGCGTTTAATCTATTATTTATAGAAATCGATTAATTCTTAGGTATTCTAGAAGAAATCTCGACCCTAAATATCTAGTTTTATTAAAAACCTAGATATTATAAACCTAAACCCCGCCTTAGTTAAAATATTAAATTAAATATTTACGATTAAACCTAGAATTAAATTATATTTAAAATAAATAGGGAGTTTTACCTCGTCGTTATTATTATTTAAAAAGAGTTTTAAGCCTACCGAGATAATAAGAATATTAACTTAACTACGATCTTACCTACGCGGTACTATAAATTCTTAAATATTTTTTCGAGAAAAAACGTTAATACTTTACCCCTATATCGGTTATATAACTATATTATTAAATTTAAAGAAGGGTTATAACCTCCGTCGTTTAATTTATATAATATAAGTTGTAATAAAATCCTAGAACTCCGCCGTTACCTAGATAAATTTTTTAGTAAAGGTTTTATTCGAGTTAGTCGGTCCTACGCCGCGTTTTTTATCCTATTCGTAAAGAAACCTAACGGAGGCCTATATTTCTACGTTAATTACCGAGGGCTTAATATTATTATTATAAAGAATAGATACCCTTTACCCTTAATTTTAGAAACTTTAAATCGATTAAATCGTATTAAGGTATTTTTTAAATTAGATACTATATCTACTTTTAATCGCCTCCGTATTAGGGAGGGCGACGAAGAATTTATAATATTCCGTACCCGATTCGGCCTATTCAAATACCTTATTATATTATTTAGATTATATAATAACCCTACCTCGTTCTAGTACTATATTAACGATACTTTTTATAAATTTCTCGATAAGACCTATACTATATACCTCGACGATATTCTAATTTATAGCGATATTAAGGAAGAGTATAAAATCTATATTAAATATATCCTTTCGAAGCTCCGCGAGGCGGGGCTTTAAATAAATATTATTAAATACAATTTCTATATTAAGGAAGTTACGTACCTAGGATTAATTATTACTACTAGAGGGATTAAAATAGATTTAAAGAAAATCGATATTATCCTAAATTAATTATAGCTAGTTAATATTAAAGACGTTCAAAATTTCCTAGGATTCGTTAACTTGTATCGGCGTTTCATTTATAGGTTTAGTAAACTCGTTATATTATTTATAACCCTAATTAAAAAAGGTACCGTCTTCGAGTAGAGTATTTAATATTAAATAGTTTTTAATACCTTAAAGAAGGCTTTTACCTTTAATATTATCCTAGTTTATTTCGACCTTAACCGTAAAATTATAATAGAAATAGATACGTCTAATTACGTATCTAGGGGGGTCCTATCCTAGTATAATAATTAAAACGTCCTTCGTCCTATTATTTACTTTTTAAAGAAATATAACTCTACCGAGTATAATTACGAGATCTATAATAAAGAGTTTATAATAATCGTCCGTATATTCGAGGAATAGCGCCTTAAACTAGAGGGATCTACTCTCTTTATCGAGGTTATATCGGATTATAAAGCTCTTAAATATTTTATTTTATCTAAAGTATTATCTCGCTATTAAGCGAGGTAGAGCGAGTTTTTATCCCGTTTTAATTATAAAATTACCTACCGGCCTAATAAAGAAGGTAGTAAATTTAATATATTAATATATCGGTTAAGAGACTTCTTTAAAGAGGGGGATAAATTAGACCCTAGATATTAATATTAATACTAGACGGTATTAAAAAGAAAAAACCTAACCCTAGAAATCTTTAAAGACTATATTTATAGTATATCGCTAAATATAGCGACCCTAGCCTTAGTCCTAGTTACCCTAGTTATATTAGTAATGAATTAAGAGATTTTCATCTAGCCCTTCTAGTTATACTTTATACTAATCTATACGACTACTATAAACCTCGATATAGATATTAATTTGGAATTATAAACCCCGCCTATATTTTACGAGCCTAAACTCGATAAAGATTAATTTATTAATTTAAATAAAGACCTATATAATACCCCGATTTATTAGTTATAGGATATAATTAATTAAGCCGATCGATTCGCCCTTAGAGTCCTAGAAATATTATATTCTAGAACGCGCTATTATAACGGAATTCCCCTCGTTAAATACGAAGATAGGGATAGAGTTCTCTACTTCCGAGGAAAGAGATATATTCCGAATTCTAGTAAACTACGCCTTCGTTTAATTTAGTTAATTTATAATAATATTGCGGGTAGTTATTTAGGTTATATTAAATATTATGAATTAATTAATTTAAATATTATATACTTTTTAGTTAAACTCGACGATTATAATATCGGCCCCTTCCGAGTTTTTAAGGTTTTCGATAATCCTTTTATAGTCTAGTTAGACTTTTTATATTTAATAAAAGTTTACCCCGTTTTCTACGCTAGCCTATTATAATTAATAATTAATAACCCTCTACCTAGATAAGTCTAGTTTATCCGAGAACCTATAATTACTAAAGATAACTAACGAGAGTAGTATATTAATAGTATTTTAAATTCTAAATATAATCGCCGTTATAGTCTACTTTTATTAAAATACTACGTTAATTAAGAAGACTACGTCGTTATATAGGAACCCTTTTATTACTTTACCCGTTATTAATAATTTATTAATAAATATTATATCTCGAATCCTAGCGCCGCTGGCCTCTATAAATTACTATATATTATTTAAAAGTACTAGTATAAAGAACTTTTATTATTTTTATTCTAGTCCGATTTTTAAGAAATTAACCCCCGCCTATATTATAGTTTATTCCCTATCCGTTATTATCCCTTTAGTTATTATTTCGTATCGGTTTCGACCGATACTTTATATTATTATATAAATAGATAGTACTTTATAACCTAGCCCCGCCGTTATCGTCTATAGATAATAACGTTAATATTTAGTCTTATTCGTATATCGCCGCTTATTCCCCGTTCTATCCCTTATTTATTATTATCGATGACTCGAATACTCCGACGCGTTTTTATTTTAACTATTTCGTAACTTTAAATAAGAGTTAGGGTTACGAAATCTAATTAATCGAATTAATTAATTATTTATCTTATAGGAGCTCGATTTTAAAGAGGGGGTTATTATTATAATATAGTTTTACTTACTTTAACTTAATTTAATTTATTTTAAATTTAATTTATATTTAAATTAGTTTCTCTATTTCTATCTTAATATAATTAGGATAGGAAATAAATAAATACTCTATATACTAGCTCCTATTTAGATAATAGCTAGCCCTATCCTAATTTTCGTCCTTTATCTTTTATCTTGGCCTACTCCTATATTATAGCTAGGTTATAGTTTAATAAACCTAGCCGTTAATTTAATAAACCTCTAGATATTAATCCCGTCCTTTAATATTAAGGAATTATAAATTCTTTATTTTAACTTCTCGCCGGTTTATCTTTATAGCCTAGTAATACTTCTTAGGGTCGAAGAACTCCGTACTTCTCCCTAAAGTAGTGTAGTTTAATAGGATTAATATATCGGTAGTTTTCTTTAAAACCTTAGGGATTATTCCCGCTTCTTTAATAATATCTATTAAAGGTAGTAAATAATTCAACGCCTTTATTACCTTTAGTACTTTATCTACGTTCTACCTCTAAAATAGTAAACCTATATTATCTACCTCGACGTTAAACGTAGCCTCCTTTTATATATTAACGGTAATGACTTTATCCTAATTATTAGACGAGAAAGATATCGACGCCGAGACTAGTTTACTAGGCGATAACGAATATTACTCCGAAGAATTATTAAATTTTAAGGAGAGTATACGGATATTCTTAATAATTAACGTTAGTATCGTTTTAACTATTTTAGTAGCCTTATCTAACTTCTTACTACTATTATTATTAATAAAATAACGAATATAGGCCGAGTCCTCTATAGAGTTTAATAAGAATAAGTTAATTAAATTTAATACCGGCTAAATATTCTCTAGTAGTCCTTTAAAGTTAGATAAATCGTTATAATTATTATTAAATAGAGTTATATCCTCCTCCGAATATTTCGTCCCTCTAACGTCTTCGTTAAAAGCCGAAAGATTAATTAAATCTTCCGCTTTAATTATTACTATCTCCGGTACTTTATTATAATTAGGGCCGCGGACGGAGGATAATCTACTATTATCGGATATAATTTTAATTATCGAGAGCGCGAAAATAATATTAAAAGCTTTATATAGTCTACCTTTAATCTATAGGAAACTATCCTTATCTAATAATATATAAAGGATTTAGCCTAAATCTAGCCTAGACCTAAAGAAAATTTAAAGAAAATTTAGGCCAGATTTAGGTTAGATTTAGGCCAGATCTAGGGCGCTAAAAGATTGGTTTAATACTAATATATTATAAATATAAACGCTCTTCTTTACTACCTCTTAATATTTATTTTTATTTAAGCCCGTTATATAAGACCTAGAAATCCGTTAATCACGATATTAATTATACTATAAACCGTGCTCTAGGTTATTTCTAGTATAGTTTAGTAACTATATTACGTAAAATTATAATAGTATAGGCGGTTAGTATATAGGCTTAAATATTAAGTATTAGCCGTCCTTCTAAAGACGACTCTTTTAAATATACTCGTATATAATAATCTAAAGACCTCTTTACTTATTATCTTATCCTTTTAATAATCTTATCTAAATATCGCCCGATATTTACGGTATATTAGGCTAGATTTAATTTAATTTACTATAAAATTTATTATATCTTACTATAACTAGTTATTTAAATTACGCGAATCGTTATACCCTCTTTACTCTATAATTATTATTAAATTTATTTATTTATTACTACTATCGCGCTACGGCCCCGGCGCGTATTACTTAAATATAATAAAAAACTATTTAAGGTTAATTAAATAATCCGGGATATTAAAAGAATACCTATATTAACTTATTATACGAATATTAATAATATACTACTATAAGCCAAAGAGTTTATTAATAAATATCGCTATTTAAGGGATATAATTAAATACTAGCGGAATTATAAAGACGCGCTTAAAGTAGAAAAAACTTAATAAGGTAAATATTTAATGTTTAATTTTAAAGAGTAAATCGAGGTCTAAGACTATCTAGGCTTCGGCGAATAAATATATATCGGTATTATTATATATTAAGGGGACTCTAGTTAAATAATTAAGATTAAAAATAACTTTAGTAGCGTACTACCTCTTAATTTATAAAGTTAAATAATAGTAGTAGCCGGCTCGAATAATACTCTTCTTAAATAAAAAACTAATACCGTTTATAATCTTTCCTCTTTTTAGTCTTTCTAAATCTTTAAGATCAACTATATATTAAGCTAGTTTATATTACGGAATTTCATATATAAGATCCGGTTTTTAATAATCTCCGCGTATCTACCGGATAAAGAATTTAGTATAGTTTATTTACGATTCGCGCTATTCTAGAGATATTAGATAACTCGCTACTTTATAGCGGACTAAATACTCGATTATCTCTTCTATATAACGGAGGAGGACGCGTATTATATAAATATCTTAGAAGATAGGGATTTATAAAATAATATTTAATATTTCTAGGACCGGGATATAAACTTAATAAAAGATAAATTTATTATAAACGATAACTTTAATTAATTATATTCTTTATCCTTTAATAAAAATCTAATCTAAGAGATAAACTTATCTTTATTAAGATTTTAAACTTATTTCTTTCCTCCTCCCTTCTTCCCTCTTCTAGGTATTTAATATATTATAAATAAAAACCTACTATCGCGCCCGAAGGAGCTCGAAAAAAAGGAGCCACTATAAAAATTAATACCGAAAATATATTTATATCTACCTACTACTTCCCGTTTTTTTTACTTCGAGATTAACTTCTCTTCTTTATAACTTTAAAATATCGCCTTTCTCTTAATACTTTTTATTAAGACCTAATTTATTTACCGATAATAAAAAGGTTAAAGAGCCGGACGAAGTTCTTAGGCTCTAGTAATAATAAAGACGATTTATTACTATTATTATAAAAATATCCTCCGAAGAAGTTTTTATCTAAGAAACCTCGCGAATCCCCCGAGCCTTTAGAAAAATCCTCCGAGTAATTAAATTAAAAGGATGAATTCGTATTTAAAGAATTCTCTAAACTAACTATTAATATTAATAAAAATAATAACGGGGTTAGAGAAAAGAAAGTAGAGTTAATTATAATATATAAATAATAGTTAGTCGATATCCCCTTTAGTAATATTATATTTATTAATTACCTTCCTAGCTTTAAAAAACTTAATAATAATTATTTATATAAATATATTTACGATAATATATAGGAACGCGCTATTATATTCGCGAAAATCGCTTACCTTAATAATTCTCGCGGTCGTAATATAATAACGATTCCTAGAATACTAAAGTTAAGCTATTACTAGTAATAACTCTATATATTTATAGTTATATTAAATAACGAAGAAGATTTAGGATATTATAATATTCTTCTAGACTATATAAATAGATATAGAAAATATAAAGTTTATAATTTTATTTATTAAGCTCCTTGATTAATTCTAATTATATAAAGACCTATGAAGTTATAGGCGCTACCGTATTCTATCGCTATTTATACTAGAAATAGGTAGAGATTTAATATAAATAAAGAGAGTAGCTAGTAAAGTCTTAATACTATTATAAAAACGCTCCTACGGGCTCTAAATATCCTACGAATTAATAATTCTATAAATATCTATATTCACCGGGCTTAAAGGCTACCTATATTATATTAATTAACGAGTTTAAATTATTCTTTATCCCGCCGCCCGATCTCGGTATTTAGGTTAGTAAATTAAAATCGGTAATCGACCTTAAAAACCTAAAGGTATAACTCGTAGTTATTAATATAATAATAGAAATACGGTTATATTATAAATAAAAGGGCGCCGAAGAGTTTAGCGACGGTATATAATAAAAAGGACTTTAAGATAATATAATTTAAAAGTAAAAAAGTACTAACCCTATATAATATAATTCCCCGAGTATAGTAAATACATCGCTATATATAGTTATTATATAGTAGATATAGTTAGCCTTTAATAAAGTCTTTAACGAAGAATATAGATATCTCTATATAAAATAAACGAAAAAAGAGACTATAAAGGAAGTAATCTACTATTTCTAATATAACTTCGTAATCGTAGGCGAATATAATAGGGTAAGAAATTTAAATAAAGATTTATATTATCCTCTTCAAAAAATAAAGAAGACTCGCTTTAAATATAACTTCTATTTTATAACTATATCTAGAACGATTATTAACTAAAACTAAAAGGATATTATAACCCCTCGGACTACTATAAAAAATACTTATTAAAATAATTATTAATTCGGTTATTAACGCTTCGGACCTATTAATCTAGAAAAGTCTATAAATACTACTACCCGATATATAAGAAAACTAGGGTATAAAAGAGATTTATTAAGGTAATAAATATCCTCGCTAATATACTCTTTTATACCTCGATACTACGATATAAAAAGAGTAATTAAATTAGATATATTTTATAATATTTAAAAAGTTTTATTAAAAAGACTTTATAATTATTTACTTATAAGGACTCTAGCCGCGATTCAGGTCTATTATTATTAATTAGAAAACTATTATATTAAAAAGACTCTAATAACGGTAAAATTACCGGAGGAATATTAGGACTATAATACCTCTTTCTTATATTAACGTCTTTAATATTTAATTTTGGTTCATTTTAATATAATACCTATTATATTACGGGTTCTCCGATTATATAGATTTTTACCTACCCTCGCTATCTCCTCTAAAACTCTTAATAAGAAATAGATTAATAATATAACCGCGGCCTCTACTATAAATAAAAATAATAATCGGATATAAGAAAATTATATCCTAGGTAAAGATTATATAATATTTAAAAAGATATCCTTTAAACTTAAGGTTATCGCCTCTCTTTTCAAGAAATATAAAGGGGTAAATATATTAATTATATTTTTATTCATTAAGATAATTTTAGTAGTAGAACGGGTAAATTCTTTCTTTTTTTAAAATCTCTAGTATAAAAGAGCCTAAACTCGCTTCTTTTAATATATTAAATATAGTATTCTCTTTTCTAAATATAGTATTTAATATTAATTTTTCTTTATTATAGTATATCCGAGAGGAGTTTAAACCTAAAATACGAATATTCTTCGGGACTAATAAGGCGAGGGTCGTAACTATATATATATTAATACGAAAGGCTAATTATAATCGTAAACTAGTAGAGAATAATATACCTAATTTTTTAATTAGATTTACGCGGTAGATAGGCGTGGGCTTAAATCTTATACGTACGATTATAGTTATTCTATAAGCCCCTCTACTCTATCGGGTTATATAAATAAATACCGAAAAGAGTATATTAAATAGCCTAGTTAGAGGAAATATTTTAGTATATATTATATACTAATACCGGAATTAAAGAGTACGTAGAGGGGAAGCGGAAGTCGAAGGCGGATTTTAGAGTAAATATATTTAAGATTATAAATACGGCGAACGCGGAGGGTATAAAAGGCGCTAACGGAGGTAATAGTCCTAGATATAATAATAGTATTTAGAATATTAATAATACTACGGCTAATAATAATACTAGGGAAGATATAGAGGCGATTTAAGAAAATAATATATATATTAGATAAAAGCGCGGTTAGAGTAGTTACGGATATAATATTTAATTATTTTAATAAAGCGTTTATATATTTCTAAGCCGTTAGATATTTCTAAGCCGTTAGATATTTAGACTTGAGTAGGAGCTAGGAAGCCTATTACCCCTCTATATACTTTTCCATATAATAATACTTATTTTCTATATAATAATACTTACTATAATATATTATTATCGCCTACGATTCTAATCCTCTACTCTATTATATTTAGGAACGATAATAAAAAACCGAGTACTATATCTAGTTTAGATTTAGGCCTAGATCTAGCCTAAATATTTTTTAAATTTAACCTAGATTTTATTTAATCCCTAAACTCGCTACTAAAGGCCTACGCTTTTAATACTTTAATTATATCTACCGCTATCTAACGCGGTATCTAATTATATATTCCTTAACCTCCTTTTAAATTTACGATCGATATAAAGCCCTAGGAATTAAGGGCTATTAATAAAAACCTTTAAAATAATAACGGAAAAAGAATATTAATCTACGAATATATTACCGAGTATACCTATAATATTTATAAGGAAGTTAGAGATACTATTTAAATCTAGGCCTAGATCTAGTCTAGATCTAGCCTAGATCTAGCCTAGATCTAAAGAAACGCGCTCTTAATACTTCGACTATCCCTACTATTATTTATATAGTAATACGTTATTATTTATCTAATTTAGATATGACTGAGATAAGTTAGATTTAATTATATTTTATTACGCTATATTTCGCTTACTAATAGCCTACGAAATACGTAAAATACGCATTTTACACCGATTAAGTAGCGATTTTATAGAATTATTTTTCCGGATTTACTAATAGGTAATTCCCTTCCCTAGAGTAGAGAAAGAAAGGGAATAATAAGGAATTCCTTCTTTATTCTCTTTATAAGGCTAATATTATAACCTATTAATATATTATTTTAATATATATTTTAATTAAATTAATTTTTATTTTAACCGCGGGTTATACTAGGTAGTCTAGTATATTTCTAAATACTTTTATTAAATATATTAAATATTTTAATATATTTATTTATATATTTACGAAGATTTAATAAATTAATTATATTAAATATATATAAATATAATAGAATAACTAGACTAGGTTTATTAATATTAGGTATATTAAATCTTAATAAATCTTCGATTTAATAATTATAACTTTCTAGGATAACTAAGATTATTTATATTATATAATATTATAATGACTATTAATACCGCGCTAGTAGTTTATTTCTAAATTATTTATATTTTCTTTTTACTTCTAAACTTTATTAACTATTTATTTAATTAATAAACTCGTTAAATTACTCGGATATTTTAATATCTAACTCTTTTATTAATTAATTTCTTATAATTATACTTATCTTTATACTTAGTACTATTTAGTAGTTACTTCATCGCGGAATTCTCCCTCTTAATAATAATTAAATAAGAAATTAGATCTATATTAAAATCTAAAGAGTATAAAGATTAATATATTTAAAATAACTAGTCTCTTTTAATTAAAACTTATTATAAATATTATTATAATATTATATAGTAAATAATAAGAAAAGATAATATAAAATAACTTTTATTAATCGTTTTATAATTAAGCTAGAAGATTAAGAAACCTAAAATTAATCTATATCTAGATATTAATTAAACTTAATACCGAATAATAAATAATAAAATAAATTAATATATTATATATCGCTAATTATCTTATAGCCGACGAAGAGAAGTAAGTCTCGAATTAATTCTTATTTATACCTAATTTAAAATAAAGTAATCGGGGTTATCTATTTAATAAAAAAAAAAAAAAAAACCGAAGAGGAGTTAAATAAAAATTATAATATAATAAAATTAAGAAACTATTTAATAAATCGTTTCGTAAAAGAGCTTCGGGTAGAGCTAGCTAAAATTATTAATTAAAAAATAATTCGACGAGTAGAAAAAACTTTAACGGGTAATAAGAGATAATTAAATCTATTAATTATAAATTAATAAAGAATAAATTAATAAGCGAAGATTAATATTATTAATAAAAGATATCTACTAATTTTTATATTAATTTATATTATACTAGTTAAATAGGACTAATATATAATAAGGTTTTTTAGGGTAAATATACCCACGTTATTACGAAAACTATTAGCGCGTCTTTAGGTAGAGAGATAATTATTAATAATAATAAAAATCTAAATTAGACAAATAAGGAGCCTCTAGAGGATTTAGAAAATTCATTAAAATTAATAAATTATATACTTTAAATTCGATAGAAAATAGACGACGAGGGAAATTATAGTATCGAGAGCGATACCGAAAAAGAAAATTAAAAAGATATTATTAAGACTTTAATTATATTAAATTAATAAAATATAATATAAATAATTTATAATAATTATCGAAGATACTAGACTATAGTATTTAAATCGTTATAAGCGAAGATTAAATACTATAATAAATATTCGTTAAAGAAATATAAATATATAGGGTTTTTATATATACGAAGAAATAATTATCTAATATATTTTTATACTAATCTATATACTATTTAATATTAATTATAGGTTAATATATATATAAAGAGTTATAAAAACGTTTATTATATTTTAATAAAGTATTCGATAAACTCGAGCCCGTATTATAATATAATATAACCTTTTAATTTACTATAAATCTAAAGATCTATAAATTATTTAGCGGAAATTAATAGAATATTCGAGGAATAAATAAATACATAATACTAGACGAGGATAATTATAAATAAATTACGATATTAAGACCTAATTAATTATAGCTTAATAATTATAATTTTATTAAATATAAATAAATATTAGATAAAGATAAGGAAGGCGTAAAGAAAATATTCGGGATACTTTTAAAACCGGAGTATACCGAGATAATAAAAAGGGTAAAGATACTTTAGAAATTTAATAAATATAAGAAACTCGAAAAAGAGCTAGAACGAATTATTTAATTTAAAGAGTTTACGAAGTTATTATAAAATTAAAAAGAGGTAGTTAGTTCGTTTAGATTTCTAGGTATACTTCTATTAAGTATAATTAATTATTTAAATTAATATTTATTATAACTAGCTTATTAAAATACCCGAAAATTTACTAATATAATAACTCTTATTATTATTATAATAATCTTTATATTTATCTTATTTATATTCTATTATTAATCGTAATTTTAATTTTAATTTAATTTTTTTTTATCTTTAAGAGTCTTACTTATATTTTTATTACCTTATAAAGATTTTTAGAAAAGTCTAGCCTCTTTAATTAATTTTAATAAAATCGGTTCTAAAGACTCGTTTTTATATATAACCTCTAAACTATTATAGTTTAGATATTTAATTATTATATAAGGCCTAGATAACGCCTACGATTTAAAGAATAATTTTATATTCGATTTCTTCTTTATTATTAAATTTTTTAATATAAAGTCTCGGGTCGAATATAAGTATTTCGAAGAACTCTAGTTTATTATATATTTAGAAAATCTAGTTTATAAATTTATATATCTATTTTTTATACCTTCTTAAATCTATTTATAATATTAATATTTTATTTATAATATTATTATAGGAGGTTTTATTTAAAGGCTAGAATTATATTTTTTAGTTCTTTCTTTTTTACGAGTTAGACTAGTAGTAGGAGTCCTAAAAAATTCTCGAAATCTTTTTTCTTTAAGGTTATTAGACTAGTTTTTATTTATATTATTAATTAAATCTTTATCCTCGCTCTCTATTATATCCTTATCCCGCCTCTTTACCTTTATTTTATATTCTTTAAATATTATTATCTCTTCCTAATTTAGGTTTTATTATAATATTATTATTTCGTTCTTTTTAAATTAGAAACGATTAAGGATTATAGAGTCGAGAAGATTTCTAGACTATAGGATTTTTAAATTAAATATAATTATTTAATAATATTAAATACTCGCTTATATTTAACCCCCGTAGAGGGTATAACTAGAATATTACGAGCGGTATAAAAGAGATAATTATAATATAATAAAAATTCCTTTTATCTATTAAATAAAAATTTATTTTTATTATTAAATCTTATATTAAATTAACCGATATAATTATCTATATAAAGATTAATATAAATAATAGATTTACTCGTTTCGCGGTAACTTTAAAGTTTATTACTTTAATTTTTTAAAATCGATATTTTCTTTTTACCCTTAATAAAACGCTTAAAAATATTTATACTAATATCTCTTTTAATATATACTTTCTTTCAATTAATAATAGGTATACGCCGATTAAACTATTTATTAAATTATTCCTAATAGTAATCCTCCTACTTTTTATTAATCTTTTTATTTTAATTTTAACCCTAGAATATAATCGCCTTTTTAGTAGAGTTTAAAAGAGTTATTATATTATATAGGCCGCCTAAAATTAATTAGGTTTAAGAATAATATTCTTTTAATTTAATTTAAGTTTTTTTTAAACTTATTAATATAAATTTCTTTTAATTTATATTTTCAATTTTAAGTTTTCTCTCTTTATTTTTAAAATAATTAAATAAAATATTATAAACCGAAAAGATTATATAAATAGTCGGTGTATATAAGGTATTAATTATTTATATATATTAATAAAACGGTTTATTAAACTCGATAAAATAAATATTGAAATTTATTCGTTATTATCTATTTATAGCTACTCCCTCTACTCGTAAAAAAACTCTTTTAATACTAACCTTAATCTTCGGGCCTGGATTAATATATAATATATTAAATCCTATTTAATTACTATATCCTAGAAGAGCTTTAGCGTAGTAAATTCGTTCGGGCGTTTTTTATTATATATTCTTTATTCTTAAATTAACCTAGCCGATTAATATTTCTTATTATTAAACCTCTTTTAAATATCTAAAAAGCGCTCGCGCCGTTAACCGCTTCTATTAAAATAAATAGAGGTTTTATAAATTTATATATCCTAAACTTAATAAATAAATAAAGATAAATATAAAGATTAATATAAAATTAAGAATATATATCTTTATAAAAGTAAATAGGATCCTAGGTTCTTTTCTTATATTAAAAAGTTTTATTTATTTATTTTTTTATCTTAATCCTTCTAAAAATCTTTATTCGTTAACGAGATTTTAATAATATTAAAAAGTTCCTTTAAACCTAGCTAAATAATATAAGAAAGATATAAAATATAATAAATTCTAGTATTCGTAAAAAAGTCTAATTCGTTATAAACTTCGCGAAACTCTTATTTAAACTTCTTTTTTATAATTATAAACTATATACTCTCCTCCGCGGATATTATCTCGAGTAATTAATATATTATAGTATTATTAAAGGCGTTATTTATAATAATCGATATAATATAATCTCGTAAATTATAACGACGGATAATAATATTTAGGTACTCGGTTAGACTTCTATTATTATATTTACCTTTTATAAATTTAAAAGTTAAAAGTACCTCGTAATATTACTATCGTTTATATTAATCTTTATATTTATTATCTAAAAGGATAATTATATACCTAGTCTTTAAACGAGAGTATATTTTAAATCGATTTTATTCTATATATTAAAGCTTTCCTTTTATATTTCTTTAATTCAAAATATATTTTTATACTATTTATAATATTAATCCTTAATACTATATAATTATATCTTTTATAAATATTCCTCGGCTCTCTAGTATTTATTATAATATTATAATTAAAATACTTTTACTCTAGAGTTAATTTTTATAAAGTTTATAAAAAATTAAATATCTAGCCCTTTACTTTATTAATTTTATATTTCCTCTTTCGATTACGATACTACTACTATAAATAAAATTATATAAGGAAATTAATAGTTATTTCTACTTTATATATATAATAACGGTAGTCGCTATCTTTAATCATAAAACGTTCGGTAGAAACTCTTATTATAAACGAGGTATTTTAAAATACTATACTAAAAGAAATAAAATATTAATTATATATAAAATTCTCTAGAGCGAAACTACTACTTTAAGATATTCTAAATACGAATTATATAAATAAATAAAGAGAGTAGGAAAGTAAAAGAATTTAATAATTATATTATAATTATATAATTTATCTAGGTAAACTATATTTTATAACGGAGAAATACTTTATAATAAAAATATTTAATAAAATATAATAATAAAGTAGATTTACGGTTTTTTTATATATAATAAATTAGGCTACTCGTTATAATAATTATAAATACGTCTTTATTTAATATCCGTATTCTTTTTTATAAATTCCTACCGAAACTTAACTAAATTCTTATTAATTAATATTAATAATTATACCTCTAGTTATTATAAAAAATATAGTTAATATTAATATTAAACTCTTTAACGGTTTATACGATATAATAATAACTAGCCGGGGCTCTTAATCCCTTATTAATTAATAAAGTATAATAAAGTATAAAAATAATAAAAATAATATTTAATATATATAAAATTCCTCCTAAGAAAACTCGAGTAAAGAAAATCGCGGTATAGAATAAATAATTAAAGAATAATAATAAATAGAATCTTTTTATATTAAACTCGAATTTACTAAATTTACTAGTCGTTACTCTATAAGAAATTAGGTTTCTTTAAAAAATAACCGATCTTTTAATTCTAAAACTATCCTTTACGCGCCTTATCCGCGAAATTATATATACGTTATATAAATATTATTTTCGGATTTAATCTACGGCGCTAAATATATTATAAAAAACCGTAGAGGCGATATTAATTAAGGAGTTTATAAATAAATTATAAATTATCTCTATCGATATAATAATTAACTTCGATTATAGTATTTAATCTTTATGTGATTTATAATAAACGGATTACTCTAGCCCCGAAAGATATATATTTTATATAGTAATTAAAGAGTATATCTACTAGTTAAAGATATATTATAAGATATATATATAGTTTAAGAGCTTGTTATCTTTATTTTAATTTTTATATCTAGTAATTTAATATAGTCTTTCTTCGAGTTATAAATTTTTAATTTACGATTTACTTATAAATTATATTATTTAAATTTAATAATTATGAAAATTAATAAATAACTTTATTAGTTTCTATAGTTTATTAAATTAGGATAGAAGTCTATACCTTAGGTATATAATATTTTATTAATCGACTAGAAATAAATAATAACGACGTTAATTCCGAATCCCGCTTTTAATATTATAGATCCTATTATTTAATTTACCTCGTAACTTAACTTTACTCTAATATTTAAATTATATTAACGATACTATTCTAGGAATCTTTAATTAATCGAAAATAAGACGTAGTATATTTATTAATATATAGATTAATATAATTAGTTTTTAATAATTTATATAAATACTTTCTTCTTTATATCCCCTAATTCTTTCGTCGTTATAAATAAGGTAAAATTAAATATAATTAAGGAACTTACTACTAAAACGCCTAGCTATCGTAATATTTACTATTATTATATCTTTTATTATTATACGTGAGGTCTTTTTTTAAAAGATTATTTAATTTTAACCTAATAAAGTTATTAGGATAAAGATTAGGATAAATAATATTAATATTATATATAGATTATAATTAATAACTCCTTTACTACCTATTTAAGCCGAAGTTACTTAATTATAAAATAATATTATAATAAAGTTACTAGGGTAAAGTCTAGGATAAATAATATTAATTAAAATTATAAAATATAGAAAACGCTTTCTTTATAAATTATCGAATCTAGTAGCTCCTAAATAAATATATATAAAGATATTAAATAAATAAGGTTACTAGTATAAAGATTAAGATAAAAGTATTAATTATTTTTATAAATTATAGTATCGCTTAGATATTTCTCTAGATAAGTTCGAATTCGACGAGTTTATATATAGTAAAGAATCTATAATATACTATAATCCGGAAAAACCGGGAATTAATATATATAACTATATAAATAAACCGCTATTAATTACTTTAGTTATAACGGCTTTAAATATAATTCTATATATAAGTCCGCCTATACCTAGTAAATATAATCTAGAGGATAATAACTACTAATATTAATATAATCCGTTTATTAATTATTTATCTTATTTTCTTTATTTAGACTTAAATTAATTTTATTTATACTATAAAGAGAGACTTTATACTCTACTATATAAATAGTACTTTATTACGGAGATTAAATATATAGTTAAATATTAAGAGCCGGTTATTAGATAAGAAGAGCCCGATTCTACCGAGATATTAATTAATATTAAACGTAATTTAAGAGTATTATTATAAATTAATTAATTAAAGCTCGAAGATCTAAAATTATTTAATAAAAGAAACTCTATATATCTAGCCGCTTAAAATAAAATACCTATAAATCAAAAAGTTTATAAAGATAAAGAGATAAAAAAGAAAAAGAAGGCGGTAGGTTTAATCTAAAATAAAATTCTAAATAGTAATTTTCTTAACCCTTTCTCTTAATATTATTTTAATTATTATATTAATATATTACTTTAGTTAGAATAATAGCGAAAACTCGAAGTAAGAAATATTTAATTTATATCCTAGTCTTATTATAATTAATATATTAATCTATTATTATTTATAGCCCCTAGAGTTAAGAAATTTTAAATTTAAAAAAAAAAAAAATTTTAGACCTTAAAATTTTTTATAAACTATAAATATCTTATTTTTTATTTTAGATTTATTATAATTATTATATTAATCTATTAATATAGAGAAAGTAAAGGATATAAACGGAGATTTAATTTAATTATTAGGTAAGAATCTAGTTTAAAATAATAATAAAGATATTAGTATATACTCTTTAATAACTCGAAAAGCCCTAGCTATAACGAAAACCCTACGATAGTAGGTTAAGAAGCGGGGATAAAAAATGAAAGTTATTCCTATAACTCGTCGACGCCGTATAAATTAAAAACGTAAATATTTCGTCTTTTTATTTAATTTTATCTTAATTAATATATTAATTCATTACTAGTATCTATACTTCGTTAAATTCGATATTATTAGAAAATTATTAAGTTTTTTATTCCTAAAGCGCTATTTTAATATCTAGTTCGAGAGATTATATAAAATATATAATTAGACTATAATTTCCGATAGTAACTAGTTATTTTAAAGGTATTATAAAAAGCGACGGAGTATTATATAACTATATTATTTTCTAATAAATTTTAAGCCTATTATATTACTAAATATACTAATTTTTAGAATTTATAATAACGAATTTTACTACTATATATACTAAGTATATAATTATTTAGGCGAAGAATATTAAATTATTAAAAAATCTAATAAAAGTATATAAAGGAAATATTAATATTCTATAATACTTAATATAATAAAATCTTAATATATAACGTCTACTTTCCTTATAATAAATCGTGAATATATATCTAGTAAAAGAAATTAAGAATATATTATAATAACTAGTATAACCTAAAGTTAGGATAAAGATTAATATAATTAAAATACGCGTAAAAAGAGTATATTAATCGACTATAATTATTAGTTTTATAAAGAGGGTAGAGATAAGGAATAATAAAGAATCCCTTCTCTTCTTTATTTTCTTTTAATATTCTCTTCTCTTTCTTATCTATTCCCTTCCCTACTCCGGGGAAGAGAATAGGGATTAGTTTTATCCCTTCTCTTCCCTATTCCGCGGCGTAATCGTTATATTATAAATAAATTATCGATAGTTTTCTAGAGCCTACAATTACTCCTTCTTTAAAAGACGTTTATATTATAGACTTTCAAGATTATATCTTATTAAAATTAATCTTTTTATATTATTTCTTATTATCGGGATATTTATATTATATAGTTTATTTCTATTAATTTAAAAATATATCTTTCTTAATATTAGAGAAGATATAACATCTATATTGTTTTTCTTTTATTATAATATTAAAAGATTATTTAAAGTAATAATTTATAGAGTTTCTAATATTATAAAAAAATTAATTATCGAAGATACTATTTAAGTAATCTTTATTTAGTTAATTTAATATAAATTCTAAAAATAATAATAAGGAGTTTAACTAATATTATATAATTAACAATTAATAATTAGAAAGATTATTAGAATTAAGATTTAATATTTTTATATATATTTATATTTATACTTTACCCTTTACCGATATCGAATCGATATATTTTTAAAAATAAGCGGTAGGATAATCGTAGGAGAATATTAGTATTAAAATATATTAATAAATAAAGTTAATCTCGTAATAAATATTAAAAAGATTTATACTCTAAAGTTTAAAATATATTAAAGTTTTATATAATATAATTTAATTAAATTAAATTACGCCTTTAATAAAATTTATTTATAATTTAAATCTAGGGTTAAATTTAGCTCGGACGATTATATATTTAAATAACGAGCGGCGAGATTATTTATTGAAATACTCTAGGTTTAATTTTAACTCGGATAATTATATATTTAAATAACGAGATTATCTACTAAAATATCATATTTATTATTATTATTATTCTCTACTCTTTCCCTATACTATTTAATAATCCTATTATATATATTATTATTTTTTAGAAGGTTTATTATTAAAAAGAATAAAGATATTTTAAAGAATAAAGATTTAAAAGGCGCCTAGGAAAGTACTTAATACCTAGGACCTAATTCTAAAAAATCTTAAATATCGTAAATTCAAGCGTAGTAGTAAATTATTTTTAAATTAATAATAAGTCGAAGCCTCTAATTAATAAAAAATAGTAATAACTTTAAGGTAAATTAAGAAATATTAGAAATCGACTAAACTTTTATTTCCGAAATTTATTTTCTATCGAGTAGTTAAAAAGCTTTATATAAATATCGGGTTTTCTAGATATATTTAATTTATTATAATAACTACTTTTTAGGAGGCGGTAGAAATTTATTTAATATTAAAGTTTAAATGTAAAATTATAGTAGATTATTCTATAAATTATTATTAATATTATCTAGTTCTTTAATTAGTAATTTATTATTATAAATAAATAATAATATTTCTAAAGGATTTTAAATTCCTACGCGATTTTAGAAATAAGAATATATTTTAATTTATTTATATCCGATAGTAAATATATTTATAATAATTATTTTAATAATTACGAAGGGAGACTAGTTAATATCGAAATATATAATTATATTAAGAAGTTAGAAATTAGGCGCTAGGAAATTCGATAACTCCTTATCGAATATATATAAATATATTAACGACGGCGTAATATACTTCTAATTAAAAAGTAACTCTATATTAAATTTTTTAAAAATTAAAATAAACGCCTCTTTAGTATTTCTAGAGTCTTTATCTAGGATTTAGTTATAATAGGATAGATTATACCCCTCTTATTACTAAATAGGTCCCGGTAAAGAAATTTACTCGTCCTCCTCCTCTATCTAAAAATAAGAAGATATATTTCGTTATATAGTAATCTCTTCCTTCGTAAAATATTAATACGGTTTTATCTATAAAATTAATAAATTTTAATAATAATTAACTAGCCTAATTATTAGAATAATTATTAAATATCTATACCGTATTTTAATCAAGGTAATTATATTAGGCGAAAATAATATATTTATATATCCTTAGGTCGTAACGCCTAAGATAATTAATTTTACGAAGTAGATTTTAAATAGATTTACGCTATATAGCCCGCCTAAAGCGGAATTCGTTAATTTTAATAATATATATTATTATATCTACTCTTTTCTAGGCTTCCTAGATTAAAGTATATTAATCGATAATTAATAATAACCCTTCGGTCCCTTTATTTATAATTTATTAAAATATAGTCTAGGCTAGGTCTAGATTATATTATTATTACTATAATCCTTTAATAATTAGAATTTAAATATTATTTTAGTATACCTCTAACTCGCTTAAATCCTTCTATATAATATTATTATTATTTTAAATTAATATATTTTAATTTTATAAAGTTATACTAGTTTTCTTTATAAAATATATAATACTATTAACTTAGATAGTTCTAATCGGAAAATAATTATTATAATAATTATTAGAATAATAAATAATTTGAATTATATTTCTTTAAAAGGATTTTTTATTTCGCTTAAATTAAAATAATAACCTAGTAGGCCTTTAATACTTTTTAGAACTGTTTAATAATACGGAGTTTCTTCTATATTATTAATACTATAGTTATATTATTTCTTTAATAATTTATATATTATTTTTCGAATAATAAAGTTTAGGTAAAACGAGTCTTTACTTTTATTATTAATATATTAATCGAGTACTCTTTTAGTTATTTCCTAGGTCTTTAAAATCCCTTCGGTCGTCTTTATAATTAATAAAGTATAATAACTAGATTATTAATATTATTATTATTATTAATATTAAATTGATACTATCTAATAATAATTTCGGTATTATATAAGAAATTCGTTAAATTATATAATATCTACTCGGCTTTAATCTCGGGGTCTTTTTTAACTAGGAAATAAGAATTATAATTATCTTTTTAATAATTTATTACCGAATAAATTTACTACGCGGTTAATCTACGAAAGGATTAATTCGTTTCGGTATAATAGGAATTCTAATTTCTTAATATATATAAAGTTAATATAGTCTAACGGCGATAATAACGCGCTTTAACTATTAAATAATAAATATTAAAAAAATTAAAGTATACTTTATAAAATAATTATTAACTATAAATAAAGTAATAAAAGTAAAGAGAAAATCAGCGAAGATTTCGTTAACGTTAAGGATTTAATTATAAGAAGTAGGACGTTACACCTAAAAAAATACTCGCTTCTATATTTAATATAGACCCTAAAACCTATTAAAAGTCTTATTTAATTATATAATTATTAGAAAGATTATTATAATTAATCTATAATAATAATTAATTAAATACCCGAGTATTTTACTCTTTACGCTAGATTATATTTTACCTAGTTCGTAATATTCTAAATTTATTAAAGTAGAATAAATAAATAGAGTAAATAGAGTAAATAAAATAAATAATAATAATTATACTCTTATATAATTTAGGTAAATTCTATCGTTTATAAAATAATAATTATCGATACTAGTAACTTTAACCTCGTAACTATTACTATTATTACTAGTTTCACTATCGTTACTAGTTTCTTCGTCGTTTTAAATTATTATAAATATCGTTTCTTAACTAATTAAAATACCGTTTCTTAAATAATTAAATATAGCGCGTACTAATAGAGGTAGAGTTAGAATTATATTAAAAACTAGAAACGCTATAGGGGAGAAGGTTCCTAGAAAATTACTAATAATTAAAGCGAGAAAGACTATTCCTAGTACCTTAACTCTATATAATATAACTAGATAAATACGTAAATATAAAATATAAAAGAAGGGTAGTAAATTAAATTCTAATAATTATTATAATAATTAAAATTAATCTAAATAATTTAGCCGTCGCTCTACGCGAAATTAAATATTATTAGAAAATTACCGAATTATTTATTCCTAAAATCCCTTTCTAGCGGCTTATATATAAAATAATATTCTCGGCTATATCGGAGTTATTAGGTATACGCTAGTAATCGTTTATAATTATAACTCTATAAGAAATAACGGAAGTAATATTAATAATATTATTTAAAAGTAAATTCTATCTTAATCTTTCGTTATCTATATTAATAATATAAGATACTAATCTTTATATAATTTATACTAAGTATATAACTATCTAAAATAAAGATATTTAATTAACGTAGATAATTAAAGGCTATAAATTTATTCTATAAAGAGATATATATTAATATTAATATTTTTAATACTTAATATCGTAATATTTAATAAAAGTAGGGTATAATAAGGAAGAGAGTAAATAATAAATATAACTTTCGTATTATTTTATCTCTTAATAACTTCTATCACTGTCGAAAAATAAAATATTCTTTTATTTCTATTCTATAACTTTATTACTAAGACGGTTATTATAATAATTATTAGAAATCCGTTTTAATATAGTAGGGATCCCTTAATAAATCTTTATTCTACTTTACTCTATTTTAGGCTCTACGCTAATAGATCCCTATATTAAATTAGGGTAGAGATTATACCTCGATCTCTACCCTACTCTACACTAATCTAAAGTATAAATTTTATTATTATATACTCACGTCGCCCGAATAATTTAGGCTAGTTTTATTATAGTTTCTACGACTATTAATTAAATATAAAGGAGTATCTATCTAGTAATCTAGAGAGTATCTATATAAATAAAGAGGGTATCTCTATAATATTACTTAATATCTATAATAATATTTTTATTAAAGTCTACTCCGTAATAAATCGCTCCTTTTTAAAGGAAAGAAGTTAATACTCTTATTAATATATTTATATAGGGTATCGTAAATAATAACGTAAATAACTTTTATATATAAAAGTAAATAAGTAAATAATATATATTTTAAATTATCGATTAATTATAAATAGACCCGTAGAGTCTTAAAGTTTAATATAAAATTATAAAATTTAATATTAAAATCGCCTTAACGAGGTAAAGCGATAAGGGGGTATAAAAATAATATAAATAATTAATAATAAAAACTACAATATTAATAAAATAAAGGTATATATATATAATATTATAAAAGTATTAATAAAAAAGAGCTAGGGCCTTAAATCTATATTAGAAAAATAAAATCTTAATATAAATTTAATTAACTAAAGAAAGTCGTTTAACGATACTTTTAAAATTAAAATTATTTTAGCGCGGAGCTAGTCCCGATTTAACTAAACTATTACGTAATTAATATATTATTCGAAGTTTTTTTCTTTATAAATATACTATTTAGTTAAAAAGTAGCGATAACGAGAAGAGTATATTTAAGTTTATATAAAAAAGTATATAAATAATATATTATTAGAATATTCGGGTTAAATAACTCTATATATAATTAGGCGAATATTTTAAAATTATTAAAAAATAGTTTTATTAATTCTCGGTATAATACTTCTATAATATTATTATAGTATTTATACTCTAAATAGAGCTCGATAAGTAGATTTAATATAATAATTATTTCTTAATAAAGATAAATAAAGAGGGATAATATAAGAAAGAAGTATAATTATATTTCTAGAATTATCGATCTTAGAAGAGGAATTTAATTTACTATTAAATTTATTATTTATATTCCTTAATAAATTCGTCCGTGAAAATATTTTTAATATTTATTCAATAGTCCTATATAAATCCCTAGTCTTTCTAGGATAAAAGATATTCGGTAATATAACTCTTCTCTTTTTTAATAATATAATTATCGAGGATATATTTTAGTTTTTATTCTAACTCTAAATTATCTCGCTCGGTTTTTATTACTTTAGGGTTAATGAATCGTAGACGTCTAAAAGAGTTTTAATTAAATAATAAATATTACTTTAATTATATTATTAAAAATATATTATAAATCTTTTAATTTTCCGAGATATTATAGTAGTATACGAGTCTACCGATATAATTAAAAACGTTAAATAATCTAGTTATTTATTAACTATATTTATAACTAGTAAATTTATTTACTAGAATATTATAATTTTAATATAAACGTAGTAAAGCCTAGTCCGCTTTATAGAAATATTAAAAGTTATAAATATAATTATAATACTCTTTATTATATATTTAAATATAAGTAATTATATCCGAAATTTAAATATATACTCGTTTCTTTAATAAAATATTATTTTCTTAACTTTTTAAATTAAACGCGTTATTAATAGTAAAACCGAAAACTACTTTATTTAAAATATAATTAATAAACTATTTAAGCGCGTAAATTAGATTAAATATATAATAATCCGTTTAGATATTTACTTTCTCAAGATCTCTAATTAGGTTTTATAACGTTTATATAAAGCTAGTATATATATTTATAATAATATTTAAAAGAGGAGTATATGAATTATAAAATAATTAGAATATAATTTATAAAGAATAAAATATTATAAATAATCCGTTTTAGAACTTTTTAAATAAAAAAAATATAATAATATATTAAATTTATCGACGGTTTAATATTAAAAAAATTTGATTTTATATTAAATATACCTTTGGCCGCTAGAGGAGGTAAGAATATATTTGAAAGAAAAAGAAAATTATATATTTATTATATATTTAAATTTAATAAAAACTAGGAGTTATATAGATATTATATATTATAAATCGACTCTAGTTATCTTTAACCTACTCGTAATTAAAGAAATTATTCGAATATTAATAATTCCTCGACTAAAAACGTTAAGGTATATTAAAGAGTTTTATTAATTATTTCTAAAAACTTGAATTATTACGGGGTAAGTATAAATAATAAAATAAAATAAAAATCTAGAGTTTCTAGTATTTCCTTAATATTAGTCTACGAGTTTTAACTCTATTTTAATATTATAGTATATTAAGACTATTCCTTTTATAAATTAATTAATATTTTTTATATTATATATTATTATACTAACCCCGTGTTATAAATACTTAAGATAGAATTTCAATAGAAGAAATCTTTTCTCTATTAGTTATAACCGATTTTCTATTTAAATTATTAAATAACTTAATATAATATATTGAGATATACTACTTATTTATATAATTATTAATTTATATATATTATATATAAGTAATAATCTCTATATATACGACCGAGCCATTTAATCTATTTTACTCTCAAGTAGTATTATTTAATATAAATTAGTATTTCCCGTAAGTTACACTAACTACCTTACTATAAAAGAATATATAAATTATATCGTATTCGGTCTCGCTCCTAGTTATAATAATATAATATTTAATAAAATATAAAGAATATAAAATAGTAGTTTATTTATTTTATATAGAAAGTTATTTAAGTTAACTAGCCCTAACTCTAAAAGTATATAAAAGATAATAAGTTTATTTTTTAATAAATATAATCTACGAGTTATATAATACGGGTAATAGAAAATTCAAATACTAATTCTAGGTTTTTTTAATTATTTAGAAGGGTTTACCCTCTAACTATTTATACTCTTTAATTATTTAGTTTTATAGGGTTATTAATATATTACGGAATAGAGTAGAGAATCCCTTTTCTTCCCCGGCTAAAGAAAGGAACCGGGGAGAAGAAAAGAAAGAAATAAAGACTCGGTAATTCCCTTCCTTAAAGTAGAGAAGAGAAAGAAATAATAAAGAATCCTTTTTCTACTCTCCCTATAGGGCTACCCTATATATAGTTTATATATATATATACGTATACCCTATTACTACCCTTATATATAGTTATATATATATATATATATACCCTATTACTACTCCCGTGTGGCTTATATATACGCGTATATATACTCTATTAAATAGTATAAAGATTAAATAATTCGGAAAGCGGTTAAGAAACGCTAAGTTTTATATCTAATTTAGACTAGGGTAGTAATACGCGGAGTAATAGGCTATATATAATTATACGGGTATCTCGCTCTACTCGGTACAACTAGCCCCAACGCGAATCACGTCTTAACGCGAATATTTTCAAATTTATTAACTCTTAACTTCCTACCTATATATTACCTCTAAATTATAACCGAATTATATACTATTAAGGAAAGTCGTATTTAAAATATTTTTAAAATTATTCCCCCTAGAATTAAGTCTAATATTAACTCGTTAGTTATTTAATATTATATTCTATACGCGTAGCTCCTAAACTGGTATAATAGGATTAGGTTTAAATAGAGCTACTCCTACGCGCTTAAATCGAAAGAAGAAAACGCCCTCTACTACTACTTATAGTGGCTCGATAAAATAAGTATATTTTACCGGCGCCCGATACTTTTAAGAGTTATAAATTCTATTTTACGCGAATACCCGGGCCCGGTTAAACGCGTATTAAATTAATAGTTTACTAACTTCCTAAAGTATAACTTTTAATATAAATTACGTAGGTAGAAACCCCTAATAATATAACGAAAGAACGCGTATAAGCTAGAGGATATTTTAGCGTAGTTTCGACGTTTTTAGAATATATATATAACGTACGGGGTAGATCCAAATAATATTTATAATTTTAATAAAACCGGGTTCTAGATTAATATAGGTAAGAGTTAATAAATAATTATAAAAGAGTAGGATAAACCTCTATACTAAATAAATATAAATAACTGGGAGTTTATTACGTTTATAGAGTATATTAATACTACCGGCTTTATACTCCTACCGATATTAATTCTAGCCGGGAAATAATTCCTAGTTAATTAATTTTAAGAAAATTTAGATCTTAATATTTTTTAAGAAATAAACGACTTTGGATATATAAATAATAACCTCTATAAAGATTAAATTAAGTATTTTAACCGGTTTACGAAATACCGCCGAGTCGGGCTATAGTGTATATTAATATTCAACGGTTATAATAACTATATAACCCGGGAGGTACTAGAGTTCTACGAAAATAACTAGATCTAGTTATTTTATTTACTACCGTATTCGTCGTATCTAACGTAGTTATTAAATATAGGTATTTTCTAGTTATTTAAATATTAATATACTAAGGCTATTAATCTAGCGATATATTAAACCGGGGGCGATTATTTAAGAATCGATTTTTTAGTCAACTTTTAAGTTATCTAGGATAAAGTATTTAAATTAACTATAATAATATTAGTTTAACGGAAATCGGGTTTAATTCTCTATAATCTAGATATTATAATACGCCGGTTAATTAAATTTTAATATATTTCTACTCCGGTAAAAGTTATTACCCTAGAAGATACTCTACCTCTAGATCTTAATAAATAACCTACGCTATATATATACCGGTAAGTTACGTAGTATAGGAAGGAGCTCTAGGATCTAGATTCATCCCTAGTACTTAATAGATATATTCGTAGGGTAGAAGCGAAATTAATTTCTAACCTATTTATAGAGTAAGAGTTAATAGAGTTATATAAAGAAATAGTAGCCTAGGGAGCGCGTAAAGTATAGTTAAATATATTTATTTAAAAGGGTAGTACGGTTTATTCCTATTAAATACGCTTTAAGGTAAAGAAATCGTAGGAAATAAAATTTAAAAAGACGTAGAAAGCCTTAGAATAAACTAGGACTAAAGAGTAACGGGTAGCTTCTATACTTAAGAATAAAAAAATCTGGTATTTTAAATAAGTAACTATAAAGATAAAGCTATAAAAGAAGACTAGCTAAATCGGGAAATATATAATAAACTTTCCTATATTATTATTTCTATAGTTAATAGGGTAGTTGAAATAATTAGTGTTAAAGCGTGATTCGCGTTGGGGCTAATTATACCGAGTAGAGCGAGGTACCTATATAATTAGGGGTATATATAAACTATATTTAAAAGTAATAATAAATATATATATAAATTATATATAAGAGTATTAATAAGGTATATATAAATATATATATAACTATATATAGAAGTAGTAATGAGGTATATATACGCGTATATATAATTTATTATTATTTTTATATATAGCCTATTATTACCCCTATATATAACTCGTTACTATTTATATATATAATTTATTCCTACCCCTATATATAGCCCGTTATTATTTTTATATATAATTTATTCTTACCTATTAAGTTATAGTACCTAGGGTATTTATAATAATATAAAAATAAATATAAAGCCTTAGTAGGAAAATAATCTTTATATTTAAATAATAGAATTAATCTCTAAAGAGTTAGAGTAAGGGCTCTAAATTTCCTATTTCTAAAAAAACTCCGGAGTAACGGAAATTATAATATAATACTATAATATAAATAATATAACTACGCCGTATACTCCCTTTTAAGGATTTATATATTATATTTAATAATTATTATAAAGCTAGTTTTAATATAATATAATAATTACCTCCTCTTCTAGGGGTTTCGCCCTCGAAACTAGTAAATATTAATTTAATACTTCGATATTTTCTATAAAAGAATATAATAAGGGAGAGTTTAAATCAAATAAGATATATATATAATACCTACGCCTCCTACCTAATTTTATTAATCTCCTAGTTTTATAGTAGTAATATATTAAGGAAAAACCTTTAAACCTAGTAGGAAAAAGAGAGGGAAATAAATTATATTTTAAAATTAATAATACGTCGCGTATAGTTCGTAATCGGCGTAATTATATAATCGTAGATTATATTAAATATTCGATAAAAATCTTAAAACCCTAAGGGAAAAGTAAGAGAAAGAATATTATAATCACCGTTAAAAACTATAAATCTTTATTATTAATAAGGCTTTAACGATATCGGCGGTAAAATAAATTATTCTACCTTATGATTTAGGGAGAACTCTAGTTATAGGAGTAAATATATATAAGTAATAATCTTAATATAAATATAAAGCCTTTATTAACTTTTAAGTTTTTCTTCTTCTATAATATCCTATTATCTTTTATATACATAAACTCCTATATATTACTATCGAAAGCTATATTATATTTAGACTTTTATTAATTTATAATAATCTCGGCCGTATCTTTAAGCTCTTTCTTTAAGATTATAAATATTATATATATATTCCGTAAATAAGATTAGAATTAATATATTATAGTTTAAATAAATCTTTCTTTTCTTCTTTTAAATTCTTTCTTTAATTTTATAATTATTAAAGTAAATAAATAGTTTATTCTATTTTTAAATAAGGTATTTATTTATATTTCGAAAGAATTAATATTATTATAATATTTATTTTCTTTTTAAATTATTAGTTTTAAACCTTATTTTATTAGCGATATATATATAATTAAATTACTTTAATATTTAATATATTAATTTAATCTCTACGGTATATAATATTAATAATAATATTTAGATATTTAATATATCCCCGACCCTCGCTCTCTATAAAATAACCGCCCGCTTTATTCTTACCCTACCTTTATTTATATTTTTATACCTCCGTTATTTTAAGCGGATAAACCTAGATAGTTATATCTTATATAATAAAGTATTATATATAAAGTATATTTATTATATAAAGAAAAAGTATTTATATAATCCTATATATTATTAATATTCCGAAATTAAATTATATTAACGTATCTAGATTCCGTCTAAGTTTCAAATTTTTATAAATTTTCTTCTTAATTATCTAGAACGCCGAGGCCCCGATAAATATCTTCGCGAGTATATTATTAGGTATATAAAAGATATTATAATTTTCCTTTAAAAGATTAAACTTAAGAGTAGCGATATTAAAAGAGGGAAAAATATAATACAATTAATATCTCGGTTTATTATAAATATTAAGGGTATAAATAATACCTTTTATATTTTTATAAATTAATATAGTTTAGATATAATTCGTATATTAATAACTTTTTAGGGAGGGATTATTATTTAGGATACGGGTATACTTTAAAATAAAATTATATAATATTAATTTAACGATTTTCTCGAATCGACGGACGAAGATAAAGCCGACGATAAAGACGAAGACGAAGCTCGTATACGTTATATATAAAATATCTCCGAATACGACTTTTCTCCCGGCCTTAATCCCGTTACCGATTAATTTAATATACTTATTATCGACGATCTCGGTACTATCGATCCTATTTTATTCTTTAATAATATATAAAGAGTTATAATATTTAATCGTAAAACTCTTTTAATTAAAAATATTATAAAACCTCGTTTTTAATACGGCGGTATAGAGGGTATAAGTTATTATATTTTAAATAAATTAATATCTTCTTACGAGGCTTTCAAGGAAGAAGTTAAAAATAAAATTAATAATCTTAATCTTAACTTTATTTTTATTTTTTATTTTTTAATTCGAATTCTCGGCCCCGGCCCTACTCGTAAATAATTAAGTCTTAATATTAAGAAAGCTAGCCGCCTTAAATATAAACCTATTTATAAATACCTTATTAATTATAAGAATATATCTCGCTCGAAGTTTATTAATAAAAAATAACTAGTAGTAATTAATTATTAATAATACTTCTTTCTCTTACTCTTTATTTTCTATACTTCCTCTATCTTCGTATTCTCTTCGAATATTTCTTATAGTTCTAGCGCGTTATCTAAAGTATTTATATTAACCTATTTATTAAAGGTCTCTAATAATCCTAATTATTTTATAAGGTAAAGTACCTCGCCCTTTATTTTCTTCTTTTTTAGTATTTCTTCTATTTCTTATTCGTTTATATTATTTATTAATTCCGGTAAAGGTATATTAAGAATCGAAATATCGTTCTACCGTTAATAATACGGCTCTAAAAGCGATATATAAAAAATATTATAAATATAATAACTAGTTAATAATCCTAGGCGGTATACTTATATTTCGATAATATCTAAAATCTTAAATAGTCTAATTACTTTATAAGAGAGTTTCTTATTTAGTTATTTTTACGCTAAATTTTTAGTTAATAATAATATAAAGTTATTTATATTAAATAATTTCGGCTTATACCTTTTATTATAATTATATTTCTACGCCTCGACCGCGATAACCTACGCTTTTACTAGGTACTCTCTCGAAGTATTTAATTTTTTAATTCTTTTTTATACCGATAATATTTCTCTTTTATATATCTCGCCCTCGAGACGCGGTTCTAGAGATAAATTATAATTATATATAATTATAAATAATATCCATTTTATTATCGTATACTATATATTATAGTATACTTATTTTATTATAAATAAAAGTACTACCTAATTATTTTATTCGCTTAAATAGAAGGTTTTTAAATAATATTCTAAGGTTTAGTTCTAATATTTTATCTAGTTATTTATTTATAGATAAAATACGGTATTTAGGCGCCTTTTAATTTTTATTAAATAATATACCTTTAATTAAAACGTATTTATAAAGATAAAACCTCTATTAGAAATAATCTTATTAACAACTCTAAACTTTAGGATAATTTCTTTTAATATTAACTCTATTAACCCCGCGGAGTCGATTATTTTAGTAATTAAAATATATTATAATATCTTTATATATTTATTTATAATTATAAAGATCGTATTATAAACGCGCCCGTATCGTTTATTTAGAGGTAAATTAATAATAAAATTTATTATAATTTCCTTCTACGGTCCCGTAGGATATAATAAAGAATTAATCTCGTTATAAAAACGGTATCGATATACTTTAACCCGCTAGTATATATTATATATATCGATATATTTTTATATATCGGCCTTAAGAGTACTCTAGAAATATTTTCTAATAAATAACTTTATTATCTTTTTAATACTAAAGTACCCCGTTAATATATTATTATAATATCGTTTTAATAACTCTTCGCGGATTAATCCCTCTTTAAATATATAAATCTTATTATTATATTTAAGAATTAATATAGAATCTAAAGTTTATACTTTAACGGAACGCTAGTAATCCGCCTATATAATTTCGGCGATTTTTATTTACGAGAAGGAGTTATTCTTTTATAAAGCGCGAATTATTTTAATTATTAATAAACTCTTAACGTTATAAGTCGTTTCATAAAGTACTATTAACTTAATAATAATACATAGAATAAATAGTCTATAGCCTATAGTTCTAGTAATAGGGTTAAATAATTCCTTTATTATATTATAATCGATTTAAATAAACGTTTTATTTAAACTCTTTAGAATTTCTTATCTAGGTATTAACTCCTTAGACCTAGATAAATTTATTATTAAAAGATATATCTTTTTTACGGTAAACCTTAAAGACCCTAATAATATAAATTTTATATATATTAGGTTTTATATAATATTTACGGATATATTACCTAACGCCGGCGAAGTATTATTTATATCTAGATCTTCTATATTTATAAATATATTTTATATTATAATAAAAATAGGGCCTTAACTAGTACCTTTTAAATTTAATAACTTTTATTATAAAATAAATAATATATTATCTAAAAAGCTATTTTAGTCTTTATAATTAAAACGATATAAAGAGTTATCGACTAGATTACTCTTTTTAGAATAATATAAAATTAAGAAATTAAAAGATAAGAGTTTTATTACCTAGCGCGCCTAGCGATTATTTAGTTATTTAATATTTATAAAACTCTTTAGGTTATTATAATTAATTAAGATTTCTATTTTATATAAACTACTTTTAAAATAATATTATTATTATTTAAATATTATAATAATTATAAGGAACTCTTTATTATAAGTCTAATATCGAATTTTTAAAACTTATATCTTACGGGACTAGAAAGCGACGGGATACTATTTATTATTATTTTATAACTATATTAAAATCGTAGTTATAATAAAATTAGAAGTATTTATTATAATCCGAATTTTTAATTCTAGATTAAAGTATACTAGAATAAATATATATAAAAATAAATCGCGAAGTAGGTAAAATATTTACTCTACCTTTTTAGGTCATTTAAATAGACTAAATTTTTTATTATTTTAACTACTTTTTAATAAACCCGTTAATAGGGCTATTATCTACGAATAATAATAAATAAATAAATAATAAAAATTAATAAAGCCTAAAAATACTTATATATTATAAAAGGACTTTAATTTTGGCTAGGACTAAATGATATTAATTTTATATTCGTTTATCGATATACCTTCGGTATTTATAATAAACCCTAGAAACTTAATTAACCGAGTAAAGAACTCGTATTTCTTAAGACTCACGAATAAAGAATATTTTTATAGGCGTTCGAGTATTTATCGTATATAATTAATATACTCCTCTTTTAAATTTAAATAAATCAGGATATTATTTAGATAAATAGTATAAAATATATTTATTAAACTCGTTAATAATTTATTAATATAGGCTTAAAAAATAGTAGGTATATTTATTAAACTAAATAATATTATTATATATTCGAAAAGGTTATACCGCGTATAAAATATTATCTTCTATTAATCGCCTTCTTTAATTCTTATTCGATAATAAATATCTTTTAAATTAAACTTCGTAAATTATATAATATTATTTAGGCGGTCTAATATTTTATTAATTAAAAATAACGAGTAGTAATTCTTAATAATAATTTTATTAAAACCTCGGTAGTCGATATATAATTATAGTTTATTATTTTTCTTTAAAATAAAAAGGATAGGAGCCCCGACGGGGTTTACGGAGTATTTAATTTAACCCTTCGCTAAGGCGTTATCTAAATATCTTCTTAACTTTATTAATTTTAGGTTCGATAAATTATAGAGAGGCCCGTATAACGGGTTACTCTCCGTATTAATTATATAGTCGCCGTTTTTATATAACGATAATCGACCTACTTCTTTATTTAAAAAGATATTATTAAAATCTATAAATTCGTTAAGAAACGTAGGCGGTATAATAACGGAATTATTAAAAAATATTATATTAACGGTAGTATTATCTTTCCTAGCCTTATTCCTATTAATAGGATCTTAATTAAAGGGACTAGTTTTAATATAAATTAATATATATATAATTAATTACGTCTTTAATAATTTTATAAAATCCTTGAATAATTTTAATATATATATATTTAGCGCGATACCGAACCGCTAGGTATATATATTATAGTCGGTTTAAATCTTTTCCTTTTTTATAACCGGTATATTTATAATAATAAACGAGCCTTTTTTATTAATAAAATAAAAGATATTATTATACTCCCTAATTTATCCCTATAAATCGGTTAACCGGTAAATAATATTATAAATATTATAATAATAAATAAATTACCCGTTTATTTATTTAGGAGTCGGTAACGCCTCGCTTTTAAAATACTCTAGGTTATACTACTATATAAATATTTTATTAATTATATTTATCTCCGCTCCTAAATCTTCATTTATTTTAATATAAATAGTTTTTATATCGATATTAATTAGGTTCGTAATAACTTCGCTATCGATATTTATACTCGGTCGAGTTTTTATTTCCTTTTATTCCCTTAGGATAAAGACTTCCCTAAAAGTTTATTATTTTTTAACTCGGCGGTATAATCGCCGATATAATTAATAGTCTTTATTCTCTTCTCCGGATATTTATTAAAGTAGTAACCGAATTTATAATAATTAAAATATTTAATATCTTTAAGATTCTTATCGCTCGCGCGAGTTATATACGTTTTATTTATATTATTACGATTATTATTATTAGAATCTTATTCTCTTATATTAGATTTATCTTTATTATCTCCGTTTTTTAACCCCTTTTTATACCTCTTTCGAGGTCCTAATTAATTATCTTAATTATTATTTTATATCTTAAAGTCCCGATTAAAATTATATTTATAACGCGCTATAAGTAATATAAATTCGGTTCGCTTAATAAAAATATTTTAGGCTCGGTTAATTTCTTTTAAAATATTAAATTTTAAACGGGTTATTAGATAAATTATTTATTACTCTTTATTATAAAAAGGTAATTCGGTTTCTAGGGTACTAAAATAAATACCGAAATCTCGTACCGATTAATTATTCCTTTAACGTATATATTAATATTTAAGATTCGTATTTATAACTCGGTTTAAAGGGTCTTTAATTATATTAAATAAATAATCCGTAAAGAACTTCTATATTAATATATCTACTAAATAAAATTCTTTATATTTATTTTATAACTTCTTAATTTACCCCTTTAAATAAGATATTATATATATAATCTTCTTTTTATTTATTTAAAAGTTTACGGGTATTAAATAAAACGTAGTCTCTATATTATAAATTTATTCTTAATAATTTTATAGATTCTTTATATAAAAATCTTATAATTTTAATAATCGTAAATTACCTTAATTTATATTAAGACCGATTTAATTATAATTTACCGTCGGGCCGTTTTTATTTTTTATATTTAATTTTTGAAAATTATTTTGGATTTCCTTATCTCCTTTACCTATAATAGTGTATTATAAATTTTCGATATTTTTCTGAATTATAATAATAGAGGCCTCTTTCTCGAGGGCTTCTTATTTATATTTTAATTCTATAAATTATTAATTTATTATAAAATTAATATTCTCCGGGAAATCTCCCGTACTTTCGTTTAGAATATTAATCTTATATATCTCGCCTTCGGGATAATTATTTCTAAAGAGATTTTTTATATTTTTAACGGATTATTACCTAAAAAAGTTAAAAGATATTAAAATTATTAAATTATAATACCTAAAGTATTTATAATAAAATGAAAATAAATATAAAATCTTAATAGGAAAATAATCTTTATATTTAAATAATAAAATTAATTTTTAAAGAGTTAAAGCGAGGGCTCTAAATCTTTTATTTTTAAAAAAACTCTAAAGTACCGGAAATTATAATATAATACTATAATATAAATAGTATAATTACGCCGTATACTTTCTTTAGAGGATTTATATATTATATTTAATAACTATTATAAAATTAGTCTTAATATAATATAATATTAAATTATAATATATTAACTCTAGTTTTATTTATAGAATATATATATAATATTTATAACTTTAAGAAAAAGTTTAAAGATATAATCAAGATTATTATAAATTAATAAAAGTCTAAATATAGTATAATTATTAATAATAATATATAAAAGTTTATATATATAGAAGATAATAGGATATTATAAAAAAAATAAAATTTAAAGATTAACGAAGGTTTTATACCTACGCTAAGACTATTATTTATATATATTTACTCTTATAACTAAAATTCTTCCTAAATAATAAGATAAAATAATTTACTTTACTACTAATATCGTTAAAGCCCTACTAATAATAAAGATTTATAATTTTTAATAACGATTATAATATTCTTTCTTTTACTTTTCTCTTTAGGTTTTAAGGTTTTTATTAAATACTTAATATAATCTATAACTATATAACTACGCTAGTACGCGAGATATACGCGATATATTATTAATTTTAAAATATAATTTATTTCCCTCCTTTTTTCCTACTAGGTTTAGAGGTTTTTTATTAATATATATTAGTAAATCCGGAAAAATAGTTTTGTAAAATCGTTATTTAATCGGTGTAAAATACGTATTTTACGTATTTCGTACCCTATTAATAAGCGAAATATAGTATAATAGAATATAATTAAATCTAACTTATTTTAATTATATCTAAATTAGATAAATAATAATATATTATTATATAGATAATAGTAGAGATAGTCGAAATATTAAAAGTATATTTCTTTAAATCTAGGTTAGATCTAGGTTAAATCTAGACTAAATCTAGGCCTAGATTTAAATAATATCTCTAATTTCTTTATAAATATTATAGGTATACTCGGTAATATATTCGTAAATTAATATTCTTTTTTCGTTATTATTTTAAAGGTTTTTATTAATAATCTTTAATTCTTAGGGCCCCGTATCGATTATAAATCTAAAAGAAAATTAAGGAATATATAATTAGATACTATATTAAATAATAATAGATATAATTAAAATATTAAAAGCGTAGATTCTTAATAGCGAGTTTAAGAATTAATAAAATCTAGGTTAAACCTAAAGAATATTTAGGCTAGATCTAGGCCTAGATCTAAACTAGATATAATACTCGGTTTTTTATTATCGTTCCTAAATATAATAGAGTAGAGGATTAAAATCGTAAATAATAATAATATATTATAGTAAATATTATTATATAAAAAATAAGTATTATTATATAGAAAAGCGCGTAAAGGGGTAATAGGTTTCCTAGTTTTTATTTAAACCTAAATATCTAATAGTTTAGAAATATAAAAATACTTTACTAAAATAACTAAATACTATATCTATAACTATTTTAACCGCGCTTTTATTTAATATATATATTATTTTTTCAAATCGCCTTTATATCTTCCCTAGTATTATTACTAGCCGTAGTATTATTAATATTTTAAATACTATTATTATATCTAGGATTATTACCTCCGTTAGCGCTTTTTATACCCTCCGCGTTCGCTATATTTATAGTCTTAAATATATTTACTTTAAAATCCGCCTTCGATTTCCGCTTCCCCTTTATATACTCTTTAATTCCGGTATTAATATATAATATATACTAAAATATTTCCTCTAATTAGGTTATTTAATATATATTTTTTAATATTTATTTATATAACCCGATAGAGTAGAGGGGTTTATAAAATAATTATAATTATATATATAAAATTTAAACCTACGCCTATCTACCGCGTAAATTTAATTAGAAAATTAAATATATTATTCTTTACTAGTTTACGATTATAATTAACTTTTTATATTAATATATATATAATTATAACCCTGACCTTATCGGTCCCGAAGAATATTTATATTTTTAATTTAAACTCCTCTCGAATATACTATAATAAAGAAAACTTAATATTAAATACTATATTTAGAAAAGAGAATATTATATTTAATATATATTAAAAAAAGCGAGTTTAGGTTTTTTTATATCGGAGATTTTAAAAAAAGGAAGGATTTACCCGTTCTATTATTAAAATTATCTCGGTAAATAAAAATATAATTAATATATTTACCCCTTTATATTTTTTTAAAATAAAGGCGATAATTTTAAATTTAAAGAATATTTTTTTAAATATTATATAGTCTTTACCTAGGATATAATCTTCTTATATCCGATTATTATTTTTATTTATACTAGAGACCGCGGCCGTATCGTTAATCTACTTTTTATTAAGAGTTTTAAAGGAGATAACGAGGGTAGGTAAAAATCTATATAATCGGAGAACCCGTAATATAATAGGTACTATATTAAAATAAATTAAAATTAAATAGTAAAGACGTTAATATAAGAAAGAGGTATTATAATCTTAATATTTCTTTAATAATTTTACCGCTATTAGAGTCTTTCTAATATAATAGTTTTCTAATTAATAATAATAAACCTAAATCGCGGCTAAAGTCTTAATAAGTAAATAATTATAAAGTCTTTTTAATAAAACTTCTTAAATATTATAAAATATATCTAATTTAATTACTCTTTTTATATTATAGTATCGAGGTATAAAGGAGTATATTAGCGAGGATATTTATTATTTTAATAAATCTCTCCTATACTTTAATTTTCTTATATATCGGGTAATAGTATTTATAGATTTTTCTAAATTAATAGATCCGAAGCGTTAATAACCGAATTAATAATTATTCTAATAAATATCTTTTATAGTAGTTCGAGGGGTTATAATATCCTCTTAATTTTAATTAATAATCGTTCTAGATATAGTTATAAAATAAAAATTATATTTAAAGCGAGTCTTCTTTATCTTTTAAAAAGAATAATATAAATCTTTATTTAAATTTTTTACCCTATTATATTCGCCTACGATTACGAAGTTATATTAAAAATAATAGATTACTTCCTCTATAATCTCTTTTTTCGTTTATTTTATATAGGGATATTTATATTCTTTATTAAAGACTTTATTAAAGACTAATTATATCTACCGTATAATAATTATATATAACGATATATTTACTACACTCGGGGAATTATACTATATAGGGTTAATACTTTTTTACTTTTAAATTATATTACTTTAAGATTCTTTTTATTATATATCGTCGTTAAACTCTTCGGCGCCCTTTTATTTATAATATAATTATATTTTTATTATTATATTAATAACTACGAGCTATACCTCTAGGTTTTTAAAATTAATTACCGATTTTAATTTATTAACCTAAATACCGAGATCGGGCGGCGGGATAAAAAATAGTTTAGGCTCGATAATTAATATAATATAAATAACCTCTAAACCCGGTAAATATAGATATTCGTAGAACTATCGATTTAGAGGATATTTAGAGCTCGTAGGAGTATTTTTATAATAATACTAAAACTTTACTAGTTATTTCTTCTATTTATATTAAATCTCTATTTATTTCTAGTATAAATAACGATAAAATACGGTAGTATATATAATTTTATAAATCTTTATATAATTAGAATTAATTAAGGAGCTTAATAGATAAAATTATAAACTTTATATTTTTTATATTTATTTATATAATCTAGAAGAATATTATAATATTTTAAATCTTCTTCGTTATTTAATATAATTATAAATATATAGAGTATGTTACGGAATAGGGTAGGGATTACCTTCTCTTCTCTTCTCTTCTTTAAAGGAAGGGGTAGGGAAGAGAAGGAATAGACTTAAAGAAATTCCCTTCCCTAATCTAAGGAAGGGAAGGGATTCTTTATTATTCCCTTCCTCCCTTTTTAATAGGGCTGGCCCTATATAGATTATATATATACGTATATATACCTTATTAATTAGGATAATAATTAATATAAATAATCGATATCTTTAGGGTCGCTAATAGCGTATTATTAATTATACTAATTATTATTCCTATTAATAGGCTATATCTACGCGTATCTTTAAGATTATTATAATAACGATAATATAAATAAAGTATATTAAGATTTAATAGCGCGATTAAATAAACTAACTACTATACTACCCTCGATCTAAATAATTAATATATACTATAGTATTCTAGAACGACGAATCGTAGTTATTTATATACTAATTTCTAATAGGTATCCTCCGCGTATAAAATTATATTAATCTTTATATTAAGCCTTTATTTAGATCCTATCCCCTAGCGAATCTTATTCTCGCTTTAACTATTAATATTTATTTACCCGTTTAATATTTTCGTTAAAGTCTTTAAAAGTTTAATATCCTTCGCCTATAAAGTAATATACTTATCGTATATAATATATAAATTAGTTACTAAATAATTTAAATTATAGTTTATCGAGGGATAATATAGGAAATAAATTTATTAAAGAATATATATATTAAATACGCTACGGAATAGGGAAGGGAAGGGAAAGGAATAATCTTTACTCCCTTCCTTTTCGGTAGGGAAGGGAGCGGAAGGGAAGAAATAAGGATTACTAGAGAAGGGAAGGGATTCCCTATTATTCCCTTCCTCCCTACTCTCCCTATAGGGCTGCTCCTATATATAGTTATATATGCGCGTATACATACCCCATTTACTACTCCTATATGGCCTATATATAACCCTATATATAGCCTATGTATGCGCGTATATATACTTTATTTGCTACTCCTATGTGGCCTATATATACCTCTATATATAGTTATATATACGCGTATACATACCCTATTACTACTCTTATATGGCCTATATATACCCCTATATATAGTTTATATATGTGTGTATATATACCCTATTACTACTCCCATGTGACCTATATATGCCCCCATATATGGCTATATATACGCGTATATATACCCTATTGGTGCTCCCATGTGGCCTATATATACGCGTATATATACTCCATTAAGTGGTACAAAGATTAGGACAATTAGGAAAGCGGTTAAGAAACGCCAAGCCTTATACCTAATTTGGACTAGCGCAGTAATAGCCCATGTATACGCGGCCATATATGCGGGCAAGAATGGGCCATATTTTGAAGCAGTAATGGGCTTATACATGGGCCATATATGGGAGCATCAATGGGGCATATATGCCCCCATATATGGCCATATATGGGCGCATACATAGGCCATATGGGAGCAGCAATGGGGCATACATACGCGCATACATGGGCCACATGGGAGCAGCAATGGGGCATGCATACGCGCATACATAGGCCATATATGGGGGCATATATGGCCCATTCTTACCCCTATAAGCTATATATAGCTAGTGCCAAGAGGCTAGTCCAGATCAGATATAAGGCTTGGCGTTTCTCAACCGCTTTCCTAATTGTCCTAATCTTTGTACCACTTAATGGAGGATACATGCGCGCATACATGGCCATATATGGGGGCATATATGGGCCACATGGGAGCAGCATTAGGGCATACATGGGCGCATACATGGGCCATATGGGAGCAGCAATAGGGCATGCATGCGCGCATACATGGGCCATATATGGGAGCAGCAATGGGGCATATATGGGCGCATACATAGGCCACATGGGAGCAGCAATGGGGCATGCATGGGCGCATACATGGGCCATATATGGGAGCAGCAATGGGGCATGCATGCGCGCATACATGGGCCATATATGGGAGCAGCAATGGGGCATATATGGGCGCATACATGGGCCACATGGGAGCAGCAATGGGGCATGCATGCGCGCATACATGGGCCATATATGGGAGCAGCAATGGGGCATACATGGGCGCATATATGGGCCATATGGGGGCAGCAATGGGGCATGCATGCGCGCATACATGGGCCATATATGGGAGCAGCAATGGGGCATACATGGGCGCATATATGGGCCATATGGGGGCAGCAATGGGGCATGCATGCGCGCATACATAGGCCATATATGGGGGCATACATGGGGCATGCATGCGCGCATACATGGCCATATATGGGAGCAGCCCTATAGGGAGAGCAGGGAGGAAGGGAACAGCAGGGAATCCCTTCCCTTCCCTGGATCAGGGAAGGGAATTACCCCGGGCCTATCCCTTCCCTTCCCTGCCCCTTCCTCTAAGGAAGGGAAGGGAAGAGAAGGTAATCCCTACCCTATTCCGTAACGTAATATTAGATAACCTTTTATAATCTTTTATAAAGCGCTAATTATATTACTCTAAAATCGTATATCCTTAAGAAAGTTTTAGTAATAGATTTTACGGACTAGATACGAAAAGAGTACTTTTAGAATTAATAAATCGAAAATCTTCTAATATCTTTTAATTTCCTAGAGTATTTTCGCTAATAGGGATTAATACCTTAATTAGGATAAAAATAATTCATAATAATATAAAATTTACTACCCGGCTTTATATATCGTCGGGTAGATATAAAAATTTAATTTATTTTTCCCCTTTTATTCTACTTGGCCTTAAGGATATAAAAAGCGGCTTTATATAAAAATTTATTAAATATTAATTTTATAGTAGTCTTATTATTAGGTAGAGGCTAAATTAATAGAGGATTAATAGTCGAGCCCTCCCCGTTATTTTATAGTATTATTTAAATTAACTAGAGGCCTTTTCCTTTCCTTATTTATATATATTAATATACTATTTATATAGAATTATAGAGGAGAAAATACGTATTATTTTTAATTATATTTATATATTTAGATTTATCTTTAAGTTTATTTTTAAGTTTATTTTTAAATTCATCTTTAAGTTTAAATTTCTATACTTTAGAGACTTTATAAATAATTAAAGATTAATATAAAGATTACGATAAGGCCGGAAGGGAGGTAATATATTTATTATTTTATAGGGTCTTTAGATTCCTTTAGAGCCGGTCGCGTTTATTAATAATTATATCTAGATTTATAAATTAATATAAAGATTAGGATAAAGCTAGGATATATAATAAAATAATAAATATTTATTCTTAGTTATATCCTTAGCGTTTTTTTCCTTTATAAATTTCTTATTTTTTACTATTTATTAACCTTTTACCTAGCGAGTAATCGGGGTATTAAATTCTAATTTAATATTACTCCTAAATTATCGACGAGTACTAAAAAGTATTATATTAATATTTAATATTATATTCGGTGGTAACGGATCCTCGTTTATATCCGAATCGATTTCCGAGTCCTAGAAAAGATATTCGAATTCTTAATCTATATAATTTCTATATACTGCGTTAGAATATTTATAATTATATATTAAATTCCGGTTTAAATATAACGTATACGACCTTAAACCTAAATTAGTTTAATTATTAAAATTATCCCTATCTTTATCTTAATCTACTTTTAATATTATAAAACTAGTTTAATTTAATTCGTCTAGTTCTTTCTATAGTACCGATTTTCCTTTTTTATTTAAATTCCTTAGCGGTATTAATATTTCTTTATTCTTTATATAACCCTTCTTTTTATCTTTATCTTCGAGAATATAAAAGAGCTTATTCTACTTATAGTATTAATACGCGTTAATTAGATTAGAGCTACCGTATAAATATAAATAATAAATAACCCGACACTCGTATTCTATATAAAATTAATTTAATTCTAAACTACTATTATTATTAGGCTAGTTTTTACGATTATACCGATTATTATCTTATATTATTTCGTAGGATATTAATAGAGTATATAGTATAAATAGCGAATTAAGGGGTTCTCGATTTTATTAATCTCTAAAAGATATTTAAAGGCGATTTTCATAAACGAAATTAAAGATATTATATCTTATCCCTCCGACTCCTAATAATTAAAATACGGTCTATTATATTTTATATATTTCGTAAATATAGTTTACCCTAAGATTTATATTAATAATTTTATTTATAGTTAAGGATTTACTATAAGGCCTAATCCCGAATAAAAGGTCTATAATATAAACGACTATATTTAATAAATTAGATTAATATAATTTATCTTAATCTTTATCCCGGTAATTTTACGTTTACTCTAAATATATCCGATATTATAAATCCATCGCCCTAAAGAGGAGGTATTTACTATATTAAATATATATAATTAATACTATTAGTAATAGTATTAAGAGTAACGACTTTATTTATTTAACTTCGAGAGGAAGTATAGGAGGTATTTTCTATTAATCGAATTAATATTATTTATCTTAATCTTTATCCTAATAATTATACTAAATAATAACTAAGTTTATAATACTATAACTCCGATAATTAGATACGTTATTAAATAGTAGTAAAATTTAATTTAGATCGAATTTACCTAAAGAGATAAATATAAAGATAAATATAAGAATAAATATAAGGATAATAACGACTAACTAGGTTATTAATAGCTAATTATATCGATCTTTATATATATAATATACTAAATATAATTTCGAATTAAGATTAACGCTTTTTTAATACCGTAGTTAATATAGTTTAAGTATAGGTAAAAGTAAAGTAAGAAATAATAAGAATAATCGGATCTATAATACTAAAAACGGGATTCTTAGTTATTATTTACTTTGGTTTATTCTTCGAAGTTATATACTTTCGCTAAAGACCTTTATTTTTCTACGAGCTCTTATATTATAATATATTAATATATAAATTAATTATTCGTACTATTATTAAACGATTAATTAGATTATTTTACGATAAAATCGTAAATATTTATTTATTAATTAATCCCTATCGGAATCTACTATTTTAATACTTTATAATAATCTTTATATTAATTTTTAATAAAGATCCTATCTTTTAACGAAACCCCTTCTCTAACACGGGGTCAATATAATAGTATATAATATAAAAGATATTGATTATTCTATAAAGGATTTGGCCCTAATATACTAGAATCCTAGAGTCACCCTAATCCCGATAGGGCTAGCGGTAGGGCTCAGCCCGCCGTCTTAGTAGATATTTATAGTAATACTCCTACTAAAGTCCACCCCGTGACAGATCGCCTAATTTAAAAGAAAGAAGTTAACGCCCTCGTTGACACGCTTATATAGGGTATCGCTAGTAATAACGTAAATAGCGTCTATATATAGAAGTAAACAAGCAAGTAGTGTATATTCTAAATTATCGACCGATTACGGGTAGGCCCGTAGAGCCTTAAAGCTTGGCGTAGAGCCGTAAAGCTTGGCGTTAAAATCGCGATAACGAGGTAAGGCGACAGGGAGGTATAGGGATAACGTAGGTAACTAGCGGTAAAAGCTATAATATTAATAAAATAGAGGCGTATACGTATAGCGTTATAAAAGTATTAGTACTAAAGGACTAGGGCCCTAAATATATATTAATAAAGTAAGGTCTTAGCGTAAATCTAGGCTAGATCTAGGCTAAATTTAGGTAAAAGTCGTTTCGCGGTACTTTTAAAATTAAAACTATTTTAGCGCGGAGCTAGTCCCGATTTAATTAAATAATTATATAATTCCTATATTATCCGAAGCTCTTTCCTATATAAGTATACTACTTAGTTAAGAAGTAGTAATAACGAGGGGTATATACCTAAATCCATATAGAGGAGTATATAGGTAATACCGTACTAGGATATTCGGGTTATATAGCTCTATATACGACTAGGCGAATAATTTAAGACTATTAAAAAGTAGTTTTACCGGTTCTCGGTATAATACCCCTTTAATATTATTATAGTACCCGTACTCTTAATAGAGCTCGATAGGTGGATTTAATATAACGATTATTTCCTAATAAAGATAGGTAAAGGGCGATAATATAAAAGAGAAATATAGTTATACTTCTAGAGTTATCGACCCTAGAAAAAGAATTTGGCTTAGTGTCTAGCCTATTATTCATATTCCTTAATAAATTCGTCCGCGAAAACATTCTTAGTATTTATCTAACGGTCTTATATAAATCCCTAGCCTTTCTAGGATAAGAGGTATTTAGTAGCGTAACCCTTCCCCTTTTTAATAACGCGGCTGTCGAGGATATACTTTAGTTCTTATTCTAACTCTAAGTTATCTCGCTCGGTTTCTACTACTCTAGGGTTAGTAGGTCGTAGACGTTTAAAAGGGTCTTAATCCGGTAGAGGGCACTACTCTAGTTATATTATTAAAAATATATTATAAATCTTCTAATTTTCTAGGATATTAAGGTAGTATACGAGCCTACCGATATAATTAAAAACCTTAAATAGATTAATTATTTATTAACCGTATTTACGACCCGTAAGTTTATTTACCGGAATATTATAATTTTTATATAGGCGTAGTAAGACCCAGTCCTCTTTACGGAAATACTAGGGGTAATAAATACGATTATAATACTCCTTATCGTATATTTAAACGAAGGTAATTATATCCGAAGTTTAAATACGTACTAGCTCTTTTAGTAAAATATTATTCTCCTAACTTCCTAGGTTTAACGCGTTATTAACGGTAAAACCGAAAGCTACTTTATTTAGGGTATAGTTAATAGACTAAGAAAATATATTATTATATTATATAATTATAAAAGGTAGTACCTCTTCCTAGGCTTTAAGGTTTTATAAAGTAACGATCTAGAATCGTAATATAATTTTAATAATTTGATTTATACGCTCGCTTAATCTATCCGTTTATAGATAATAGGCGGTAGAAAATATTAAATTTACCCTAAACTTATTAAATAAAGCCTTCCATAGGGTGTTTATAAACTTACGGTCGCGATCGGAAAGAATAACCTTCGGAATACCCTAGTTTATTAAGTGTAAACGACGTAAAAGTATATCTACCTATTACTCTACCTTCTATATTAATTTTCCTGGAATCGCGGTCACTTTTCGGGAAAATTTATATATAATAGTTATAATATTATCGAATCCTTCCTGCGAAAGGGGTAAGGCTAGGATAAAATCGATAAAAATCGTATAAAAAGGAGAGGGCGGTATAAGAATAGATTATAATACTTTATAAGGCTTATACCTAGGAGTACCGAATAATTAATATTATAAATAGTATCGTAAATACTCCCCTAGCTTTTTATTTAGTTTATGTATATACTAGTACCTAGTTATTATTTTATAGTATTTATATCTTCCTATATATAAGCTAGAATATACGACGTTAAATATAACTTTAATATATAAAGAAGGTATATATAAGCGCTCCGGTATATATACGCGATTAATAATTAAATTATCGGTATACTATATTAAGCCGTTATCCCCCTTCGAAAAAGGAAGATCTACGGCGTCCTCGCCAGTTTCTACGTTATAGTTAAGTATGTAATTTATTTTGGTTTAATAGTCGTTATTCTAGTACCCTTAAAGTAATTCTTATTTAAACTATATATTTATTTCTATTAATATATAAACCTTATATATATATATTTAGAGTATATCTAGCTCGCCTTCTAAAAAGTCCCTAACTAAGTCCTTTTATTATAATCGGGATAAGGTGTCTAGTACTATATATTTAACACTAGGTTTATAACGGATCTTTATATTTTAAAAACGTTAAATATAATCTAAGGCCCGTACGACACGTAAATTAATCTTTACCGTAGATAAGGTAGTTATATTTATTTATTTAATTATACTAAGCGTAACTTTATAATTAGTATAAACGACCGTCTTAAGGGTTAATTCGACTATATATTTAACCTTAGTAAATACTTATATTATTCCTACTAGTTCTATTTTAATAGGTTAATAACGTATTTTTATATCCTTAAGGAGTCGGTTAAAGAAAAGGATAAACTAAACCTACTTTCGGTCGGGATAAAGGTCTTTTAACTTTTTTATAATATAATAAATTATAGCCCCGTAACCGAATTCCTTACTAATATTAAGATCGATAAATAGTTCCTTTTTATCGTCGAAGTAGTATAAAAAGGAAGGCTTAGAAAGGGTATTCTAAATAGTTTTAAATAAACGAATCTCTTATAGGGAAGGTGATTTAAAACTAGTTTTTTTAATATATTCCTGTCGCTAAGCGCCTATAGGGGGTACTTTATTTAGTAGCGCGGTTTTCTTATTTTATAAAGGCCTAGCTAGAGTAATATAATCTTTAATATAATCTCTTAATTAACTAGTTATTCCTAGGTACGTCTTAAGTGCTATTAGCGTTTAAGAGAAAATTAATTATTTAATAATTATAAACTTTTCTTTAGAAATTAATAGCCCGAACGAGTTAACCTTCTAGTTAAATAGTATAATTAATAAATAACTAATAAACGCCTTCTTAGGGTTAACTAAAATATTAAACTTAACGAATAGAAAAAACACTGTATATAAGTACTAAATATAATCCTCGAGGGTCTAAGAGAATACTATAATATTATCGATATATACTCGGGCGAATACTTTATAGATATATAGGATCCGGTCTATTTACTACTATACGTATATAGGCGAGTTCTTAAATTCTATTACCGTAATATTAAAAGTCTCCTAGCCGCGGTATAATACGACGGTGAGTTTATATTTATCTTTAGGGTGTGCACGCTATTAATAGAAGAAACTAGCCGCGTCGATAACGGTAATTTAACGATAACCCTTAACGGCGCTAATTATATTATTCTATAGAGGTAAATAATAGACGTTTACTATAACTATAGTATTTAAACCTCGAATATTAATAATAGTACGACTCTTTTTAGTACCGTCTAATTTTATAGTCTAAATAACGAAGACTAGGAAGTTGAATAAAGTGGTTTATATCGTCTATTTAAACCGTCCCTAAATATATAGTTTATTAAAAGTTTCGTTAGTAATTTTCCGGCTCTCGTTATTTATAAGATAAATATATACCGTTTTAGGTACTTTATCTTCCTAGTCGGCGCGTAGTAGTATATATATTTATTCGTTTTCTAGAATATTAATAAAGCCTCCTTCTACTTAAAGTATAGGGAATTAATTAATAATCTTTACTAGCTCCGGTTATTTATTATGAATAATAATACTATTTAGGAGGATACTATTCTTTACCGAAATAGTTACCTTTATTAATAGAATAGAAGGCTAGGAACTAGTTAGGTTTTTTATATCTTTACCCCCTAAAGATTATTTAAGAAGTAATAAACTAGAGCTAGCGGTAACTATATTATTAAAAGCGTTTTTAATAAAAGTTTCTTTATACTCCTAAAGAGGCCTTTATATAGCGAGCTCGCGAACGTCGTTATCGCTTATAGTAATACTATAGTAGTTATTAAATTAAACCTCGACTACTTGGCCTAGCTTTATATTCCTAGGGATTTTAACGTATTTATCCGTCTTATTCTTTATAAGTATTAATTTTATTCTATTATTAACGATTTTAGTAAAGAGGTATAGGTTAGTATCTACTAATTTAAAGAAATAGTCTCGTGCTAGTAAATTAAACTTATAGACTTCGATAATTACCGTAGCTTATAGGGGGATAACTTTTATTTTCGTAGTATATACCGGCCGGTTCATACTTGTACCTCTTAAGTAGACGTCGATAGGGTACTCTATATCGTAGCTACCGATACGGGCGACTTACCGAGATACTAATATATTAATCCCTTTAGGGGCTATAACGTCTATATTAATAAATATATTTATTTTAAGATTATCCATAATATGGACTTCCTTAAGGGCGGTTTCGGTTATTATTTTATTATCGCTCTTATCTTTCCTAAGGAAGTATAAAGAGGTGACGATATATTTAGAAATAATATAGCGGTTAATACTAATACCGGTAACTTACAGTAGGGTTATTATAATACGGATTCTAATTTTTAGAAAGAAGCGTATTATAAATTTATAGTCAGCGATAATTACTTTATAACTAGTATCTTTATAGCTCTTTTCTACTTTAATTCTAAAGTCTAAACCGACCCGAATACCGGCGTATTAGTATTTCCTAAACGCTTGTCCTATTCCCGTATTTTTAGAAGAGTCGTAGTTTAATTTAATAATGGGTTTCTATTTTAGTAATTCGTTATTCGTTTTAACCTAGTAATAGGTTTCCGTATTCTCGTTTATTACTAAAGGCTACTTACTTTTCTAAATAGTATTTATAATTGAATGTTTAGGGTAGGAGGTTTTAGTAGGGTTCCTACCTAAACCTTAACTTCTAAAGTACGTATATAGTATATTTTTAAAAGAGAATAACTTTTTATAAATACGGTACTCGACCTATTTAGGCGAATTAATAATAGTTATCTAATAACCGGCTATTTCGTCTTATTTATTATAATAATCCTTTTACTACTAATCCTGGCTCTACTCATTAGCGTAATTAATATTAGGCGTGGGTTATTCTTTTATTTATAACTCTATAATACCGTCTTCTTAAGAGCGGTCCTTTTATACCTCGGTTCTATAGTAAATAGTTATACGCCTAGGGGGTATTTATTATTGCCCGAAATAATTAAAATTATAACTACCGGTTATAGGCCCGCGGTTTTCTTGGCGCGGTTCATAGTTAGGACGATTTCTATTTCTAGGAGGGAAAGGTGCGTTTCTAGTACTACTATTAATAATCTATAACTAAATAGGTAGCGATTGAATTTAACGAGGTTACTACTATATTTAAAGGATATTTAGTATATTCTAATAGGCCGGATTAATAAATTAATAAGAAATAGCCTAAGGTGACTAGTTCTATTATAGGCGGAACCGGTTAAGTTATTAATAATTCTACTAGTCTTACCGTAAGCCCTTTAGCTTAGGAGGCGGTAGAGGCCTAATTATTTTATTACTTCGTATTATTCCTAGCTAGGCTTCTTCCTTAGCGTTAAGTAAATTAAGGAATTTATTTAATAAAATACTAGGTTTAGGCGGATTAATAAAAGGTTTAAAATCAAAGCTAATATAATCGTAGATTATAAATATTTATTAATATATACTAGGAATGTCGGCGGCCCTAGTTAGGTTAAATATTTTATTTATATACTATTTAGGCGTCTTACTAGTGTATACCTAAACGAATTTATATTTATTAAAACGAAGTTTACGTATGGCTTCTAGCGTCTTTATTTTGAATCGCTTAATAAAACGACCTATCTATTTAGGGCTAGCGAAGGTATATATTAACGCCTTAATATTAGTATTTAGTTTATTCGAGAACTATTTAAGGGTTACTTCTTTAAGATATAAAAATAAAAGCTTTCGTACCTCCTCTTCACCGTATTATTTAATTATATCGTTAACGCGATCTTTAAAGTCGAAAACGTTCTTATATATAGTATATTTTCTTAAAATGAATAGGTTATCCTTCCTATCGCTTTTAAGGTCGAAGAATTTAATCTCTTCGAGTTTTAATTTATTCTAGGCGCTTATCTTAATATTAGTACCGTTTTAGCTAGTTAAGTTATTTACTTTTAATAAATCTTAAAGTCCTACTAGGCCTTCCTTTATCCTAGCTACTAGCCTAATAATAAGAGTTTAAATTTCTGGCGATTCTATGAATTATATTACCTATTCGGAATCTATAGTAGGTTATTCGGGCTCGGGAGGAGCTATAGTTTCTTTATCTTTAGATTCGTCCTCTAAAGATTACTCCTTTTATAAATATTAACGTAGCTCTTTAGTATCCCTTCGGAAGGTACCGATAAGTAGTATTACGGATATTTTATCCATAACCTAGGGTAGTTATATAGTAGGCTATTTAAACTTAGTATACTCCGAAAGGTCGTCGTTAGACTACTTCGCTTTCCAGCCCCTCCTTAATAAATACTAAAGGGGTATTTTAATAGGAGGATAAGGAGACTATATAATTATCTAAATAATTATTTATCTAATATTAAGAGTAACTTTTACTTATTTTAGGATATATTTACTTAATAATAGGAATTCTTATAAATAAAAAGTAAAATCAATTATAGTAGAGCTTAACTAAGTTTCTTCTAGGGTAATAATCAAGGTGATAATTAATAATAAATACTAAAAGTAGTAATACTAGGCGAATAATAAGAGTAGTATTAAAAGACTAGTATTCTAGTATTCTTTTTTTATAGCGGAAGCGTAAGAGATATAACTAGTAATATATTTACTAGGCTAGACGTTTACCTAATAAGTAATTTACTAAGATAAGTAACTATATTAATAAAAAGGAAATAAATAAAGGGACGTTCTAAATATTTAGTTTAATATTTATTATAAATACCCTAAATAAAAAGGGTATTGAATAGGTTACTTTAATAACTTAATAAAGAGCTTAAAAATACTTATTTAAGGTAGTAGGGTACGGTACGGAAATACTAAATAAATATAACGTAGGTAAGGCTCGCTGTCGATACGGAGTAAATTATTTTAAATATAGTGGTTAATAGGGAGTATATTGGCCGTTTTAGGGGTTATTTTACTACTTATAACTAGTATAATCGTTCTTACTAATATAGAAGAGGTATAGTTCTACGTTAGTGTCTCCGTTACTACCATTTAATACGGGGTCAATATAATAGTATATAGTATAAAAGATATTAATTATTCTATAGAGGATTTGGCCCTAATATACTAGAATCCTAGAGTTACCCTAGTCCCGATAGGGCTAGCGGTAGGGCTCAGCCCGCCGTCTTAGTAGATATCTATAGTAATACTCCTGCTAAAGTCCACCCCGTGACATTCTCGCTTTAATTATTAATATTTATTTACCCGTTTAATATTTTTATTAAAATCTTTAATAATTTAATATCCTTCGGCTAAAGAGTAATATATTTATTATATATAATATATAAATTAATTATTAAATAAATTAGATCTTAACTTATCTAGGGATAATATAAAGAATAAATTTATTAAAGAATATATATATTAGATAACCTTCTATAGCCTTTTATAAAGTATTAAATATATTATTCTAAAAAAAATATACTTAAAAAGGTTTTAGTAATAGATTTCGCGGACTAAATACGAAAAAAGTACTTTTAGAATTAATAAATCGAAAGTTTTCTAATATCTTTTAATTTCCTAGAGTATTTTCGTTAATAGGGATTAATATTTTAATTAGGATAAAAATAATTAAAGATAATATAAAACTTACTACCGGGCTTTATACGTCGTCGGGTAGATATAGGAATTTAATTTATTCTTCCCCTCCTCCTTTTTAGGGCTTAAATACGGTCTTTAAATAAAAAATTAAGTAGAGCTTTAACCGCCTATATTCCTATAAAGATTTAATTAATAAGTAAAGAGCCCTAAAATAAAGGCGTAGCTAGTATTAATATCTAGAAATTAATATAAAAATTATAATATATCTAGTATAAGGAAAAAACTTATAAACTTAGATACTCCTAGCGCTTTTATATATAGGGTTCTATACTTTAAGACCTTAATAAATTATATAATATTAATATAATTATTACGATAAAGCTAAGATTAAGGTAAATTATTTATTATTTTATTTTATTTTAATCTTTCTTAGAGGATATCCGCGTCTCGAAGGAGCCTCTATAATAATAGATTAATATAAAGATTATAATAAAACTAGGATATATAATAAGATAGCGAACCTTTATCTTTAGTTATAATTTTAATCTTTTATATCTTACTCGCTTTCTCCTTCTCTTTTATTATTTTTTAATTTATTTTTAAATTCCTAAAGATTACCTAGCGAGTAATATATATTTTTTTAATAATACCCTTTAAACGATCGAGAGGTATTTCGCCTATATTAGGTCTCGGTAGATTATTTTTATTAATATAAGGGATCTATTTTAGTTATTTACTACTACGGGTTTTATCCCGATCTTTATCTTAATCGGAAGAGTTTTAAATATCCTCCTTTATTATTATATTTTTTATATCTTAATTATTATAAGAGTAATCGAGTATAAAATAATTTAAATTATTTTATTAATAATTCTTATACCCTCGGAAAATAGAATAAACTTCTTTTAAATAAAAGTATAGGATATACTCTTCTATATAATTTATATAAGATTTAATATTATTAAATTTAGGTTTATCTTAATTATTTAGGGCCGAATCGTCTTAATCTTTATCTTAATCATTATTCTTTTAGTAGTCTTCGGGTATTATTAATTAAATCTAGGTATTATTCGAGGAATTAGCCGGATAAAAATAATAAAAATATATATTCCCTATTTTATAATCCTACCTTTCGATAACGTATTCGTAATTATTATATTAATATTTTTAGTATGGCCGTTAATATTTAGGATTATCCTTAGCCTATTCGTATATATTATTATTATTTATATAATTTATATAGCCTTCTAACCTTATTACGTTATTATTACTATCGACGGTCGCCTCGTTATCGTCGCTAGTACTATCGTTATCTTTAATCTTAACGTCTTTACCCGAGTTATATTTATTATCTTTTACTCTATTCTTAGGTATAGATAATTTATATAATTAAATAAATATTAGTTAAATTATATCCTTTAATTTAGGGTAGATAAATTAAAAGAATTAATCTAGCGTATTTAGTTAATTCGTATTAACGATATCGTCGAAGTCGATTTATTTTTATATAAGACCGAATAACTACGGTTCGTATATTTTATTAGAATTATTTATCCTAATATTTATACCGTAAGATTTACCGGAAGATTAAAGTTATTCTATATATCTTCTATTCTAAAGCCCTAATATTTAGGCGACTATTATAGATTTTATTAATATTATTTATTTTAATCTATATCCTAGTAATCTTACCCCTTTATATAGTAGATTAATTACTTTATAATTTAAGGGTTAAGGAGCTATTTTCTATAAATTAAATTAATATTAATTATCTTAATCTTTATCCTAATATATTTACTTAGTATTTTAAATATTAACGATTATACGATTATAATAGCTTAATATCTTATTAATTTATAACTTATTTTTATTTAATTTCACTTTATTTATAAAGACTAAAGTATGGATAAATGTAAAGAAGATTACGATTAATTAGTTTATTAGTAGCTGAATATACCGGCCTTATATATATAAATATATTATACGGTATTTTAAATTAAGATAAATACTTTTCTAATAGTATAATTAATACAACTTTAGTATAAAGAAAAGCGAGGTTATAAATAAATAGAATAATCGGATTTATAGTATTAAAAGCGGGATCCTTAGTTATTATTCACTTTAGTTTTATAATAAAAAGTTATACTCCTTCGGTAACGACTTCTATATTAAGATAATCTCTTATTTTATTTTATATTAATAAATTATAATTTTAATCGTAGTAGTTATAAACGATTAATAGATTATTCTAAAATAGAATCGAAAGTCTAAAAGTTTATAATTAAGTCTAAATTTCGTAGTAAAAGTAGCGGTATTAATTTAATCGGTATAAAGATTAGGATAAATATAATAAAGCGTTAACCTTCGGATATTAGTTATAATATATTCTTATTTAATATATATAGCCTTTAATCGCCGTATAAGTTATATATCCTTCGGGGCTATAATAATCCGCTTATTATAAATCGCGTAAAGATTAATTACTACGATTAAAATTAATATTATATATTTATAAAGATAATATTAGGTTATTTATTTACGAGTTCTTTAATTAATATTACCTCTAAGGCCTTTTATAACGTATTTAGACCTATAAATTATATACGAAAATAACGTTTATAAAAGGTATATATAATTTCGTATATAAAGCGCGTAAAGAGTAGCTTCGGGATTAAAAAATCGGTAGTCTTTTAAAGAAACCTAATTTCTTATAAAATAATAATTAAAGAGCTAAATTAAATAATAATTTAATTATAAAGATTTTATTAATTACCGCTCTTTAGTTTTTTATTTTATACCGCGACTTTCTTTACCTAGGGTTTCCTTATATATACTTTTTATATATTAGGTACTTTCCTCGCTACCTTTAAATTCCGTCGCGTTCTTAATAATTAAGAGCTCTAATTTACTCTCGCGTTATTATTAAGGCTATCGAGTAACTTAAGGTTAATATCGGTTATACTTTTATTAATAATTAAAGGTATAATTATTAACCTAAATTAATAAAGATTTAGTTAAATCTTAAAAGGAATTTCTAAAAAAGGGTTAAAATATTAATTTATTATATATTTAAAATTACTTTTTAGCGGGATACTAACCTAAAATATATAAAATAAATATAAATCTATCTCTATAATCTTCCTATCCGGTATTAATATAATTAAATTATAACTACTATATATAACGTACTTTTATAGATTATATAATTATAAAAGAATTAATAATTCCTTTTATTTTCCTACTTTCTTTATTAGTTTCTAAAATATGTATTTAGAATATTTTAAAATAATAACTTCGCTATTAATAATTCTGAATCTAATAGTTAATATTCTTCTACTTTTAATTTAATTACCCGAGATACTTCTTTTATAAAGAGCTTAACGATTAAAGGTTCCGATAAATATTATTATATATATATAATAGAAATAATTACCGTCTTTCTCGAATAATTTTATAAATCGAAATAATATCGTACCTAAAAGATTAAGTAAAAGAATTAGAAATATAAAAGTTATATATTTAATTTCTCTTAAACGTCGCCTAAACCGGCTCTAGAATAAAAGTTCTTTTATAATAATATTATAATAAATATAAAAGAGCCGAGAAATATTTATAAAAGATATAACCGAATGATTACGAGGATCAACGCCTAGAATAATATAAAAACGTATTTTATATTAAATTAATATAAAAGGAAAACTTTAAACTTAAATATAAAATTAATCTAGACTATATTATTCTTTAAAGACTAGGTATATTCTAACCCGCTTAGTATATAAGTATAAAGATTAATATAAATACTTATAATCTTAACTATAAAGAAGTAAAAGAAAAGTTAATATACTATAATTTAATAATCGAGAAATAATACTTAAGGACTTCCTTAAATTATTTATATAAATAATTATCGGACTTAGACTCTCCTTACGATCTATTAATAATATTAATATATAACGAGTATTTAAATACGCGAATTCGTTAATTACTCTCCCTTCTATATTTATAATTAAAAATTATATTATAAAAAAGTATAACGATATTTAAAATTAACTCCTTCGGAATTTATTTAATAACGATATAAAAGTTATTATAACGCTAGATTTATAGTCTTTTAAAAACCGATAAAGTTATATAATTATAAATATATACTTTATCGACTAGCGATAATAGTACTACGAGGTACTCCTAGCTTTTAAATATATAAAGGGAAAATATAATAATATTAACCTAATCTTATATTTAAATATTATTATTTATCGTTATAAATTAAAGGATCGGATAATATTAATTACTACGAATAACGCCTTTAATAATAATAATATATATTAAACCCTCGAAATTATATTACCGGAGGAAAAGGCCTAGTTTTTAACTATAAAGAAAGAACTAGAAAATAAAATCCGCGATTTTTATAATTATTAAAATACTTTTACGAATACCGGAATTCACCGCGTTTTATATCTTATATATATTATTTAACTAGGTTTAAAAGAACTTCTTAGGGTAATTAAAATCTTATTAATAAACAAAGACTTTTAGAAGGATTAAGACGATAAAATAAGTAAATAAAAACTTTCTAAAATAGGGAAAGAACCTAGGATCCTATTTATTTTAATAAAGATACTTCCGTATTTTAAATAATATATTAATTATTATACCGATATTTATTTTTTTATTAATATTAGGGGATATAAATTCGTAAAGCCTTTACCTACTTTAATAAAAGCGGTTAACGGTATAAATACTTTTAAGATATTTAAAAGTAATTAAATAATAAAAAGTATTAATTAACCGGGCCGAATTAAATATAAAGAATATATAATAAGAAATATCGAAATAAGTTTACGACGCTAAAGCTCTTCTAGGACGTAGCGACTAAATAGGATTTAATTTATTATATATTAATCCGCGCCTTAAAGCTAAGGCCGGCGTTAAAGGAATTTTTCCGTAAATAAATAGAATAATTATAATTAAATAAGGATAAATAGATTTAAATAAAATACTTTATCGAACTTTATAAACTATTCTATTAGTATATATAAACGATAGGTATATTACGTACGCCGATTATTTATATAACTTTTTCGGTTTATAACGCGTTATTTAATTATCTTAAAAGTAAAGAAAAAAAGTTTATAAAGAAAACTATATTTTAGAAAAAGTCTATATTAAAGAGTCTAAAAAAGGCGTAGGATAAATTTAATTAATATTATTCTTAAACCTAGTTAACCTTAGGCGGGTTATACGGTATAATAACTCTTTTAAAACTAATTCGAAAGACGATTATATTTAAAGACTAGGGATAGAATAAAGAGATTAGGTAAAAGTAAAAGGATTTTTATTAAAAATAATTTAAAGAGTAATTTAACCGGCGCCCGTAGATTACTTAATAAAAGAAAATTTATATTAAAAGAGACGTCGAGGTAGATAGTCTTAAATATTTAATTAAGGGTAAAAATAAGGCGTTATCGAACCCGAAAAATCGGAGTAAAGAATTTCGAAAGTACCGAGAAACGAGTAAATCTTTTATTTATATTAATCTTTATATTAATAAATATATTTATTAATTATATATAATATTTAGTAATAACGACGGTAAATCTATATTTAATAAATAGAAGGATTTTTCGTTAATATTTAATTATTTCTTTTATACGGCCCGTAATATCTTAATCGTACTTTATATAGGCGTTAAATATAAACGAGTATTTAATATCGCTACCTAATTATATATAACTTAAAAATCCTATAGTCCCGAGATATTCTTAACTTTTATAGTCCTTAATCGCTTTTAATTTAAAGAAAACGAAGTAATAGTATCTTAATAAGATTTAGACTATAAAGAAATAATAATTCTTAAAGAGTATAAAGTAGAAGTATAAAAGCGGGATAAGACTACGATAAAGAGTAATAATAACTTTATAAATAATAAAGACGAAGGCGGGTATAATAATTTTATAGACGAAATTATTATCTTAAGATTTAATAATAAGAACGAGGGAAGTAGAGAACCTTTAATCTTAATCATTAATTTAACTCGTAATTAAAGAAGAGTTAAAGAATCTAGCCCTTAGGTAAAAGTTTATAAAGTAATATAAATACACGTAAAAACTATATTAATAATAAAAAGGCTCGGGAAAATAATCTAAAAATTAAAGTTTCCGGGCACCGAATAAATAGGAGTAATTTAAAATATATATATTCTACTCGAGACTCTACGTCTAGTTATTTAATAAAGAGGAAGAAATCGAATATAAAATTATTCTTTAAGCCGGAGGTAATTAATAAATTTAAAGAGTTAGAGGATAAATAGGAAAATAAATAAATTCTATTAAAATTATATAAAGAACCTAGCCTTATCTTAAAATCTTTAAGAGATTATAAAAAAACGAGTAGAGCTTCGAAGTATAAAAGGAGTTAAAGGAGATATAAGAAATAAAGATATATAATATAAATCGAATAAGGCTAGTATAAAGATTAATATAATTACGACTAGAAACTTTATAAACTAGTTATATTAAATATTTAAATATATAACTAGATATACCTCTTACGTTTATATCTAGAACTTTATTCGATAATATAACTTCCTTTTAACCTAAAGCGGGCCTTAAAAATATTTTTAATTCGATAATTTATATTATCCCCTTCGAAATCTTCTTTTAATCTTTAGAACGAATAATATCCTTCGCCTTTTTTATAATTTAGGTATACTCCGGCCTTAATATTATCCTAAATACTTTCCGCGCCTTTTTCGTATTTTTATTCAGTCTCTAATTATACTTTTTATATTTATAATTATCGGGGTAAAGATAATATAGTCTTAATATTATAATTTACCCATTATTAACTTAAATAAATACGAGACCTATATTTATTCTACGACGCCGATTTTATTTATTAGGGTTATATTATTTATATCTTTTTAGATTTATATTAAACTAGGTAATTATATTTTTCTAAATAATATATTTAGTAAAAGTAGAAATATAATAAATTTATAGGTCCCTCTTTAATAAACCTTTTTATTTATATTAATTTATAATTAATATATAGCTAGATAAAGATTAGTATAAATAATATACTTTAAGATTATATCTTTTATAATATAAAAACCCTTTATATATATATACGCGAAGACGGTATTTATCGTAGTAATCGATTTTAGCGCGGAGTAATTTAAATATTATAATCTAATATCCTCTAATAATATTATAGGCCGATCGGTCCCCGGATTTTACCTATAAATTAAATAAAACCTAAATATTACGAGCCTCGGCTTATTTTTTATTTTCGTTTTAAACGTTATAGATTTCGTCCTAATCTAATTACTAACGTACTTTAAGAATATAATTATTAATATATTAAATATATAAGATTAATATTTCCGACGACTTATAATTTAATATTAAGCCGAAGTTATATCTAGATATTAATTAGTCTCGCGTTTCTTTTTCTTTAATTATAGTTTATTATTTATTTAAGCTTTAGATTATTCTTCTCTATAATATACTAGTCGTTATTATAAAGAGTTTTACTATAAAGAAAGACCGTAAATATTAATCTAGTTATTTATATTAATCTTTATATTATTTAGATTAAGACGTCGATCTAAAATCTTATTTAAAAGTTATTAATAATAGGAGTTATATAATCTAGTAATAAATAAATAGGGTTTACTACCGAGTTAAGTATAATAATATAAGAACCGATAATTAAATAATTAAATAGTAAAGGAGTTAAACGATTTAACGAAGTTATTTATAAAATAAATAGTTCGTTAAATCTAGAAATAAAGGAAAAGCGGAGGTATTTTAAAGAGCCGTTACTAGCGCGGCGCTAATAATAGATCTAACGGGTAATAACGTTATTAAATATAAATAACCTTAACGATTTTTATATATAAATACTGCGTAGTTAACGTATAATAAATTCTATATTAAATTTTATAATCTACTTTAATTAAGTAGTATACTTTTATTCGAAAAATTTAATATATATTAACTAGTATTAATTAAACTTATGAGTATATATCCTTCCTTATAAAGCGCTCGTTTTATTACGATAGTATTAAAATAAACCCTTTTTCTATTAATTTAAAACGTATTTCAGAGACTTAAAGTATATTAATATCTACTATTAGTCGCGATATAAATAAAGATTAATATAATTAGTAAGCGTACTAGGTAGATATTTAAGTTTATTTATATTATTAGCCCTACCCGGGAAGGGAGGAAGGGAATAATAGGTAATCCCTTTTTTTCTCTAGTAATCCCTACCTCTTCCCTTCCGCTCCCTTCCCTACTAGAAGGGAAGGGAGCGAGGGTTATTCCCTTCCCTTCTCTTCCCTATTCCGTAGCGTAATATAGAGCTACTACTAATAATAACTTAATTTTAATATTCTAGGAATTATTTTTATACTATAACCGCGAGAATTATTAAAGTAGGCGATTTTCGCGAATATATTAACGCGTTCTTATATACTATTATAAATATATTTATATAAATAATTATTATTAAGTTTTTTAAAGCTAGGAAAGTAATTAATAAATATAATATTATTAAAAGAGATATCGATTAACCGTTATTTATATATTATAATAAATTTTCTTTTCTTTTCTTTAACCCCGTCATTACCTTTTTTAAAGATTTAAAGAATTCGCGAGACTTTTTAAATAAAAACTTCTTCGGAGATTATTTTTATAATAATAATAATAAATCGTCTTTATTATTATTAAAACTTAAGAGCTTCGTCTAGCTCTTTAGTCTTTTCGTTATTAATAAATAAATTAGATTTTAATAAAAAGTACTAGGAGAAGGGCGATATTTTAAAATTATAAAGAAAAGAGGATAATCTCGAAATAAAGAAAACGGGAAATAATAAATAAATACGAATATATTTTTAATATTAATTTCTATAATAACTCCTTTTTTTCGAGCTCCTTCGGGCGCGATAATAAGTTTTTATTTATAATATATTAAATATCTAGAAGAGGGAAGAACGGAGGAGGAAAAGAATAAATTTTAAATTTTAATAAAAATAAATCTATTTTTTAAATCAGATTTATATTAAAGAATAAAAGATATAGTTAATTAAAATTATTATTTATAATAAATTTATCTTTTACTAAATTTATACCCCGGTCTTAGAAATATTAAATACTATTTTATAGATCCTTATTTTTTGAAATATCTATATAATACGCGTCCTCCTCCGTTATATAGAAGAGATAATCTAGTATTTAATCCGCTATAAAATAACGAGCTATCTAATATCTCTAAAATAACGCGAATCGTAAATAAACTATACTAAATTCTTTATTTAATAAATACGCGGAGATTATTAAAAACCGGATCTTATATATAAAATTCTATAATATAAGCTAGTTTAGTATATAGTCGATTTTAAAAATTTAGAAAAATTGAAAAGAGGAAAGATTATAAACGGTATTAGTTTTTTATTTAAAAAAAGTATCGTTCGAGTTAGTTATTACTACTATTTAATTTTATAAAATAAAAGGTAGTATATTATTAAAGTTATTTTTGATTTTAATTATCTAACCAAAGTCTCTTTAATATATAATAATATTAATATATATTTATTCGCCGAAGTCTAGATAATTTTAAACCTCGATTTACTCATTAAAATTAAATATTAAATATTTACCCTATTAAATTCTTTCTATTTTAAATATATCTTTATAATTCTACTAGTATTTAAATATATCCCTTAAATAGTGATATTTATTAATAAGTTTTTTAGCTCGTAATAATATATCGCTAATATTCGTATAATAAATTAATACGGGTATTTTTCTAATATCCCGGATAATCTAGTTAGCTTTAAATGGCTTTTTATTATATTTAAATAATACGCGCCGGGGCCGTAGCGCGATAGTAGTAATAAATAAATAAATTTAATAATGATTATAAAGTAAAGAGGGTATAATAATTCGCGTAATTTAAATAACTAGTTATAGTAAAGTATTATAATTTTTATAATAAACTAAATTAAATCTAGTTTAATATACCGTAAATATCGGGTAATATTTAAATAAGATTATTAAAAGGATAAAATAATAGGTAAAGAGGTCTTTAGGTTATTATATATAAATATATTTAAAGAAATCGTTTTTAGAAAAATAATTAATATTTAATATTTAAACCTATATACTAACCGCTTATATTATTATAATTTTATATAATATAGTTACTAAACCGTACTAGAAATAACCTAGAGTACGGTTTATAATATAATTAATATTATAATTAACGGATTTCTAGGTCTTATATAACGGGTTTAAATAAAAATAAATATTAAAAAGTAATAAAGAAGAGTATTTATATATATAATATATTAATATTAAGCCAGCCTTCTAGCGCCTTAGATTTAGCCTAGATCTTATTTAAATTTTCTTTAAATTTTCTTTAAGTTTAGGCTAGATCTAGGTTAAATTCTTTATATATTATTAAACGAGGATAATTTCCTATAAATTAAAAATAAATTATATAAAGTTTTCGATATTATTTTCGCGCTCTCGATAACTAAAATTATATTTAATAATAATAAATTATCCTCCGTCCGCGGCCCTAATTATAATAAAGTATTAGAGACGGTAATAATTATTACGGAAAACTTAATTAATCTTCTAATTTTTAACGAAGACGTTAAAGAAACGAAATATTCGGAGGAGGATATGATTTTACTCGATAATAATTATAACGATTTATCTAACTTTAAAGAACTATTAAAGAATATTTAACCGGTATTAAATTTAATTAATTTATTCTTATTAGACTCTATAAAGGACTCGGCCTATATTCGCTACTTTATTAATAATAATAATAGTAAAAAATTAGATAAGGCTACTAAAATAATTAAAATAATAATAATATTAATTATTAAAAATATTTATATACCCTCCCTAGAATTTAATAACTTTTCGAAATAGTATTCGTTATCGCCTAGTAGGTTAATCTCGGTATCGATATCTTTCTTATCTAATAATTAAAATAAAGTTATTATTATTAATATATAGAAGGAGGTTATATTTAACACCGAGGTAAATAATATAAATTTACTACCTTAAAGATAGAATATAAATAAAGTACTAAAAATAATAAAGGCGTTAAATTATTTACTACCTTTAATAAATATTATTAAAGAAACGGGAATAGTCCTTAAGACTTTAAAGAAAACTATTAATATACTAGTTCTATTAAACTACGTTACTTTAAGAAGAAATACGGAGTTCTTCGATTTTAAAAAGTATTACTAGGCTATAAAAATTAACCGGCGAGAAATTAAAATAAAGAATTTATAATTCCCTAATTTCTTTAAATATAAAGTACGCTTTACCTCTAATAATAATAAATATAATATTTATTATATTATCCGTATTTTAGGTCTCCCCTTTAATATTATTATAATAAAGTTTTCAAAGAAAGTTCGAGGTAGTATAATATTTAATACGAAGTTATTAAATATTAAAAGTATTATTAATAATATAACTAGGCTCGTTATATTTCTTTACGAGTATATAATTATAATTTATAAAGAGTATATTTAATAATATTTAATTTCCTTTAACGGTCTCGTAGCCCGAATCGAAATTATATTAACTCCGATTTAATCTATCCCGATTAATTAATAAAAGGCTATTAACGATAAAACTAGATACTATTTTAAAATATATAATTTTCCTTATATTATTATATTAGTAATATTAAATAAGGAACTAGCGGTCTTTTAAATAATTAAATTTAATATAATCGAGAGTATAAATATAAATAGTAATAATATTTTAGGTTTATATTTTTCTTCTATTTATATTACTAGACAAACTTCTACGCTATTTAATTATACCGGTCGATATAAGGGCTATATCGTTATATTCATATTAAATCCGTATATTTAACCTCTAGAGACCTTTTTTAATAATAGTAATAATTAATTTACAGTTATTAATTATCGGTAAAATATTTTATTTATTTTAAAATAATTAGGAGGGTAAACTCTTTTCTATACTTCCGTAATTTAGAGTAGCGATATAGTTTAAAATTTAAGCGGGGGCTACGCTAGCGATAACTCTTAAAATAACGAGGATAATAATAATTAAAAAGAGGGTATAAATAAGGGCGAGGATAATAATAAATAAAATAAAAGTAAAAACGACGGCGACGATAATAATACTCGCTTAATTAATAGAGAATCGTTATTTATATTATTTATAGTCGTGGTTTATAAGGGCCGGACGGTTTCAACTAGTAATAATCTTTAACTATCCGCTTTAATACCTATAATATAAATATTAATTATAGATTTTTTCGGTATTAACCGTAAAGGGAAAGTTAAAGGGTTAAAAATAAAAATATATATTATAAACTCGTAGAAAGGTTTAATAAAAAATATTATTAATTTTAATATAAATAAAACTAAAATATAAAGAGCCTAAAGAGTTTAAAAGTTCTATTAATAATAAAGCCGCCGTTATTACCTACCCGCTTTAAAATATAAATAATATTTTACTATTAATAGCCACCCTATTCGAATATTAAAAATATTATATATTAATTATTTAGTAGAGGAGCTCGAAAGATAAATTTTATATTAATATTATTTTAAATATTATTCGCCCCGTTATCATCTTCCCCTTTATCGTCCTCGGAATTAGGGATCTCTAGTACCTTTTATTTTTAATTAATAATATAATCTATATATTTATATTCTTAAATCGAGGGTAGTATATTCTTTAGTAATTAAAAAAAAAAAATCTTTCTTCTTATAAAAGTTATAGGTATATTAAATAATATTTTCGTAAATTAATATTTCTTTTCTATTATTATTTTAAAGGTCTTCGTTAATAACCCTTAATTTCTAGGATCCTATATTAATCGTAAATCCGAAAAAAGACTAAGGAATATATAGTTAGATACCGTATTAAATAATAATAGATATAATTAAAATATTAAAAGCGTAGGCCTTTAATAACGAGTTTAGGGATTAAATAAAATCTAGGTTAAATTTAAAGAGTATCTAAAAAATATCTAAACTATATCTAGGCCTAAATCTAAACTAGATATAATACTCGGTTTTTTATTATTATTCCTAAATATAATAGAATAAAGGATTAGAATCGTAAACGATAATAATATATTATAGTAAATATTATTATATAAAAAACAAGTATTATTATATAGAAAAGTATATAGAGGGGTAATAGATTTCCTAACTTTTATTTAAACCTAAATATCTAGTAGTTTAAAAATATAAAAAGATTTAACTTAATTAATAATAGTTTATTTTTATATTTATTTACTTTAATTACTTTTCTTTTTAATATATATAATACCCTCTTAAATAGTATTTTCTATATTAATAGTAAACGCCGCGGTATTATTAATATTCTTAGTACTATTACTCCTTTTAGTATTATTACCTCCGTCGGCGCCTTTTATATCTTTTATATTCGTTATATTAATAGTCTTAAATACGTCCTCCCTAAAATCTATCTTCGATTTATATTTTACGTTTATATACTTCTCGATTTCGGTATTAATATTTAGTATATAATAGAATACTTCCTCTTTCTACTTTATCCGATATATTTCTTTCGGTAGTTATTTATATATCCCGATAGAGTAGAGGGGTTTATATAGAATAACTATAATTATATAAATTAAATTTAAGTCTATATTTATTTAATATATAAATCTAATTAAAGTATTAGGCTTATCCTTCTTTAGTAATATACTATCATTATTAGTTTTATATATAAATATATATTTAACCGCGTCCCTCTTTTTATTAATCCTAAAGAATATTTATATTTTAGATTTAATCTCCTTTCGGATATACTATAATAAAAGAATATTAAGATAAAAAGATTAGTTAGAAAAAAGAAGGTTAAATTTAATAAATTTAAAAAAACGAGTTTAGGCTCTTTTATATCGGAGATTTTAAAAAAGAGAAGAATTTACCCGTTCTATTACTAAAATTATCTCAGTAAATAAAGATATAATTAATATATTTACTCCTTTATATTTCTTAAAAAGGGAGGCGATAATTTTAAATTTAAAAGATATTTTTTTAAATATTATATAGTCTTTATTTAGGATATAATTTTCTAGTATCTAACTATTATCTTTATTTATATACCGGTTCTCGATCTCTTTATTAGTCCATTTTTAATTATACGTAATTAAAGAGACGGAGAGATAGGGTAAATAATTATATAAATAAAGAAACCGTATTATTATAAATACCTAGTTAGCGTTAATATTAATCGGGCGGTCGGGACGATTTTATATAAATATAATATTATATTAATTATCGTCCTAGTAAATTTATCGTTTTATAAATTTCTTTATTATTAAAGCCTTTTAACGGGCGACGAGGGTTACGTAATATACTTTATAATTATAAAGAAAACTAGTTTTAAAAATATTTCGGTAGAGCTCTTTAAACTCGATAAGATTATAATCTTTCTAATTACTTTTCTTATACCGTTATATTAGGAATTTAGGAAGTAAGTTCCCGAATATATTTATTATATTATCGAATTCTTATAGTCGATTATTTAAATCTTAGTATTTAGTAATAATATTAATAAAAATCTTTAAGCCGGCTAGTTTAAAGGGGTAATATTTATATTTAAAATTATTCTAAGAAATATTATATATAATATTTATTAGGGTTATAATATCTAGTAGATCGGAGTTAATAATCGTTCCGAATATAATTATAAACTAGAAGCGATATTTAGAGCGAGTCTTCTTTATTATTTAAAAAGAATTTTATAAATCTTTATTTAAATTCCTTATTTTATTATATTTATTTATAATCGCGAACCCGTATTAGAAACGGTAGATAATTTCCTCTTTAATTACTTTTTTTCTATTCTTTATAAAGAAGTATTTATATATTTTATTAAAGACTTTACTAGCGGTTAACTATAACTACTATAAAGTAAATATAAATATAAAAGTATTTACTTCGCTCGGGAGATTATATTATATAATATTAATAAATTTAGTACCTTTTAATAATTTTACGTCGGAGTTATTCGGGTTATATACTATTTATAATTCTTTTTTCGTTTATACGTTTATTTAGTAACTAGAGTCGGCGTTATAATAAATAATTATAAACTATATCTTTAAAGCCTCGAAGTCGATTACCGATAATATTATAATATTTTAAATATTAAGATTAACCGGCGGGATAAAGAATAATATAGATTTATTAACTAATTTAATATAAAAAGCTTCCGAGTCTAATTAATATAAATATTTATAGAATTATTAATTCGTAGTATATTTAGAGCCTATAGGAGTATTTTTATAATAATATTAAAACTTTATTAACTACTCCTTCTACTCTCGTTAAATCTTTATTTATTTTTAATATAATTAAAAATAGAATACCGCGGAACCTATAACTTTAAAGATTTATAGATAAATAAAGTTAATCGCGAAGTTTAAAAGATATATTAGGAGGCTTTACTTTATCTAAATCTATTTCGTCTCCGATAATAATATTAAATTATCCGAAGTCGTCTTTATAGAATAGTATAATTATAAATATATAAAGCCACTATTAATAATAGATTAATTTTAGTATTCTAGGAATCGTTATTTTATTATTACCGCGAGAATTATTAAGATAGGCGATTTTCGCGAATATAATAATATATTCCTATATCTTATCGTAAATATATTCGTATAAATAGTTATTATTAATTTTTTTAAAACTAGGAGGAAGGTAATTAATAAATATAATACTATTAAAGAAGATATTAATTAATTATTATATTATAATTAACTCTACCTTCTCTTATTTATCCGCGTTATTATTATTATTATTATTATTAATAGTTAGTTTCGAGAATTCTTTAATTAAGAATTTATCCTTTTAATATAATTACTCGGAGGACTCTTTTAAAGGCTTAAATTTTTAATAAGATTTTTCGATTAACGATTTCTTTAAAATCTATTTCGGCGGTAATAATAATAAATAATCTTTATTATTACTAGGGCCTAAAAACTTCGTTAGGCGCTTTTATTTTTTTATTATTAATAAAAGAATTAAATCCTCGTTAAAGGTACTAGGAGAACGGGTATATATCGAAGTTATAAAGAAAATAAATTAGTCTCGAAATAAAGAAAACGGGAATTAATAAATAAATATAAATATACTTTTAATATTAATTTTTATAATAGCTCGTCTTTTTCGGGCTCTCTCTAGCGCGATAATAGATTTTTATTCATAATATACTAAATATTTAGAAAAGACTAGAATAAAAGAGGAAAAAGATAAATTTAAAGTCCTAATAAAAATAAATCTATTTTTTAAATTAAATTAAATATTAAAGAATAAAGAATATAATTAATTAAAATTATTATTTATAATAACCTCGATTTTTATCGAGTTTATTACTTCTATTTAAAAAATACTAAATAATTTTTTTTGAATAATTTCTTTTAAAATACTAGTATAATACCTCTTTATAGTATAATATATAAAGTAATCGAAGCTCGGGTCTATTATTAAATTACGAGATATTAAATAATCTTAAAGTAATAAAAATCGTAAATAAGTTATATTAAATTCTTTAGGTAGTAAATATAAAGAGATTTTTAAAAACCGGGTTTTATATACGAACTTCCTTAATATATACTAGTTTAATATATAATCGATCTTAAAGCCTTTAAGCGAGCGAAGTAGAAGAGGATTAAAAATAATTCTCGGTTTTTATTTAATACGAAGATTACTCGAATTAATTATTATTACTACTTAACTTTAGAAATCCGGAGGTAGTATATTACTAAATTTATATTTAATTTTTAACGATTTATTAGAGCTTCCCTAATAAATAATAATACCGATATATATTTTTTCGCCGAAATTTATATAGTCTTAGATTTGGATTTAGTTATTAAATTTAATTATTAAATATTAACTCTACCGGACTCTCTTATCTCTAAACGCGATTTTAGGGTTCGGTTAATTCTTAAATATATTATTTATAAAGTAATACTAGCTTACTCTACGAGCTCTTTAACTTATTAAAATATAATAATAATAATATAATAATAAGTCGGTATATATACTTCTTTTATATATATAAAAGTCTAGTTATCTTTAGATAACTTTCCGTTATAGTTAAATAATAGAAGGGGTTATTATAATACTATAATAATAATAAATAAATAAATTTAATAATAATTATATAGTTAAAAGAGTATAATAGTATATATAATAACTATAATTACTAATTCTAGTAAAGTATAATAGATTATATAATAAATATACCTAGATCTAGGCCTAGATCTAGTTAAAACCTATAAATTAAAAACTCGGGCGTTAATTTTTACGGGTATAATTCCCGAGATTTCTTCTCCTAGTATAAGACTACGTGGATATTAAATTATCCGAGGTTTATTTAATATACTTAAGACTCTATTTTAAAAAGTAGTATTTATATATTATTTAATAAAAGAGAAGTAAAAGAGTATTAGAAGAGATCGATATTGAATAATATAATACCTATATAATAAGACCTTTAATTAATCTAGTCGAGTTTCAAGAGATTTATATATTTTCGTATTATTAAATTTACGAATATCGTTTTTAATAGATTAAATTCCGTGAAAATTATATTAAAATAAATATTTCGAATATTAATATTCTATACCGTTTATAATTTTATATTAAAATTAATAATTTATTTAATTGTTATTTTTAATATCGGTTATATATATTTCTTTAACTCTTTCTACCCGTAGAACGAATATTATTTATATTAAAACTATTAAAATTATATATAAATCTATTATAATAGAATCTTTCGGTACTATTTATTTAAGTTAAATAATTTTATTATAATATATATCGAGTCTATAGCCCGAATATTATCGCTAGCGTAATTATCTTAATTAAATAAAAATTAGTACTATAGACTTATAGGGTAAGAGACGTTAATATTTATAAAATATTAATTTTAATATTAATCTCTTATTTAGGTAGTTTAGAGTTAGGGTTTATCTAGATTCGTCGGCAAAACGAAAAGTGGCTCGATCGTGGCTCAGGGCGCTCGACGGGCGCCCCGGGAGCCTTAAACGCGACACCTATCTACCGACTCGATAAGCGCCCGAGGCATACAGCCAAGGGGCCTAGGGCTACTCGGGCGCATACCGAGTAAACCTAAAACCGCCACTAACGGGCACTAAATTAGGGGTGCGCCACCAACTTTGGACCCCCGTCCATGGCCCCTGTTTATGGCCATGGCCCTATTCCATTCATGGCCATGGCGCATTCCATGGTCCTGTCGCTGTCGCCACCCCCTAACTGTCACTGTCGCACCCATAAACCCCTGACGCATGCCCTGGCGCATGGCCTGCGCATCACCCCCGCGAGGATTTCGCCTGAATCGATCGATTCCGGGGATCAAAACTTACTGGCGTTAGGGGTGGTTCCGGGGGGTCGCTACCGTCGATAGGGGCGATCACAGAACATCAAAATTTTAGGTGGTAAATCATGTGATTTTCTAAGGCCAGGGCCCCTGAAGCTCCGGGCTTAAATTACGCTCGTTAGGAGCCCGACGCGTGTCTTATAGCGGCCTCGGGCGCCCGTCGAGCGCCCGTCGAGCGACTTAACACTCGAAGAGTACTCGGCGGGCGCTCGACGGGCGCTCGGGGCCGTTCGGGCGCCCCGAGCCTACCTCGGGCGCCCGAGGCAGCTTGCCTAATGACCCCGAGCCGCTGGAGCCGGTTTTCGATTTACCGACGTTTAATCTAGATCTAGTTTAGATTATTAAAATTTACCTAGATCTAGTCTAAATTTAAATTAAATTTAAATTAAATTTAAATAAATTTTAATAATTTAACCTAAACGCGTCCGAGTTTAAAATAATAATAATATTTATAGACCTATAAACCCGCGTTTTTAATAAATATTCTTTTTTTAAATTTTCTACTTCTAATACTAGATAACGCGAAGTATATAATGAAACGATTATAGTATAGTTAATATAACTTCTTTTAAGCGAAGAATTACTCGAGTTTATTACGATATTTAAATATATATAAAGAGCCTTGGTTTAAATATAGGAAACTAGTAAATATTTTTAATTTTATTAAGGATTAGACGGGCTTTATATTCGTTTAATATGAAATTTCTTAATTTTAGGAGTTATTTATATTTAGTAGTAGTAAATTAAATATAGATTAATTAGTAAAATTCTATATTATTTATTATAATATAGATAGACCGCCTCTTAAGTATCTAAGAATTAATAAAGATAATAATAAAGATATTACTATTTAGGAGTTTATATAAATATATTAATAATTTATCTAGGCCCTCGTCTACTTCGATAAATATATTAAAACCGGTTATAATACCTTTATCGGTAAGTCCGGAAAAACAGTTCTATAAAATCGCTACTTAATCGGTACAAAATGCGCATTTTGCAGCCTTGGTAAATCTTGGCGCCAAGATTTTTAAGTTAGAGTTAAGGTCTGCGCGGGAGCGTTAAACTTAATCCTAAAAGTAACTTTATGGCCCTATAGGGCAACGCTAGTAAAAATCTAATTAAAAATTCGGAATCTAGGCTAAAAACAGATTTAGTAAAATATTTATATTCCTATATAGGGGCCCTAGTCTATATACTCTTAAAAGTTAAAGTCAAAAAAAAAGTTGCTAAATCGGTATAATATCGGTGTATTCTCGGTACATAATGCGCTTAGAATGCGGGACATGAGCAGATACGCATTTCTAGTATTTTATACAATTTCGGTATAAAATATGTAAAAATCGGGGATTCCGGACTTGCCGATATTCCTCCGCGATTATATTATTTATCTCCTTTAGAAGTCTTCTATCTATATTTAATTCTCTTTATACGAAATCTTTTACCGATTTTATAGGGCGAGACGCCGGCGCTATTATAATAATATATATAAAATCAGATCGCGCGTAATACTAAAAACGTCGACGAAATACTTTATAGTTAATAATAGTAAAAGATATATACTACCCGTTCGGTAATAAAGTTAATTAGATTATTATTTATTTATCTTCCGAATATTATATAATTAAAACGAGTATTAACGTATACCTTAAATCTATAAAAATTAAGGTAAATTAAAAAGAGGAGGTAATTTTCCGTAATATAGAATAATATCGGTAACTAGTAGAATATGATATTTAATAGAGTATATATAATAATAATTAGATAATCGATAATCTCCGCGTACCTAACGAGATTAACTATTTTAATAATTTATATTTCAAATTATATTATCGTAATATTATTAAGATTATCCGTTTTTTCCTTAATTATAAACCGTTTGAAGATAATTTAATATATATATTAATAAAGATTATAAACGATAGTAATAATAGGGTAGTTAATAAAATATATACTAATATTTAATAATAGGAAATATAATTATAGATCTCTATTAAAGGTACTATTATCTCTTTTATATTATCGTCCGACGAGATAATAATAATTTAATATTATAACGATTTTTCCCTTTAGTTAATATATATAATTATCGGGAATCTCGATTATACGATATATAAGACCTAGAAACGACTTAATCTAATTTTTTTAGATCCAATCCCTCGTATTAAAAACGAAAAGAAATTCGGTGACTATATATAATTAGATATTTATTATCTCGCGCTAGGGCGTATACTCTAGTATATATATAATTATTATTATTTATTCTAATAATATACTAAAGTAACTAAAGTAATTAAAGACCTAGTAATATAAAGAATTAATATTATATATATAGATAATTAACCCCGAAGATATTATTTAATAATTATATTATTTATAGCCGATTATTTAGAGTAAATTTTAATAATAGAGATAAAATAAAATTATTAATATTTAATATATTTAGTCCCGCCTAATAAACGAGGGGAGTTAATTAGGACGTAGGAGCCACGGAGTTATAAATATATATATCGAAGGATAAAAATATAAAGAAGAGATCCCGACCTCGCTAAAGATTTAATAATTATTTATAATATTAAGAACCTCGCCTAGTATTATTATCTAGTTAATATCTATACTATCTTTATTATAAATATATTATATTAATTTCTAAAAGGAATTATTATAAAACTAATTAACTAAATTCGGGATTTAATTAAAGATTATATAATTCTTATAACTACTAAATAAATAAAGAAAGAGGTAACTAGGCCGAAGAAATCTTTAAAATAATAAATAATAAAAATTAAATTAAATTACTATTTTCGTTAGGTACTAGGTTTCGTAGAGTTAAAATTATTTAAAAACTTTAATAAAATAAAATAATAAAATAGTAACGAATAGAAAATAATATTATAATAATTAATAATCGTTATTACTCCTTTTCTATTAAGCGCGTACCGGTTACTCTATATTACGCGCGGGCTATATTTAACTTTATTATATTTACCTAATATATATTTTATAACGGCGATACTTTATACATCTACAAAAGTGCAAGCGACTCTGAGAATCTTAATTTGCTCGGAGCGCTCAGGCCCGCTCGCGAGCGCTAAAATAGCTCAGTGAATGGAATGCGCCATGGCCATGAATGGAATGCGCCATGGCCATGAATGGAATGGGGCCATGGCCATGAATGGAATAGGGCCAGGGCCATAAGTAGGGCCATACATGGGGGCCATATTGGTGGCGCATTCTAAATTTAGGCATTCTCACGAGCCAAAAACATTCTCAGGAGCGCGTTAGATTCTCAGGAGCGCTCACGGGCACTAATAGCGCTCGAGAGTTAAGACATAGTATCACCCCGCTCAACCCAGCTCAACCGGCTCATATGCGCTCATAGCGCTCAGAGCCTGCTCTACACTTTTGTAGATATAATATATATAGTACGCGCTCTACTATATTTATAAATTAAAGGTAGTTTTCCGTAAATACCGGCCGAGTAATAATTCGAACCTAGATTTAAAAGACCTTATTAATCGATGTTATAATATATTAAAACTATATATAATAACGTATTATACTAAATATATTCGAAGATATAGGAGTATCTAGAACTTCGATATTTATTATAAAAAAGCGGTTTATAAATTTCTCTTTAAAAAACCCTTTTTATAGATAAATAAAACTAATAAATTCGAGACGTAATTACTACGGTATAATATTATATACTATAATATAAAAGTTATATAGGAAGTTATAGTAATACTTTCCGCTAAACCTATTATTATTTTTAATAATAAAATAGAATAATAGAATACCTAGTTATATCGAGAGAAATTAGATTTAAATAAATATATACCTATTCCTAATAAAAATACGCCGTTATACTACGGTATATAGGTACTAAATACTAATTATTATTATTTAATAATTACGGTAGCGAGGGCTTTTTATTTTAATACTAAAGATTTTATCGACGTTATAACGGTATTCGTATAAGAGAGCCGTAAGAAATAGAATAAAAATCCGGGCTCTATTAAAGATTAGCGGAGATAAAAGACGGATCCTAATTAAGCGGGAGATATATATATTTCTATATATCGATTATTAATATATTAGGTTCGTAATAATAAAGAGAGTTAGAATTTAGAGTAGTTTATTAAAAGATTAATTTATTATATCTTTAATTTTCGTTCTATTAATAAACCTCGTAATAATTATATTTAAATTAATAACGAAGTGATTCGTTTATAAAGTCAAAGCGAGACCGAGTAAAAAACCCTTTATATAATAATCGGCCGGCTTAAATTAATTATTAATATTTATAACTATAAACGACTAAACGATAAAGGTAAATATAGGGTATATATTAATATATTAATTACTCTATATCGATTAAAGAATAACGGGAGAGTCGACGAAATATATAGAATATTCGAAGTAAAGTATATTTTAACTAGTAGAACGAAAAGACCCTAAGAATTATATATTTATTATTTTTTCGAAATATATAATATTATCTAGAGTACGTATATAGTACTTATTAAACGGGAAAGATATTATTATATAGATAATTTTATCGATTAGGATTAATATAATATTATTTATAATTTTAACTTTATAATAAAAGATATTAAAGTAATAGATTAATTTATAGAGTAAATATAATAGTTATATATTTATAAAAAATCACCGTCCGCGATAATATATATACCCCGGGCTTTTATTTAATAGTAGTATTATAACTATATAGCGGTTAATAATAATAACGAGAGTAATAAGTATAATATAAAGATAGATTATAATTAGGGTATAAACTCGATCGATAATAATTAATAAAAAAAGAATTAGAGATTCTAAATTAAGTAAAAAATTTATTAAATAAAAATTCTTAAAATACTACTTTTATAGAATTAAATAAAAAAAGGAGTAAATTCTTAAATTAACTTTTATTATCTAGCGCTTCTTCGGTATATATTTCGCTAATAGAAATAAAAGTATTTAGTTTATAAATAAATATATTATAATCTATCTATTATAAAATTTATCTCGGTCTACTCTTTATTAAACTTATTTTAATAGACGGCCGTTATTTTTAATTATATTTATAATACTTTTATACTTTTATAATTTATAGTATTATATAACCCGAATTCGATATTCGGATTAGTTTTAGTTTAGATTTAAATTAGATCTAGTTTAAACCTAATTTAAATCTAGGTTAAAATTAATCCGACGCGTATTTATTTATTATTATTATATATATAGTTCCACCCTTTTTCCTATATATTAAAATAAACCTATTCTATATCTCGACTAGTTAGTATACTTTATATTACCGAATAATATTTAAGTCTATATATATACGACTTAATAATATATTAAATAATAAAGTTAAATTAAATTATATCTTTTATATATTATAATACGGTTTTAACTAGTTAAAGAATTTATAGTAATAACTCCTTCGATAAGATTAAAGGCTAATTTTAATAATAAACTATATTAATACTCTTAAAATAAATCTCGGTTATAAATAATTTATTTATTCTAATATACGAGTAATAGTATATATTAGGAACGCGTTAATTATAAATCCTTCTAGTATATATTAACTAATATTAATTATTAATAAAGACGAAGAAAGTATATACGGAGGTAAAGAGGTCGATACCGAGGTCGATAATAATAATATTAAACTTCCTACCCCGAAGTAATAGAAAATAAACGACGTATCTTAATTAAATAAATTAGGTAGAGCCACGCTATATATATATATATATATTTTATATAAGAGTTAATAATATAATTAACCTTTTTATAATCTTCATTGTTTATCGGTTATTATATATCCTCGTCCTCGTCCTACCCTAACTCTTATATATATAGACTAGGAGATACGAGGTTTTCTAATAATATATTATATAAATCTTTAATAAAACACTACCGTAATTACTCTATATTATAATTAAGAAACGAGTCGTTACTACTATAGGCGGGCGTAGGACGTTATATTAAATTAATATTATATATTTAAAGCCACGAGGCCGTTCTTTAATATATAAAATAAATAATATTAATAACTTTTATTATAAAATATAAGGACTTAGAATATAATCTATAAATAAACTTTAATAAAAAAAGCGAAGTTAATATTTTAATTTAAAAGTTCTAGCGGAATATTATTAATAAATATAATAAGGCCCTCGGGTTAAAGAATAAAATAATAAAAAAAACTTTAAATTTAACGGAGGCCTAAAAGGTATTAATCTACCGTATTTAAACTAAAGATATATTATCGAAATTAATTACTTAATTATATTAGTAATTACCGCGCCCTAATAATAATAAGGATTCGATAGGTTATAGCGGTATACTATATTTTTTCTATAATAGAACGAAGTATTAAAAAGATAGTTACTACTAAAATAAAGAATAGAAGATAAATAGATAATTATAATAATAATATAAGTCTTAATATTTCTTTATTAAGATTTAATATTAATTATTAATAAACCTAAACTACTTTACCGCTTCTTTAAAGATCTAGTAGTAAAAATTATAATTTTATTATTCTTTTAATCGGACCTAGGTTAGCTAGGAATTTATAATAATATTAAATATATATTTAGACCCTTAACGGGAACTATAATAATTATAGTTTATATTATAATTTACTATATTATTAAAGAATATAAAATAGGGAAGTAAATACGGATTAAATTCAAAGGCGAATATATTAAAAATAAATTAAACTCGACTTTTTTCTTTATATCTCTTAATATTAATAGGAAGTAATATAGAGTTATAGATTTAAATAAAGAAGACGTAGGAGGAATAAATATCTATATAATAAGGTATAATAGTAGAGGCCTTATCGGGTAGGATTAATTAAGAAATAAAAAATAAAGAGATACCGGTAGATAATATAAACGATTTCGTCTATAAATAAAAAGATAGAATCGATAATTTAATCGGTTATAAAGGTTTTTATATTATATTTAATTATCTCTTAATTATTAATAAAACTACTATGAATTCGCTAGCTCCTCGATAATATAATATATAAAAGAACGAGATAAATACTATAAAAAAAGATAATATAAAAGAAAGGAGTACTAGTAGATCTCGGAAAAATAAGTTATTTATCTTTATAAAAATAAGTATTTCTTCTATTCTAATAAAGCTAAACTAGTAGACGAGGTATTAATAAAAACTCTAATTTATTAAATAATATTTAACGAGGTATAAAAGGAGGTAGAGTCTTTTATAGTTTATTATTATTCCTCGAATATTAATATAGTTATCTAGGCGAATACTTAAGTAGCTTCGTTTAATAAATTAATAGAAAACCGGGGTAGTAATATATATAACGTAGAGAACCTTATAAATCGCGAAATAATATAGTATTATAATATTATACTTATTATATATATATATTAATACTATATATTAAATAGTAATTACCGGTCTTTATTATATAAAAACTTAAAAATATTAAACCTAACGAATAAATTAATTATTTTAATATTAATAAGAATTTTAAAGAGCCTACGTTATATATATTTAAACTCTCTACTATATACGAAGACTTCCGAAAGAGGTTAAAGTTTAAAAAAAAAGAAAAGAAAGCGATATAATTAAAAAAACGGGGTTAAGATTATATAATAAACGATATATATATATAGAATATAATACTCGAGACTATAAGGAAGGAGAGGTATATTATTTTAATATAAACTACCTAGGTTAATAACTTAGACGATAAATAAAAGATAGATTATATATATAGTAGATTATTCTTATAATTAAAGATAATAGCGGCCTAAATCTAGCCTAGATTTAATTTATATCTAGGCTAGATCTAGGCTAGATCTAGGTATAAATTAATTTACGAGAATAAATAATAACGGTTTCTTAATAAATAAATTTTAGGATATTTATAACTCCCCTATAATATAACGAGTAAATAAAGTAGAATATATATTAATTAATTAATATATATATAAAGATCTGAATATAATAACGATATTAAAGGCGCTAGCGGTAATAATTATAATAATAATACTATTATTATTTAAAGTATAAATAGTATATTTGAAATACTATAAAATAATATTAAGGATTATTTATTTATTATTATTTACCCGTTAAATATTAATTATACTAGAATTAACTATATAAATATATTTTGGGTACTAAATATACTAAAATTAATTATATAACTATATTTTAATTATATAATATATTTAGAATACTCGATATAAGTAGATACGTATTTCTAGTATTTTATGTAATTTCGGTATAAAATACGTAAAAATCGGGGTTTCCCAAGTTACCGATATATTATTACTATTAAAATAGGAGATTAATAAAATTAGATAAAAGGCGTAGGCGTTACGCGTATACCCTATTAAATTTGGATTCTCCTATATTATACTCTTTCGTTAAAATATTAAAGTATTAAATTAGTATTTACTAGTTTCGAGGGCGAAATCCCTAGAAGGGGAGATAATTATTATATTATATTAAAATTAACTTTATAATAGTTACTAAATATAGTATATAAATCCTATATAAGGAGTATACGGCGTAGTTATACTATTTATATTATAATATTATATTATAGTTTCCGATATTTTAGAGTTTTTTTAAAAATAGGAGGCTCGGAGCCCTCGCTCTAACTCTTTAGAAATTAATTCTATTATTTAAATATAAAGATTATTTTCCTATTAAGGCTTTATATTTACTTTTATATTACTATAAATACCCTAGGTACTATAATTTAATATTAACGGAATTCGCTAAATTAATAACTTTTATATTTACTATCTCTATAAATATCTTCGGTATTCTAGGAGGTAGTACGAGAGGATTAAAATTATTTACTACGGTTCGCTTCGTCTATACTAAATAACTTTATTATAAAACTAGAATACTATTATTAATATAGTTCAAGAGTTACTTATTTAAATTCTTTAATAACTTTTCGTAATAGACTTTTATTAACTATTTACTTTTATAGTTAAGTTTATTTAAATAGTTCTCGTAAACCGGCTCTTTAACCTCTAGTAGATAGAAATAAATAAATAAACGGAAGTCGGAAAATATTTCTAGTAAATTAAACTACTACCTCTTTTATAGTAAATTCGATAAAGTAGGCGAATAAATATCTTAATTCGACGAAGTCTTATATATACTACGTTTATACTATAAGGTCTCTAGTAAATAATATAATAATAATTAATTTAAGGTTTAATTTCTTTTTAAAAAAAAATTTAGAAAATTTAGAAAGTTTATTCAAATAATAAAATAACGGACTTGATTTTTCCTTAAAGACGAATATAATATTTATATAATAATACGATAACTACCGTTAATTCTCTACGGAAGAATTCGAGGTATTAATAAATACTGAATTCAAAAGTTTAAAGATACTAAAGTAAGAGCTTCTTCTAAAATTTAGCGCGGAAACTCGTATTTTTTAATTTAAACTTAATAGGATTAAGAGTAGACTTCTCTATTTTAAGAAAAGTATTCCTCGAACTTAAGAGTAAATATAAATATTAACGAATCTTAATAAATTTTAAAGAAAAGAATACTTTAAAGTAATAAAAATTAAAGTATTAAATTAATAGAAATATAATATAGAAATTATACTTCTTAATAATATAGCCGGAGGCGTAGTTATTTAATATAGAGTATTTATAGAAAACTTCTATAAATAATACTCCCGTACTTCGGAAACGAAGTATTTACTTTATTAAGATATAGTTATTTTTATAATAGAAGTAGGTTACTATATCGTTATAGAATAAAACTCGACGGAAAGTTTTTATAAAAAAGTTATAATTAAAGTTACTTCCGTAATAAAATATTTACTTCGGGTAAGTACTAATAGAGGTTTCTATAACGAAAGATTAATATAGAAGAGTAGTTTAAAGAACGAGTAGATCGTTAATACTATAAAAATAACGTTAATATACTTTTATTTATTCAAATAGTGAATTAAAATACGAGCTAGTATAACTAAACCATTACTACTATTATTATAATATATTTATATTTATATTTAATATTATTAATTAATTAACTAGTTAAATATTCGTCTTCGACGAATTAAAATAATAGGTAGGATTTAATACTAAAGAAATTAAACCGTAATATTATACTACCGTAATATATATAACCGCGAATATATTCGGTTTATTTTTAAAATTATTAGTAAACTTAACCGGTTCTTTAATTTATAAATTATTAGAATTAATTTTAAACCGCTATTAGTCCGCTTTAGAATTAATTAATATCTTTAATTAATATAATTTAAATATATTTAGAATAATATCTAAATCTTTAAAATTTATAATATAAAATAAAGTATTATATTTATACCTTTAACCCTAACTATCGATTATTTAATAATCTAATTAATATATATTATAATAATATATACTTTACCCGTTAATTACTTTAGCTAGCGGTAAAGTAGTATTATAAAATTCTAAATTATTTTTAATAACGAACTACTATAAAATTAAATTAATTTATACTTTAAAGTTAATTAAGATAATAAATTATTTAATTTTATTTTAAAGAGTAATTTAATTTTTAAAAAGAATAGAAGAGTATACCTCTATTAATCGTTTTTTTACTTTTCTTCCGAGGCGTAAATTAAATTTAATTAATTTTTACTAATACCGCGCCGACGTATATAACTAGTTTATTTATATCGGGATATTTAGGTTTAATATAATTTTCTATTTTATAATAATAATAAATAATCTTATTATACGAAGAATTAACGGTATTAACTTTACGTTTATTATTCTTCTCTTTTAAATATATTTATTTAATGCTATCGCTAGTATTCAATTTAATAATTCGGTTTATTATAAATTTTTCTTTATTAAGATTCTTTAACTAGGAACCCGAATTAAAATTAAAATTATTTATTAATTATATATACTTTAGATTCTTTTCTTATATAATAACCTAGGTAAGAATTTCTTCTCCTTAAATAAATATACTACTAGTATTAAAGATTTTATTTTTAAATTTAGGTTTAAATTTAGTTAAAAAGAAATTTACTTTATATTTCTCTAAGAATAAAAATAACTAGGCCTTTATTTCTTCGAGGTAGGCTTTAAATAATAATACTTTTTAATTAAATTATTACTTTACTTCCTTTTACTTTTTATAAATAAAGAGATAATAGTTAATTAAATTTATTATTAAATTAAAAAAGAAGTTTTTAAAAAAGCTAAACGTAATACTAGTTAAATTATATAAATCGTAGTATTTATATTACTACGTTAAAGGGTTACTCTTTAACGAGTTTATATAATATATAATCTTTAAATAATTAATAGTAAAATATTTAAAATTAATTAAAATTTTAATATTTACGTCGCGGAATTAATATAAATATTTACCTTCGTTTATACTTTTATAAAAACGTATTTTATTAAAGTATAGTATTTTCGCCCTAATAAAAATATCTCTACTAAACGTAGTTAAATTTATTATTATTCTACCGGTAGATATAATAATTAGGGGATTTCTATTATAAATAATAAATTCTATTAATACTCCGTTAATAAATATAGAAATAATAGGATTATATAACCTTTACTTTTAAATTTATAATATCTTTAATTTTTATTATTATTTAAGGCGACGATTTTCTTTTTTAATAATTTTAAATTATATATCTAAAGTCTTTTTAAAGGTAATAATATCTTTAAATTTATTACTATCTTTATAACGGGGATTATCGGAGGGGGGTTAATTAATATTATTATTATTAAATTCTTCTAAACGTTTTAAAGTTAAACCCGATATTATAATAATAATAAGTCTTTTCTTTAAAAAGATTTAAAAAATTTAAATTATAATATCTAAAGCCGCTAGCGTAGAGCTAGCGGCTTAATAATAATATAAAAAATATAAAATAATTACGGGGTTTATTATTAAGTAGTTTTTCAATCTTAAATTTAATAATAAAATTAATCTCTAAGGATTTTAATAATATAGAGGAATATTAACTCGATATAAAATTATTAAAAATTAAAACCCCGCGATACTAATACTAGAACCCTATATCGATAAATAATAATATTATAGAGGTAGCGGGGCGTAGATATATATATTATATTAATACCTTTAACGGGGCGTAAATATATATAATATATTATTACTTTATAAAAACTTCTAAAAAGAGAGGTAATTATTATATTATATTAAAACTAACTTTATAATAATTATTAAATATAATATATAAATTTTATAAAAGAAGTATACGGCGTAGTTATACTATTTATATTATAATATTATATTATAGTTTCTAGTACTCCGGAGTCTCTTTAGAAATAGGAGGCTCGGAGCCCTCGCTCTAACTTTTTTAAAGATTAATTCTATTATTTAAATAAAGAGATCATTCTCCTACTAAGGCTTTATACTTGCTTTCATATTGTTATAAATACCCTAGGCACTGTGGCTTAACAAATCCCTACTAAACCGAGTAATAGTATTCCAAGCCTTATAATTTAATGAATACTTTCTTGATTTATCTAATTTCTACTGCGTTAGAATTATCTTGAGTAGAGCTATCTACTTATATAAGGTTGATGTATTAGCAACGTTATTCGTAGAGCTGGTACTACTGGTACGGCTGTGGTGGGGGAAATAAAAAATTTAAAAAATGCCAAGGATTCCACAGCTTCATGAATACGCTAAACCCACACGACTTCTTCATCACGGTCACCAGCTGCAGATTATTGAGACACGAATCTGATGGGTATGTCCAACATACTGGGATTGGGCCAGGCTTTTGAAACGTTGGTTGGTCAGAGGATCGCAAGCAAAGACCGAATTCTGCAACGCCATGCACGCGAGCAAGTCGAGAGATTCTGGCCGTCCAATACCTACATATAACCTGGTGATTGATTGCTACTCTCAACTTCTCTGCTACGAATCTAATCCCAGCTAATATCGTCGCATGATATCAACAATCAGCAGTACTGTATATGAATGCACAATTGTTTGCATGCCTCGAGTTGTATGTTACAGCTGCTATGCACTTATCAAAACACCCCGATGTGGTATAAAATACTCCAGGCGCCTTTTTACATATGCTCTAACATCCCGATCCTAGTGATGTGTAGTCGGCAGCGTGAATGTCCAGCTCGCATGTTTTAGGATGCGGCGCACCAATAACAGCCCCAGTCAAACGATTCCCAACGTCCGTCACGTACGTCTGCGTTCCAGCAAAGTAATTCTTGCCTCGGCAATCTGTCAAAGTAATCATCGTCAAGTTGGTTGTATCTGGGACGCTGCCGGTGTTGTAGCCTCTGAGTGCCAGGCCGACGTTGCCACCTTCAGTGGTCATCCAATAACCAAAACCGGGCGCTACAGGTGCGCTTGAGGTACCACTATGTCCATAGATACCGTTTTCGGCCATTGCTTGGATATTTGACTGAGGGCATGCATTGAGGGCGGTACCTATGCAGTTGGCCGCTGGTTGATATTGCTTTTGGAGTTGAACCTGGAATATTCCGTAGGAGGCCCCATTGTCACCTTGACCAGGTCGCACGAAGCCAATACTCTCTTGCATGACGACTGCTAGTGCGATACGTCTATTGATTCAGTTAGCGGTAGTCCTTATATACACTGACAATGTGAAGGCTTACGGGTCGAAGCCAGCGGCCTGCGCAGTGGTCTGGATAGCGTTAACAACTAGGTCCGCCTCGGTTGGGCCGTCTCCATTGCCATCGTTCCCAGCAACCATAGCTGCCCTGTTCATGGACGCCAAACACTCCCAAGATAACCATTTGTCTTCCGTCGGAAACACCGAGACCAAGTCATAGCAGGTCTTTGTTTGTGCGGCAGCGGCTGCCGAGCATGATGCTGGGATAGTCCCATAGCTACCACCCGATGCCGTCCCCGTCGCGGCAGTCGCCGTGTATGTTCCAGAAGAGGCAGAGTAGCTCGCGGACGTCACAGTTAAGAGAGTCGATGCAGATGAGCCTGTCGAAGCGGAAGAAGCGGTCGAGAATGAGGAAGAAGCGGTGTATGTAGGGACTTGGGCATATGCGGTGTCAGGGCCATAAAATCCATCGCCTTGTGGTGCAGCGAGAATTGCCGGCGCAAGGAACGCAAAGGATAAAATGGACTGTCGCGAGCTATCAGTATGGACCCGTGGATATATGCAGATGGTACGTACGAATGAAGGGAAAACCATGGTCAATATCTCTCTGCAAGCAATGTCTATGTTAGGAAGCTAGGAAGGAGACAGAAAAGAGATATAACGAAGACGACAAACGATAATGGCTTTTAGCACACAAGAATAAACTATCACATGGAACGAAATTGCACAGAAAGGAAATGGAGGAAAGCTTGGCTTTGGCATATATACACAGTAGGAGTAATAGTTCGATAAAACGCCCTATGCGTAGCACCAACAACGCGCAACATGATTCCCCGAGATTGCGAAAGTACCAGAGGACTACTGTTGCATGTCAGACTTCGCCCTCTCGTTAATCCCGTTGGAGTAATCCCAGGTTGGTTTCGGCAGCGTGTGATGATGGACTGGTGAGATGGTGCGGGCGGCGCTGCACTTTAAGCTTGGGCGGCCTAGGAGGATCCCCCGGCCAAGTTGTGGGCCTTGCGCTGAGCCCCAACCTGCTCGTGAAACACCAACCCTAAGATAAATGAGCAATTTGTTTCATGACTGTGGGATCGATGTTATTGTGGGGCTTGCTTGTGAAGATTCGCGATCGTATGATAAAAACTGCGCTTCTCGCTTCGGGGAACTTCACGTCTGTTTATGTGTTCGCTGGGTGTTATTTTAGCTTGAATCCGTCCAGCGCGACCTTCTCACATTTATAAGTATGAATACTTCTGTGTCGAGAACCATGCATGACTTGTAGCGACTGCTCGTGTAGTGCTATTTGATGCTGCCACTCGCAGATCTCCTTACCAGTCGACAACATGAGAGGCGGACTCTGAACGGGTAAGAAGGCTCTTCCATACCAAAAACATCGATCAACACGAGGGTAAAGAGCTCATTTGTCAATTCTAGATATTCAGCGAATAGCCCAGCTACCTGACCATTTGAACGAGGTGCATCGTAATCGCTTAGCCTGATTTGAGTTCCTATTTGTTCGTCTATCGTGTAAAGAGAGTTTCTGCTTCAACAGTTCAGTGAGCATTCTGCTTCCGTCTGTACAGTAACTAGACACGGGTAAAATGATCAGGTCAAATATGCGTTAACGCTCTGACACGGACAGATGCACCGTATGGGGGAGTCGTCTTCAAAACGTCTCTCTGTCGTGCGCTGGAAGGGCTGATCTTCAGCAAATGGGCGCTCAACCGACGACATCTTTTATCAAGCATTGCTACGAAGAAGCCCATTCTCTTCGAGACTTCCAACGACGAGTAGCTGGCCATGAGGTTTGAGAGCAGCCTGCTTCGGGGTGTACGAAATGTGACGGCGTCACCTGACAACGGCCGCAATTTCTCTAGATCGAAGCAAATGACTTTACAAGAGGCTTGTTCACAAAAGCAGAATCCTACTATAAATTCAATAACAGAATTAGCAATCAAGTAGTGATATATGGTGCTCGTGTTCATTTTCTAGTTGCGAATTGGTTGACTCACAATATGAATGGTACCGGTTCGACGGAGCAGTCTGGAAGGAACCCTGCTATTACTGAGCCTTAAGATCATTGAGGACCTGGTTGGCGCGCTCAATATGGAAATGGGGATACTCTCGCCTGATTTTGGCCTATTCTAAGGCAGTTTTGCCTAACTGGCAGCATGACTCCGAAACAAATCTCTCGCGCTGTTTACACAGAGTTGACGCAGTCCTGTCTTTGTAATATGTTCCTTGTCACTCCTTAGCAGCTCTGGCAATGTTGTGGACGACTAACAAGCAGAACAAGCTTATCAACACCGACCGAAAAGCTCAGTGTTTCCCGTCACTACACCGCAAGGCTTGGATGCTTAAAAGGGCTATGCGGGAAGCAGCCGCAAGATCAGGCAAATATTCTGAACGCAAAGGTGGACGATGCAGGGCGCTGGGAGCATACCTACGACCCAACGCCTTGTTTATATAAGAGGGCTGATCACCAGCGGTTTCTGATCAATCTTTGACTTTCACAATCTTGCTCCACAGACGCAACCTTCAAACAAAGTGCCAGGTCCATTGGCACTTCGCAGTGCCTCTTGGCTTAGCCTGACGATTGGGCTATCAATCTACTTCAACGCAATCATGTCCTACCAGCCGGTGGCGTCTCACGCCTCTGCAACTCCCCCAAATTACACTTGGGACACTATTCCCTCTTATCGCCTGAGTATGACCGATGTCGAAGCTTTTTTGAGAGAAAAATTTAGCAACTTCATGTTCTACACCCAAGTAAGTCTCCCTCGAAAGGATATGCCATCCCCAGTCTCACAATTGAGTGTAGCTTCAAAACGATGAATGGAAATTCTGGATTCCAAGAACCCTGGCTTGGCTTTAGCAGCAAAGCTTTTTCGCACAGCCCTGATGTGACGACAGGCTGAACCAGACGAAATTATTGATCGAAGATGAGTTGTGGGTGGGGTCAGCGCCTTCTAAGTGGGGACAGACTGTGCGGGGTGTTATCAATTGGGGATTAGGGCGATGCACGCCCACCTAATCGCCGTTATGAATTATTCTATTCGTTATCTTGGTGCGCTGATCTTTTGACCGCCAGCGCACTCCTTTCTGTTACAGGCTGTTCTTCACGCCTTTTTATCCCGGCTCACACCATTTCTTTAGCTACACCGAGACTAGAATATACACATCTAAGTTCCTCGTTCTAGTTGGAAAATCTGTGCCCACATTGATTCGGGCGATTCAGGCGAAGAAACCAGCCTCGATTGCCAGGGGTCGGCTGCCCACGCCTGGCTCTATCACCAAGCATCTTGTAGGCATCCCACGAACATAAGCACGGTGGTAAGGATCTTATCAAATTTGCAGCTCTGAGAAACCTCACAGGTATTGGTGGGCAGTGTAGAGCTCAGGCTATAAAAGACCACTCGCCACGGCGAATCCATTTGAGTCATTGTTAATGCGCTCAACAGGCATTCGAGCTTGCAACTATCAATCAGAACCACGTCTCACAAGGCATGACTTCAATAGATGAATTGACTGTCCAGTGCGACAGAGCCGCGATCTTCCCCAAAAACGTTAGTCGTTGTAGCATATATGAGCACCGAGTAAACTCCTACTTCGAGCGACTTAACCAACAGCAAGAACGCCTCTTTAGAAGTGAGAAGGCTGAGAGCGCTATAGACTTTTGGGAATTTGACGCCGGTGGTAACGGTATGGTAGTCGTGTCCCATCTCATATTTGCCTTTTAAAGACACGTACTGAACCAATAGCTACAGACTTTTGGTTCAATTGCATATACAATGCTGCCGAAATGAGGAAGCACCTTGGTGTGGGAAGGCTATCTCAGCGCCAGGATCCAAGATCTAGATTCATGTGAGCTACTCGTCCTTGAGGTGTGCTCGAGTACGATGCTAAAACATTTTCGTTTCAGATTTGTGCAAACACCTCATTCGCGAGATAGGCTGAAAACGACATGAGAGATGCTCATGCTGGTCTTCAGCTATCATCAAGTTATGCCAGAGTTCCTAGATTTTCTATTTCCATTCGGTAAACAGCATTATGCACAGGACTTCCATTTTAGTGGCTTCGTCGGCTCAACAAGCGTGATGAAGGGTTAAATATCCCCGAACTCGGATGGTCAGGCAGTGATCTCAGATTATGTTATAATCTGAAGTCGGTCGAGCCGTCTGAGAGCCACCCAGACTGGCCTTGGTCCGTTCGCCAAACAGCAGTGCATCATTTGTTTGACGTAGGGAGTGGGCGGTCCTCCTGGATAGTGGTCAAGGGGGACGATCTCCTCAAAAGGAGGATAGAATCAGCGACAGGTCCACGAGGACTCCCAGAATTGTCCTCTTTCAAGGAAGTTGACCGTGCTTTCGCGTCAAGCCTTGCGACTCATTTGGTCTTGTGTGACTGGGCTAACGAACATTGGCGTTGGTACATCAACTTCCTCGAAGGACGATTCCAGGCTACAACACGCCGAACGTTGTCTATCAATGTCAAAGACAACTTGATCCCTGTGGATGAGGCGAGTCCGAGTCCAAGCACAAAACGCACCTTGGTTGCAATTCCGGTATCTGAAAAAGTGCCTCTCCATCCGAATGAGATTTTCAGACCGGCTTCCGAATCATTGCCAGCTATGCCGCGTGTGATGCCTCCAGACTTTGACGCCTCTCAAATTCCAGCCGCTTCACATATGATGGGCAGCCACCAAGAATTGTCATTCAGCGACATGCAGAGAATCCAATTTATTGAGGAGAAGGCGAACGAGGCCTTGCTTATACTCAAGGCAAACGTTACTATTCTGACACTCCTGAGGGGCTACTATAGTTCTGTTACAAGCTCTAATGACTGGCCACAGGACCTCCAATCGAAGTGCAGCGATGATATCCTTCTATTCAGGCAACGAGTATCTAACATATAGAGTGATTTTCAAATGCAAGAATCAAGGACCGAGGCTTTATTGCGCCTTCTCGCCGATCGAAAGAGACTGGTAATGCTAGGAACATCGAATAGCGCGCAGGTAACGGCTAATGAGACACAGCTATACGGAATCTTCCAGTATCAAAGCATGGAATCTAGCAATATCCTCGCATCCAAGGCCCAGGAATCGGCAGTAGATATGGAGGAGATCACAAAAGATATGCATGTAATTGCGCAGAAGACAAAGCAGGAGACAATCTCAATGAGAATCATCACATTCGTCACCCTGTTCTTTCTTCCTGGAACTTTCATTTCGGTAAGTCTCCATGACCTGCGTGAGCGCAGTGCTTGATTGTGCGTCAGACGCTTATGAGCACCGACATAATCCACTTCGAGAGCAAGAACACTACAGAATCCGGAAAGTCTTTTCAGCTTGGCGCCCTGCAATTGTACTTCGAGATCAGTGTCCCCCTTATGGTACTTAATTTATTGGCTTGGTACGCCGTCTACTGGTGGGAGACTCGAAGAAGAAGCCCATGGTCGGAGAGTGCTTCTCATGGTTCTGCGGTATAACTCGCATTGCTGTCACATCCCACACGGAGGTACGCCAACGATAGAGAGATGTTGGTACACGAATTGGGTTTCGAGGTCGGATGTCTGGACCATGTTGCTGCCCACATCCTTATGGTTACACTAGATTATGAAAGCACTAGGGGATATCATCTACATTTCAAGGCTTTCTCGGCTTAGCCGGTCCCATCTTGATGTTTGGCATCAGAAGGAACGGCGAGAGCGGATGTACCAGCTTAGCTAGCTAGTGTAATGTTCGTCGCCTCCGACAGAAAGTGAATTGAGGCATTAAAAACTTTCTATTTTGCACCATCGCAAACGAGCTCGCTGCTTGGAGGGAGCTACAACCAAGCTGGTGCGATGTATGAAAGATTTTGAATCTAGAACGTGCTAGAAGAAGGCTCTAGAAGCACTGCCCGCTGGACCTACGTTGACAGTACCTGATTGGTGTTTTTCGCTGCTCGAACGTTAAGCGACAAATCCAAGCCTGATCCATTGAGCAGCCTACGTGGCGCAGGGCGGCTGCTGCCTTGTCTTGGGCAAAGCCAGAATCAGGGGGAAAACTAAGAAGGGGGCAGTACTATCACCGACTTAGCCTCCCACGAGGTGATTAGGTATGAACCGGGTATCAAGCTCACATTACTCCCCTGTCAAGAAAGCCTTCCGAGACTTCTCCACACGAAACGTATACTATTTTGATGACCTACCCGATTTCCGGAATAACAAGCCTTTCCATTCAGGGCCTGAAGGCCTGTGATTGGCTTCTTATGCTTCGATCGGTTAAGCTGCGACGGACCTTTGTCGATCCGGAACTGTGAGTGGGCGCAGCATGCTCTGAGCCAGGGCTTACGAGCTGTGAGAATGGATGATATCAATGATACCTGCCAATTGAGAAAGTGAAGCGGAAGACTTAATGCGTCTCATGATTGCATGCAGTTCTGTCCAATTTCCCATTCTGCAGCCCTATTCTAGTTTGGCACTGGGCAGCCACTCCCAATTGCTAGTAAGGCGGGGACTTACCAAACCCGTAGAAAGGTGAGCTTCTCACTCAACCACCAGAGTTACCTTCATGTATTCGCATTCAACTGGTTGCACGTATCCGCTATTGCCATGTCACAACCTGACCACAAACCTCCCCTCCAGAAATTCCACAGCTGGGCGAAGGATGCGTTCACCATGGGCTGTAACTCCAGTCTTGAACTCGATCGTCCATTCATCCCCACCCCCAAACTCCAGACGCACTTCCAGGACCTCCGCCATATTCAACAGCTATTGGAAGCCTTGTTTCCTGACTCCGAACTTCCCGTCCATCCAGAGGAGATCCAAAGAAAGTATTCAAAAGTCTTCGCCATACTTTTACTGATAGGTCGTGGGGAATACATTAGATGCTTCGTCCAACATGACGGCCTCTGCGACCAGTATTTACCTTTCAGGTCTCGCCCTACTCGGTTCCCGACGACGAGTGAGCACCCTGACTGGTTCGACTCGTTCTGCAACCGCCAATGGGCTTTCTGTGCGCACTTTTTCCTGGAGAATATGGAGAAACGATTTGAGCCGGAAGAGATCCTACCAATTATAAAGATAGAGACGCTTGCTGAAGGCACAAGCGCAAAGACTTACAAGATAACGTTGCATGAGTCATATAACGGGTTGCGCTCTCGAGACGCTAGATCATTGGTGATTCCGGCATCCTGAAGATAGCTGGCTAAATATAGCTAATTCAGAACAGAACTCGAAAGACCAACAGCTGAACGTCTTCGTACTCAAGACGTATCGTACCAGGAATGCCGAGAAATACTACAATAACGAAGTCAGCGCTTTTCGGAAGCTGTGGAATACTGGGGAGAATGTGAGCATTATAGGACTTCACGGCAGCTTTGTCCAGAATGACACGTACAATCTGGTCTTGGAGTACGCCAACAAAGGGACCCTGGAAGATTACTTCAGGACAACTGCACCACCTTATACTGGCGACGATGTTATAAAGTTCTGGCGCGGGCTTTTTAGTGTCCTTTACGCCCTGAAGGTAATACATGAGGCGCCGTACGGCGATCCAGATGGACCACAAATTTTCCAAGGGTGAGATCGGCGAAGAATTCACAATAGCCAAGGCTGACCGGTTCCAGATGGCATCAAGATGTCAAACCTGCCAATATCTTGATTAAATCTGGCCATCTCGGATCAGCTTATGATTGTCAATTTAAACTCGCAGATCTTGGCTTGACCCACTTCACCAAGCAGGTGGTACCGGCGCTCTCAGGCGCTACCCACCAAGCTGCTCATGGCACCCGTACTTACGGTAGGTCTCGCTTCGGGATGTTTTCAGCGGGTGAAAACTTTGCAGCCGCTAACACTTCCCGAAGGCGCTCCAGAGTGCTACAGATTCGACCCCCTTACCGAAAGGATCTCGAGCTATGTCAAGCAGAATGTAGACGTATGGTCGTTCGGCTGCGTGCTTAGCGAAGCCGCGATATGGGTCGTTCGTGGTTGGGCTGGCTTGCTAGAGTATCGGTCAAGACGTGCGAGAGCAATTGGCGAGATCGCGGACTTCGACGGCGGCGACTGCTTCCACAATGGGGAGACTGTGCTTCCGATTGTTCGCACTATGCTCCAAAATCTCAGTAATGACCGACGAAATTCTGACTACATCACCGCTGACGCAGCTTTGTATAAGCTGATAATGGAGATGTTGGAGGAAGGCCCAGCGCGCCCAGCGGCCAGTACACTTTATCATAGATCGCAGCGAATTATTACTGCAGCGACCCGCGGGCTCGAAGCATCTGCAGGTGGGCGTCCCTATTCGGAAGACCTGCATAGCGGCGGCAGCCATTCAATCCCCTTGCATATACGAGCGCAGCCACCTCTGCAAGAACCACCCGGACACACCCCACATTCTCCTCACCAGAGCACATCCTCGTGGAAATATACTACTAGTCCGAATGGCATGAAACATGATCAGAATTGGGAACAGTCCCCATCATTGGATAGCTCGCGATTACTGCAACAGCCTTCTGGGCGAAAAAATCATCTGAACCGGGTGACCCGGGATAACGAAAATGGGTTCACCCACGAAGCTAATGGATATGACGATACTCCTGCAGGCGGCGAACAGTCGTCATATTTCACACCAGGATCAACGTACCCTGGATCGGATCGCCTCAATACACAATATCAAGAGGGTACATACCAGGCATGCACCCCCACTAGCGCCGTCACTTCCCTAACCAATTCCACACACGATGCTAGGTACTCCAACCATGACCAGCAGGTCAACAGACAGAACAGTCGACACGTTCCTACCATCGATCCGCAGGGGATGAATTCTCAAATCAATACAGAAGTAACAACTCAAATTGAGTACATCGGCGAGCAAAGCAGGCAGCAGGCTCGGCCCAACAATGGGAAATCACTCTCTGGGGGTATCCCCCCACCAATACTACCCAGAAAAAATCTCGTTCCAGGGTCGAACAAGACAAAGTCGATACCTATGCTCTCGCTAGAGGAGGTACGAATATGGAAACGCAACAAGAAAAAATTCAATGTAAGCGCCACCAAGTTGACGAACGGCTATGTGTTGAAGACTTTGCAGGGGCATGATCATGTAAGTCATTTATTAGAATCTTTGGAGTCGTACTAACAAGGTGGTTAGATATTCCTGGTAGATAACTCGCAGTCGATGCAATGCCATCAGCTAGAAGTGCGTGACCATCTTGATCACCTTGTTTATATGGTCAAGGAGACGGACCCTGATGGAGTCGAATTGCGTTTCTCGATGTTCAACGACAAGCTCAGATTCAAGAACACGAAACCCCTCTTAGAAGCTTTCGACAGGAAGATGGCAGAGGGCGAATCGAACATCAGGATACCGCTACTACAGATTCTGGAGGAATACGAAGAAAAGCTCGAAAATAGAGCTCGAAAGAAGCGCTGGAGTAGAGGGCCAGTGAGGCCGTTGAATCTATACATCCTGACCGATGGAGTTTGGCAGCCCCACTGTGATGCCACCGAGATCATTAGCGATATGGTGAATATGTTGACCAAGTATGGCGTACGTAGAGAAAACTTTGGGATCCAGTTCATTCGATTTGGGGACGACGCCGACGGTATCGCACGACTTGAGAAACTAGACTCTGGTCTCGGACTATCGATGTACGTACTGGTGGACCCTTTACCTCCTCACCGCTAGGTGCAGCTTGCTAATGTCGTTGCAGGGATATTGTCGATCACGAACCAGCATATGGTAACGTGTGGAAGATGCTTTTGGGCCCCATCAACAAGTGGTTCGACGATGACACGGACCACGGTGGTACTAATAACAGAAATTCTAATGCTGGAATCAGTAATGGCATCGACAGTACGCGCAGCAGCTATGTACCACTAACGAATGGAGCACGCAGTACTTGACGAGTTTTTTGGAGCGGCTATCATTAATACAGGTCCACCTCGAGACTCTCTCGACTCAAGTCTTTCCAGGATGACCTTGGTCACCATTGCCTACAAATGCATTACGACTTTCAGAAACATTGCATGTTATTCCGCGAACTGCACTATGCCAGATATTGCATCAAAAGTATGGAGGACGAACCTTGACTTCTTCTACAGTTTGGACTAGGGTAGGTGTAACTATCTGATGACTTGACTCTTAATGGTTTGGTGCTCTATTAGTTGGGAATGTGATACCCGGATTTGCAGGAGTGGTACTAGCCGGTGCGCCTTGCTCAAGGCGTTTGTTCAATGGCCTGGAGGCAGGAATCGGATATGGGCCGCTCTCGCTTGCGCGATGGTGTACATACACATCTGTTCAATGTTTATTCTTATACATACTTTGGGACGATATATACCAGCGTCATCGGGGCCTAAGCAAATCTCCTGCGATGATTCGAATGTTGTAACAAAGAAAGGACGATGGCTGCTCACAAAATAGAATTGCCGTGATCCGATGTTCACCAGATTTATAGTCTCTTGACCCCAAGATTTATCCTTTCTGATCCAATAGGGGAAAACGATTAATTTGCCAAGCCTTGACCTTCAGCCTTATCTCCGACCAATCTCGCTACTGATTTTTGGTGGAGGACCACACCGCCAATTTTTCCCCTAATGACCTCACAACTCTGCCGAGCCCCGCTAAGTTCATACTATTCAGCCGGTGGGCAGTTCACCAATTTCCAGCATCCAACATCGCCTTCTACACAACGGACCACCTGCTCTATACCCTCATTTGACCCTTGAAGAACAGCAACAACTCTCAATCCAAGCCGCAATCATGAGCACGGATTACAAGTTCCAAGGCTGGCTAGGTCTCGACCCCAGCTGTCGACGGCATGATGGCATTCAAAGAACATGAGCCCAAGACATGGGAAGAGACAGGCATCGACCTCAAAAGTCACCCATTGCGATATCTGTGGCACAGATATACACACACTGCGTAGTGGATGTGCACCAACTCGCTGCGTGGGCCACGAAATTGTAGGAACCACAATCACGGTTGGCAGCAAGGCCGAGAGCAATATCAAATGAGTGTCCACGACCTCGCCGTATCATTCATATTGACGCTGAAGCAGCACACAGATTTGGTAACCGAGTCGGCGTCGGTGCCCAGTCTGGCTCCTGCCTCAAGCCCGAATGTTACGAATGCACCCCTGGCATGGAAAACCACTGCCCCAATAATATGATTGGCACCTACAACGGTAAATACAACGACAGCAGCAAATCTTATGGTGGATACTCGGATTACTCCCGAGCTTCCTCCCATTTCGTCCTCAACGTTCCAGACGCCATAAGTGCTGAAGATGTAGCACCATGCTTTGCGGTGGCATCACTACATACGCACCCCTGGAAAAGAACGGATGTGGGCCAGGGAAGAGCGTTAGTATCGTTGGTGGTGGTGGTGGATTGGAACATTTCGGCATTCTGTGCGCAAAGGCACTGGGAGCAGCCATAAGTCGGTCGTCTGCGAAGAAAGAGGACGCTTGGTGACGCGATGAAACTTGGTGCGGACAAATTCATTGCTACTAATGATGACAAAGATTGGGCCATGCACCACCCCCCTTCCCTCGACCTAATAGTCAGCACCGTTTCCTCGCCCGACATGCCGCTCGAACATTACCTCATGTTGCCCAAGACCAACGGACAATTCATCCAAGTTGGTGCCCCCAAAGGATAGGCTGCCTGCGTTGAACGCTTTTTGTTATTGCCAAAGGCTGCAATGTTGGTGGCTCAGCTATTGGTGCACCGTATGAGATCGAGGAGATGTTGGCTTTGACCATCAAGAAGAACGTTAAACACTGGATACAAATGAGGCCACTGAAGGAAGCGAATCAGGCTATCATTGATATGGATAGTGGGAATGCGAGGTATAGGTATGTGATGGTAAATGAGGCGCGTGCTAAATATCCAAAGAAGGGCCGGACGTTCCTACTTTCTCTCTAACATTTTGTTCTATCTTTGCGGCCCCCAGTCTTCGTTTCTTGCCCCACACCATCTTGTGAGGCTCGTATTGCCTCTCCGCTCTCCACTGCACCTACGTCTTACATGCTTGGTAGTTGTGGATAGCCGAAAAAATAGCAGGCAGTCGATACTGTGCTCACATCTCCCTGCGCTAATTTTCTGCCACACAACTCACGGATATCTCTGAACATGAAACTTCAAGCTGCATTCCTTCATACCGCGCCACGATGATGCTCGATAGACGCCCCACGAAAGAAAGAGTTCCTTTGATCCTGGGCGCGAGGATCGTCCTTACTTGCATCAACAACAGCGGGCGGTGCTTCGATGAATTTGGTATCCCTGACACGGATTGGGTGACGAATCACCATCCTAGAAACCTCTTGTGGATTTCGGCACCATCGGTAAAAGTTGCGCATCTCGTCGATGGGCCCGGTGCCGGTCTGGTTCAAGGGATGCCAACCTGATTTGTAGGCGGCTTGAATTGTGGAGAGCGTGTTGGTGTTGGCTTTCTGCTTCCCCTGTTCATGCGAATTTTCCTGCACCGGTGACGAGCGGTTCGAAGGCATCTCCTCCACTGAGGTTCTCCGGCCATCAGACTTAGAATCTGCCTCTAGTGATGCCTTCGTTTTCTCCTTCACCTCCGCCATGCCATGCTCTGGCTCGTGTTCCTGATGCTCGTTGCGATGGGAAAGGCAATTTCTCAATCCCCTTCCACAGCCTCGACATCCATCAGCGATAAAGCCAATCACCCTATCGTGATGCCGCGCAATAAGCGCCGCCAGTACCACCAAAGCTGTATACACCCAAGCCGACCACTGGCCCACCTGGTACGGCTTCTCTGAATCAGGCTGATTATTCCAAAGCTGGAATTCCTGTGACACGACGCTGAGAATGAAGAATGGCGCACAGAAGATAACGACGGCACAAGCGATGAGGTAGTTGAGGCCTGCAAAGGCCCTAATAAACCCCTCCTGGATACGCATCACACTGCGCTTATGCGAGATGGGATGCTCCATAAAAAGGGTGATGTATATGAGATCACGAATCTCCCTTGGGTCTCGCCTTCCGAACAGCGCAGTGATGAAACCCTGCAGCACGATGAAGGGCAGTGACCAGTAATTGATGGAGAAATTAGCATTCGCGATACTCATGATCTTCTCCTGCATCTGATACTTCGGTCCCGGAATAGTATAATTCCACAACAACTCCTGGCTATGTTTCAACAGCGTCAACTCGTTCCGATTCCGAAAGATACTCGGGATGTCAATCAGATTGCACGGATCCGTGCAGCCGTTGTCTTGAATAAAAGTACTGTCAATAGCGCGGCGGTGGAACGTGCCGTTCGGCGAGAGCATCATCGATGCGTTAGTGCCGGGGAGACACATGATCTTGCTCATATCCGGATACTCGTTGTTTAGGTCATCCTCTCCGTATCGGGTTTGTTGCCAGATACAGATGAAGCCCACAAGCACCAGAAAGGCCCAGTATATCACTATCGTTCTTGTCCCGACATCGGCGTTTGTTTTCAAGCCCTTCCTATCCTTCAGGGATGCCGCTTTTTGCCCTAATCTTCTTAACGTGCCTGACCAATTCAACAGGGGTACGGTAATGAGACAGGCAGCGTTTAGGATTGAGTAGAGAGCCCAACTATCGCTTTCGATGAGAATGATGAACCCTCATATGAACAGCGTGGGTAACGTTACCTATCGTTTTCGATGAAGGGATTTGGGCCGCGCCAGACTAGGAGGCACGCGTGGACGGCGGCGGAGCCGGAGTAGACGAGTGCGGAGGCGAGGGCACCGGCGACGAGCCAGAGGTGGGCGCGCGAGAAGAGGGAGAATATTAGGGTGCAGTAGTAGAGGAGGCGGGAGAGGAAAGAGTAGGTGCCCTGGGTTAGTTAGTACTTTGGTCTTGGGTTGGTGAGGTGTGTGGACTTACGCTGCGAGGGTATACGCAGACGGCGAAATTGGCTCCATTGTCGAGGACCACTGCAGTCGCTGGGTGCGTGCCCGTGGAATTTGTATTGTTCAATGCAGTCGCGCAGGCAAAAAGACAAAAAAGACACGCTGCGGGCCACCACGGAGAAGCCATGATAGTAACGCCTGGCTCTTTAACAAAAATAGCAAAGGCTCAAATCCCAAACAGCAGGCCTCCAAAAGGCAGGACGACGACAGCAAACAAAAGCACAACGCCCTCCTCTGGGAGAAAGCCCTCCCCCGGAAGGAGGGAGGAGGGCGTGTATGAATAATGACTGCGCCATACACAATCTCCCAGCGCACGCGAGCGTTGAAGCTATCCACGTTAGTGGGAGGCCTGATGCAGCTAGCGAGGCTCTCTCGGCGTGTTTCAGGTAGCGATCTGCACTTGGTAAGATCTAGTACCAGTTTAGTCTTGAACAGTCATCAGATGATCCCTGCTCTCGGGTTCAAGGCAGCAACTTTGCTTATTCATAGTGGACTTCTACCACAGCTTCTCATTCATGGAAACACCTACTGATAACGAATCGGACACAGAGAATAGGCAGGCCCTCCAACGTGGAGGGTTCGTCTTCTAACTGACGCCTTCTATTCCTTCTGGCAGAAGGCACCCCTGCAATCATCAACTCACAGGAACAACATTACTTGGGGTAGTTACGGGCTTCATACTTATCATCCTCGAGAAGCAAGCGTTAAGCTCGTCTCCCATGGGATTTCTAATATTGGATTGTTGGCGGGCACAGCTTTTTGATTTAGCACTGTTTGGCACAACAACGTTGTATGGCTTCATTTTCGGCTTCATTTATCAATCTGGCTGAGGTTCAGCCCCCCGTGTATGCTCTAGATAGTACCTTAGACACTCAACCACATGGCCTAGCGGCTAATATTCAGCCCTCTAAGGGCTGAGGTGCGTATGAAACAACAACAACAATAACAACAACTAGTTGATGATTAGCCGACCTATAGATTTCTGGCCGCGGAGTCGGAGTCTGACAGACACACTGACGGATTGTGTATGAGGACAAGATATGGTCACACAACGGCACGTGGCCCAGAACAATATCAGTGGATGTCCTGCCGCCAGTACATCAGCTGGGGTTTAGGAATTAGATGTTGGGAAGTCCGGCATGCAATTTTGAATGACTGATTGAAAACAACTTTGCCCAGCATATGCTCGGTAAGTATATGTAAATGCATTCAAATCGTTGTCAGGGAACCTGGCTTAAATTCTATCGAATTCTAAAGAGACATGTCCCTCTCTTAAGAGTGAAGATGGCAATGCCCGAAGCGCATGTGGAAAGTATCCTAGATAATTGTTGGCCGAGTAGTCAAGGCTAGACACTTCTATATGTCTAAGAGCTTCATTCTGGTCATGTTTAAACGAGCAATCAAAAACTGCAACAGGAACAGTGCAAAAGCTGTCAGACTGATCGATTGTTTTCTCGTCTTTGTCTTGTAGATTCGTGAGTACTGCCTTCGCTTTGTCTCCCCTCTTCAAAATCCCCTACATCAGGGTCGTTCCTGTGGTCTGCCTGCATTAGGCCAGTCGCTTTGCAAAATCCTTTCCTTGCAGGCTTGCCGAATCGAACATCAACGGTGAGTGACTTCCCCATAGTCGATTCCCACGTCCAATTTTGGCCCGGTCAAGAGGTCGACTGGGACGAAGGGTACACCTTTGCATAGTCACCATAGGGCGTGTTGGCGAGTCATGGGGACTGGTCGAAGGCTTTCGATACGTCGTGCAGACTGAGGAGGAGGGGATGATGTTAAAGCTACCCTTCATCCAAGCGATTCAATGGCTAGGCCGGAAGGACTCCCCTAAATTCAGCTTCGACCTGTGCATCGACGCGAGAGAAGGTCGAGAATGGCAACTCCTAGAGGCCGTGAAAATGATAGAGAAAGCTCATGAGGACGTGGGAGAAAGTGACAAAGTCACAGTGCTGATTGTTATGTTGGGGAACCCAAGGAAAGGGCCATTGCTGACAAGACAGATCACATATGCAAGCCGGACTTGTCGCAGAACGCCAAAAGAGACTACTTCGAATACTGGGCCTACGCAATATGCAGACTAGCCAGAGTGCCCAAAACATACATGAAGATATCTAGGTGTCTTCGTGGCGCGCTAGCTCTACCATCTCTTAGAGAACAGGACGCAAAAGACGTCTAGGCGAGATCGGGAATGATCCATGCAACATCTCTGCGCCTCAAACCTTGATTTGATCACTTTCTTCATAACTTTGGTCCGACAAGGATCCTGTTGGAAGCGATTGTCCAGTGTGCAATCTGGAGGGTGGTGGCAACGAAGTTGCATGGATAAACCGGTACTCAGTCGTCAAGCACTGGGCGGAGTGGGCGGCTGAAATGCTCACCAATAAAGAGGAGGAGATGCTTCTCGCGAGAAAGACGACTGCGGTCTACAAGCTAGACGGGAGTGGGGCATCGTCGGTGCATGATGAGTCGTAGGAGTTGAAACGGAAGTAGTGGGTGAAAGAGAAAGGCCAATTTACATGTGAGGAGAGGTCAGTCGTTGTAGTCCTCGAAGGGTGGAACAATATCAAACATTCCATCGCAAATCCCACCCTTCCCCAAGCATGGGAAATGAGCGTTCTTTACATCACTTATGAGTGGCGCGAAAGTATGATGTGATCATGACTTTCAAATCATATGCATGCTGAGCAACAAGTATTGAGCCCTAGGGTAAGAGCAGGAGTTTGTTGCCACTCGATTCCATTCTCAGCAACAGCCACCATTTGCAACCTGAGGAAATCTCTCCTGATCTTTGCGGCCTTTATCATTTGGAAGAGGAAGAGGGAAGAGAGAAGAATAATCCCAGCCTTCGACTGGTGACGAGCCGCCTGAAAACTAATTCTGCATCAGCTTCGGCTCGAGCGCAAGAGGTGCTTTCCTCCGCTCTTTTAAAACTTCTTCGGTGTGCCCACCGTCTCTGGCGATGCTCAGGTGGAAAGAATAAGCCCTCCCATGGTCAAGCAAGGTCGAGCCGCAAGGACTTCTTCAGTCTAAATCTATTGCAACCTTCTCGCCATTCCTCAAGCCTCGCTTGAATATAATGAGCTTGTCTCGCTTGAGGAGTAAGATATCTTTCTCAGCCGTAACCTGAATGATCATTTCCTCATTATTGGTTATCCACTCATGGGGTATGAAGAAATGCCGCGTGTAAGAAGGGTCTGTGCTGAATTTTTCAATGTCCACGGTACAGACCCACAAAATCCTGTTCAGGAAGACGACTTCAGAAGAATTTGGAATGGTGCCAATGATTTGCTCTAGATGTTCGGTGAGGGGCTCTAGATCTTCTCTCAGATACTGAGGTGGTATGAAGCCGAAAGTCTCTTCTTCGGCATCAGTGAAATTTTGGGGTAGTCCTTGTCTACGAATAGCTGAATTAATATCCATTTGTACTGAAGTCCCACAACCGGTTTCTCGTGGTACGGTCGATAAAGCTGCGGACAGCTGTGTAACATCAAGGATACGCAGACTCGTGATTTGTGACTTGGGCCTGCTTGTAACCACACGAAGCAGAACCTTAGTGCTCTTAGGCACAACCGCCATTCGTTTGATCACCGGTTTTGGTCCGAAAACATCGGTTGTCGCTCTGTTGATGAAAGTTATATGATGAGATTCGTGAAATGTCTCCCAGTCAAAGATCCGTAAGCCCGATGGACTCAAGCCTATGAGACGCGCTGAATCCGATGGGTCTCTAAGCCAGACCTGGACCATGCTGTTATCATAAGTCCGTGATTTGATGACTTCCCCCGTAAGAGAGTAGAGGTAGACACATATGGACGAGGAGACCAGAAGGCGATCTCCAGCCCGATTGAGGAGCACAGCCCGGATAGCTTGGTTGTCTAGCCGAACATCGAGTAGTTTTGTGCATGACACCTTGGAGCCAGGGCGTGCAGAGGCTATCTTTGTCACGATGACATTGCTTGCAAGATCTGCTGAAGCAAGGGTGGCTGCTGCTTCAGACCATGAAAAAGCCGACACAGCAGCTCCGGCAGCGTGAGGATACAAGACTTGCCCTTGTTTTCCAGCTCCAGTGGCCGTGTCATATAACGCCACGTTACCATCTTCTCTTCCAACGAAGACGGATGAACCAGTTCCTGGTACCATTGCAGTCAAGAAAACAATGTCCTCTGCGTCTTCAGACTCTACTATCACAGGGTTCCGACCTATCGCATCGCTCACACTTTCGTCATCGTTCTGCTCCGAGCGAACAAGCACCGAAGGCTCCCAGACGTTACATGTGGAGCCGCGTATGTCTAGTAGCCTGAGGCTATTGCTGGTAAAGGTCAGGGATCTGATAGGGTCATCGAAAGCAACGATCTTGTACAATAAGCGCAGAGTCCTGAATTCGCGAATTTGGATTGTTCCATGGGAGTCTCCGCCAGCCAACGTTCGACCGTCTGGACTACATGCCAAAGTCTGGACGTAGACGTTCTCTTTGAATTCCAATTCTTGTGACCAGGGATCAAAGCAACATAGCTCGCCATCAGCGTATGAGGCTACGAGCTGGTCGGTCTTTGGATTGAATACCATGTCTTCGACGTGCGGATGGGCTGCGGTTCTGCGAACCCCTCTTGGAGATGATAAGTCGCCAAGCTGTGAAGGGTCTCGATGGACGTAGCCGAGGAAGCTGCTATCCTCTGTCTCCCAAAGACTTATCGGGTATCCCATGTAGACAGCGGCCAGGAGGGTTCTTTCGTGGTTAAATACTACAACAGAAGGGACGTTCTGGCTAATGACGGACCCATCGGAGTCATACCATGAGCAGATTTCCAGCTCTGTACCATCGTGTTGAAGGTCCCACGAACATGTATGGTTACCTTTAGATGCTGCCAAAAGCACGGTATCGACATTGGTGAAAGCTAGGGAGAGTGGCTCATGCCGAGTCTGGAATGTGAACAAACAGTTTCCGTCGGCTGCATTCCAGATATGTAGATAGAGGGAACCGCTTGATGCTAGCAGATCTCCCACACTGCTGAACTCCAAAGCTTTAACGCTCTCCGGGTGAGTCATAGATCGCTTCTCCTGACAAGTCGATATGCCATAAAGCCAGATCAGTCCGGGTGGATCGGAAAACCCAACAGCGAATAGGCTATCACCACAAGCTACTGAGGAAGGCGTCTTGTTCCTGTGGATTATACATGAAAGCCGATCGTCCCAGGTACTCGAGTCCATCCCCAACACCTCTATTCCTCGTGCGTCGCGTCCGAATTGCTTGCGAATCGCTGACTGCAATGGGCATAGTGCTGGCACTAGCCAGTAGATAGCCGACGGCGAGCTCAAAAGACTCCTGCCAAACTTCGTGGCGACCCTATCCAAGTCGACTGACCACGCATCGGTCGTACTAAATTCGATTCCTAATGGAGACTTGTATTTAGTTCTCCGATCTAGGAATAGCTTGAGGTTTTTGGCAGCTACAGTGAGGTGATGGACTGACTTGAAGTCTCTTGCAACTAGATCGATCCAAGATAGCACGTTCGTTTGCAAGAATTTGGCCAGAAGCATGAGCAATTGATCGGATGATGCCGTGGCAGTTCGTAAATGTTCCGAGAAAGCGGCACAGGCGTAGATAGCGAACGGTGACTTCTGCTGTTTCGCATTGTGTGAACTTGTGGTTCTGCGATTTCGAGGAATTGCCATTTCCTGTCCAGTGAGATACTTTAGACATATCTCAACAAGCCTTGAATTCCCCTTGGCTCTTGAAGTTGCCCATTCTGATTTTGTATCGCCAAGTAGATATTCACGAGCTGTCTCATGCACAGGCTGCACATGGTCATTCGCATCGATGAAAACGAGCTGGCTACACATAGAATTCACTGCCTGTCGCAGTCGATACACATCTTCGCCGATATCAACTTCGAGAGCACTTTGAAGTTCAGGGAACGTCAGTGGACGAGTAGCGCACATGGTCCAGGTCAGGATTGCTTGGACCAGGCCTTTGCTGTTGCCATGTACCTGTTTCGACATCCGGTCTAGTGTTCTCGCATATAAAGGATCCATGCCCTCTGGAACATCCTCAAGTATCTGCTCAATACTACTTCTCAAATGCACATCGGATAGCTCCTTCAGCACGAGTTTAACCCAGAGGAAACATCCTAGTGACTTAGCAAGGACAGTCGTGGTCACGTAATTGCAAGTGAAGTCGTCTTCCAGCTTCAGCTGTGCAACTTGCTCCTCTGTGTAGTTCTGGATGTCCTTCATTGTGTCCTGCACCGAGATCTCTTCGCAAGACATCCGTGTCTTTAGTTGCGTAGAGGTCTTCGTAATCTCGCTGGAGTCTCTGCTTGTGATGATGACTCTTAGCCATGGTATGTTCTCCAATCTGGCGAGCAGAGGAAAAATGGAGGTGGGATGATCGCACTCATCGATGCCGTCTATTATCCAATATTGTGGTGTCTCAAAGTCCGTGCGTAATATTCCTGCAACAAAAATCTTGCGCCATATAGCCTGCTCATCGTCATGGTCGAATTGAAAATCGGCTTGCTGCAGCGCAAGGAGACATTCTCGGATCTCGTTGTTGCGAGGTGCTAGAGCCATTTGGTAGGCTAACGATCTCAGCGAGCCACTGAGTTTGGACTTCGAAGGATGGCGGTGGATGAAGAAGAAATAGCTACAATCGCAGCCAAGACCCATCAAATGATCCACGATATAGCCAGCTAGCACAGATTTTCCGAAACCTGGTCGGGCACGTAGCCAAAGGAATTGTGGAGATTCAAAGCCGTCTCGCCAGTGAGTGAAGTACGGCTTGGATTCTACCCATGAACAGGCATTGCGAGTCATACGAGCATCACGAAAGTTGGCCAGGTCATCTTCTGGCTTATCGAGCACACCCAAGAAAGCTTGGAGAATCTTGAGATTTGCCTTTCGTTCCCGTATCCTTGCGATGAGCTCTATCAACAATTTCAGAGGAATCACAAGAAATCTCAGGAGGAGTAGAATACTCACTCTCTTCCCCACTAGCTCTCACAATACTAGCAAGGACACCTTTGATGAGTACATAGTTCGGATCGTTCCGCTCGTCGAACTTGCAAATGCCACGATGATTCGCCTGAATCGGAAATCGATGTTCATGCGAATAATCCATAGTAGCAGAGCTTTTGTCCACAATCATAACATTGCCGACACCTCCAATCAGAAAAGTTGTCTTCACGGTTTCAAAGAATGAGTATAGCTCAAGCTTCTCAGCAATGTGACGGAAATCCTCGTTGATGTATTGGAGGGTCGTAGAATTCCGCTCTAACTCTTCAACATAATGGCGAGAAGTGTGAGCAAACGATAGGCGTAGCACGCTGTTGATCACGTGGGCCCCGTCAGAACCTCTGTGAGGTGTAGCAAGAAACACAATAGTACGAAAGCGAGCGGCGAGATCTTGGAATGCTGCATCCTGTCGTACGAGTAGGCATGCCTTCTTTACTACCAGGCCTCCCATAGAATGCACGATGAACACGATTGGAGTCCTGCTGGGATTCTGGATAGTGTCTACATACTGTAGAGCGTTAAGTAGAGCAAGAGCAAAGTCGGAAATGTTGGACACATCTTGTTTCATTGAGGCCCAGTCAGAATTGTACCCAAACGAATGGATCCGGACGTCTTGAAAGTCTGAATCTTGGGCTAGCCACCGTGGCCAATAATGCTTGAGATTGCTGGACTTGCTCCATGTCTTTCGGGATCCTCCTCCGAGGCCATGAACGAAGACAAAATCAACCACTGGATCTGCAGGATGGTACAACAGGTTGAGTCCTAAACTACCTTTCGCGTCATCGTCAGTGTCGCTTGGTTTCAATTTGAGATGGTTGAATTTCAATCCGAGAAACGAAGAACCCTGCGAAGTCCGCGAATGCCGTCGCGTGTCATCGGTAATGCTGAGAGCCATTGCACATAGATAACCGCGAGCAGTACCTTGAGACCCAATCAACCACTAGAGCCTCGCGATCCATGGGGCCGATAGTAGAGTAAGCTGAACTTGTCATATGTTATCGTAAGGACTTGTAGTATCAGCTGATTTCGATGGTTTCCCACGGTTCATTGAGGCAGAGCGTGCTCTGTGCCAGCCATCTCAGTAATAGGTTGGATCATAGAGCATTGCGATGAAGAAGGATTGTCACACTAAGGCTGTAGTTCCATCGAGCCCGCTGTCTAGGTCGAGTTTTCTTCATGCACGGCGTAGCGCAGGCACCCACGTTCCCCACGAATGGATTCACTTCCTCGCCCTCCTTTACCGGGTGGGGGTGTTGGAGGGGTAAATACAGTAGCTGTCTCTCCGTTCGTGGGCTGTTTCCTCACCAAAGTCATGGATATGACTGAGACTTACGTCGAGACGTTGACCTCGGGGGTTGGGGTAGCTGACGACGAGAATGTTGTTGATGCCAATGTGACAGCTGGTAGGTCTAAAAATAGGTTCATTGGGGGCGGAAGTTGACGCTTTTAGCACTTCCTCAGGGCACGAGAGTATTTTCGAAGACACCTCATGGCAAAGCGTACTTAATGCGAGACTTCCAAGTGGCGAAGACGCAAGGTTCTTCCTTAAGGAGGTATGTATCCTTCATCAACCTTTGTTCCCAGTCAAGCAAAATGAAAGGCAACTGGGAGTACTCGAGAGCAGGGAAATCGCAGCATGTCACTTCGGAAGAGCGAAAACTGGGTCTATCATCGCTCAACATCCATCGAGTTCGGGCCTTGAGCGTCTCTCCGTTCGAATTGACTGGGTTCTATGCTCGCGCGGACTGCACCAAGAGATTGAATACGCGTTTCGGTGCTCAAGTTGGATGCCCTTTGTGCGTTAATCAACTGCACTGTGATCTTGAATACCATGTTCAAAGCTCAAATCGAGTGCGTTTTTTGCTCAGGTCGACTGTATAATCAGCTTGAACACGCTGTTTGATGCTCAAGATAAACGCACACATTGACTCTCGATGAGCTCGGATATCGTGTTCAGTGGTCTAGTCGAAATGCGCTTTCTACTCATCTCAACAGTGACTATGAGCTCGGGAATCCAATTCCGTGCTTACGCCACTACGCTGGCGTACAAGACTGCCGCTTGTTTTCGCACCTCCCCAGCCTATTCTTGTTCTTGCTGACAATTAGTGCAGTGTCCAAGTGGTACCGATCCAGGGAAATGGCGCATGAAAGGGGAGTTTGAAACTGCCAAAGGAATATACGATACAGACAACAGCTTCTCACCGCGACCCATTATATGGAGCAATTACCAGTCCGACCCTGAGATATGGTTTCTCTTGTGCACATTCCACGACCTAGACGACGGCATGGTCGAGCCCGCCCGCTTCTGTGCGAAACTAGCCAACCTTCACCACTCTTCCAACTCACCAACTGGTGAATTTGGCTTCCACTGTCGTACGAGTCGGGCTGGGGAGGAATGGAGCGATACCTGGGAGGAGTGCTTTTTCAAGCTCATTCGGAATCTGTTGAAAATGGAATGGGACGCACGAGGACCTGACGACGATCTCGCAAGCCTTTCAGCGAGCCTGCTGGGCGTTGTGATACCGAGGCTTCTTCGACCGCTAGAAATTGAGGGACGAACGGTCAAACCATCGCTGTGCCACGGTATGTCCATTTCTGAGCATCTTTGATCTCATCATGGTCATTCAACTCGCGTGATATTGATTTCACTGCTCTAGAAAATTCGTAATCTGTCATTTCGCCGCTCATCAATTTCAATTCTCGAGAAACATCTTTCCCTACTCAAGCTGACTAGTTCGCCGAGTATGTTTTCCCTTGCATGAATTGTTCTCAAAGCGGCTTGTCACCGCTCATCAACTCGCTAAATATTTGTGTCACGCTCAACCTCCTCGTAAAGCTTGTCATTTCTTACTTAAGAAACATCTGAATGTGACGTATCAATATTTGGCAAGTATGCTAAACATGTCTTGTCGTACTCATTGGGCTCGCAAGATATCTCTTACCCTACTCAAGAAGACCCCAAACATGTCTTATCATTGCTCCGTTAGCCTACCAAATATATACTTCCTGGCTTGTTCGATATCTCAAAGCATCATGTCACGACTCGTAAACTTCCTAGAAGCGTCGGGTTACGGCTCGTCAAACCAAGAAACATGCTTACTCTGCCTCTGCCCAGGCGATCTATGGTACGGAAACGCTTGCACAGACCTATCGACTGGGTAGATTTATTGGCCAACTACTACTGTGCACTAGCTAATCAATCTCAGAGAACCTCTGATATTCGATGGGAAGGCCTTGTACGCACACAACGAGTACGAGCTTGGCGATTGGTATGCTGCACGAAATCGGTTTGGCCGCAATTACTATCGGGCCTATCAAACACATATCCCTCACTCTCCGCCAGAGGAAGATTTTAGGGGACGTAATATACTGTATTCCTTGTGAGCATTCCTTTTACCTTTTTCATTTCAGTTGACAAGACCTAACGGTGCTGATGGTATACATAGAAAATACAACATACAAGCATCGGTCTCTTTTAGCGAATCCAAGGCCTTTCGATACGCGTAAGTGTTCCAAATCTCCCTAGGGCCTATCTCTACGTCCTGCGCCATTGATCTTCGAATCTTTCTCTGACTTGTGTGGCGATTATACCGTGTTGAAACTTGCTTTCTGCAATCCGTCTTTTGCCCATATTCTGGCGAGCCCGTATTAGCTGCAATCGTTTAAATTTGTCTCTTACCCTGCGTTCTCTCCGCTACGGAATACGCGCTGCTCTAGAGACTAATGCCTTTTGACTAGTTTCATGGACGATATCCGTCTTCTTGTTCAAAAGTACCCGGGACCATATTCTGAATATCCACCTAAATATTGATAGAGCAGTCAAGGGATGATGAGTAGGGGAAGCCGGAGTCGTATAGCCAGTCTATGGCAATAGACCTGTCACTGGCACGAGTCTAAAAGAACGACGTTATTCTACGAGTACAAAAAGCAGGGAAGGTATTATGGCGATGCTTACCGACGCAGCACGTAAAGATTTGCGAACCTTAGCTCTCAGCCCGGAATTTATTAAAGTCACAATATCTAGAGTGAGCATGTTGGGAGGAGACCCAATGATCTGATGATTACCGCTTCGTGCCCGTGCCCTGAAGTGCTTGAGGGTTGACTTTGGGCGCTGAATTACCAAATGTTCCATTAGAACGAGGCCGAAGTCACGCATGTATAGCACTCACATGTGCTGTATTCTGATCACCTGAAGCAAATAGAACCTACTTCAGTAAGAGCTAGAGGTGAGACGGCAGCTTGCACGAAGTAGACGAAGCGGCTGATGTCTTGAGTCTGTGGTTAGTAAAGCAGGAAGGCTGGCAACTCAAGATCTGATGAGCTGCCAATATGTTCACAAGAGGTGCTGTGGTCCCTCCACGTACCGCTATGCTTGGTCACTGGAGCAGGAAAGACGTTCGATCAAAGTGTCAACGAGTCTATGCAAAGTAAAAGCTTTAGCCCATGAACTTGCCTCTATGCGTGAATATTCTTCCATGTATTCTTATACGCACAATGCAAGCTCAAGATATGCAATTACTTTAGACAGAACATGGTATGCGGACCCAGGGCGAAGACCATCAATTCGATCAGCATGTTGACATCCGTAACAGTAAGGACACAGTGGATAGCTTTGGATTGTTTACTGCCAGTGATTCTCTGATTGCTCGACCCCATCTAATAATACACAAAATTCTCCATTATCCTATGTGAGACACATTCAGGGTATCGATCGGCCAACACTGCAAGCCCGAGCACTCAAGAGCCTGCCGAAGAATCAAAGAATACAAGAAATTGGGCAGAAGTGCATCACTTCTTCGCAGTCTTAGCCTTCTTAGCCGGTGCCTTCTCATCCTTTTCTTCCTCATAATTCGGCGCGCTACGCTTGTTGCTGACGCGCGAACTCTTGCGTATTCCCTCAGTCGGAGCCTTCTTCTCCTTCTTGGGTGCCTTGGGCGCCTTAGGCTTGCTCTCAGCCTTCTTGCCAGTCGCCTTCTTTGCGCTGTTCGCCTTGGGCTTCTCTTTCTCTTCAGCCGTGTCGCCGCTCTCTTTCACTTCACCCTCTTTCTTCTCGTCGGTTTTGGCCTTGGGAGCACCTTTGGTAGGCTCGTTCTTGGATCCGGGCTCGTTTTCGTATTCGCCGCCGCGGTTTTCATATTCTTCGGAGATCTTGCCTGACTGTGATGGCGCGCAATGTCAGCATTGCGACTGAAGGATGAGGTGGACCATGCGACGCTTTCCAAAGAAAGCGCAATAAACAGGACAATTCACAGCTCAGGAGAACGAGACAACTGACCTTCCATGCAGCCATGTGGCCCTTTCCACTGCCATCCTTGTTAGGCATCTGCTTCACATCTGTACAAGTATGCGAATTAGCTCAGATATCAAAGTCGCGCCAGCGCTCAGAAAACTAGGGTACTTACCCTCCTTTGCTTCCTCGCGCAATTTGGGATCGGTAGGCTTTCCCTTTGAAGACACCATGATGATAGCTTTCGAGTTGATGCTTGAATGTGGAGTTTGGGATTTGTTATGAGCTGTTGACGCGATTTGAATGCATGACGATAGATCATGGCAGATCGCCCAGCTGGAACGCGCTAAGACCGGAAGGAGGTTGCTCCGCTCCGGCGCATAGCAACCAGAAACATTCAAGATCAGATTAAGATCAAGAGTCGAACCCTTGTGGTTCATGATTATCCATGGTGGAAAGACCGCGTTTAACATGATGCAGAGTGTGTTGTCGAGGTAGACTTTCAGGTCTCACCAGCTTGTGTTCCTTGGTGGCAGATTCCCAGACAAACCTGATCCAGAGTGACTTAGCTCTTTAGCTTAACCAGATGATGTCTGGTGATCTATTCTTCGCGGTTTCTTTAAAAAGCAAGAATTGGTGCCATGTTTGTCCTCAAGACAGCTTCCCGACTCTGTCGATCTCTGGGCCGTTGACGTTGATAGTCTTGACACCAGCCCTCTCCATCTCTTCTTTAGCTGCTCCCCACCCCTTCTCTCCAACATCGACACTTCGCGTCGCTTCCTCAACCACATAGACCTCGAAACCTTCCTTCTTCGCATCGAGAGCTGTGCATTTGACACAGAAATCTCCAGCTATCCCTACAGTGAAGACATGAGTTATTCCAGCGCTCTTGAGCCGTCCAGCCAGGTCCATGCTGGCTGCATCTGAAGACTTGCTACCAAAGACGTCCGCAAAGCCGGAGAACATCTCCAGCCCACTGTCTTTGGCCTTCTCGACCACTTCGTCGAGCCTCGAGATATCGATTTCAGGAATAATTTCTGCGCCTTTGGTGCCTTGGACACAGTGGACTGGCCATATGGGTATCTCATGCGATTGGGACTTGTCTGAAGGGTTCGGGATTTTCACGGAAGATTCGAAGGCTTTGATATTTGACGAAGGGTGGGAAGTCTCGAAAGAAATATGATCTTGAGGGTGGAAGTCTCTCGTGGCAATCTTGAGGGCGAACGGCATCGCGAGGAGACTGTTGATCGTCGGGGCTATCTCACGTCCTCCGCCAACAGCCAGCGAGCCTGCCTACAGCTGGTGAGCTTAATGTGGACGGTTTTAGTCTGCTGTTGATCTACTTACAGGGGGGCAAAAGTCTTCCTGCACATCCACGACCAGCAGAGCTGGCTTGAAAGAGCCACCTACTTCCGAGCCTGGCATCTCTACGCAACGCCAATGGGCTCTGGAGATGATTTTCACAGAAGCCGTGGGTCGCCCATGTGTCATGGCATGGTGAGTGTCTCCGCATCCTTTATCCCCCGCAGCTGGCTTCTTTTGTTTTGTGCGGGCGGAACATTCCGCACAGCATTTATCCTTTTCTGGTACTCGTGCCTGGTTTGCATCGAAGCTGGGTTTTTCTTCTCTCGAGTCGTTGTTCCTATGGACAAGCTTCTCGCTGTTTCGTGCTCTCTTCAAAGCCCCCGTAGGATGCCTTGACACCAAGCGCGACATATTTGAGAATATTTACAGTGTGTCTTTGAAGGACTTATCCTACGAAATGGATCCACTTCCCACAACCTTACTCGCATCAAGCACAAGTCTTTTAGGTGCTGTCATAGAAAATCTTGGCTCTCCCTCCTCTTTATACGTTGCATACTCCTCTCCTCGTTTCTGTTCCGACTCCACAATCGGCACTTCCCCACCTAGGATGCCCACGAAGAATTCCTTTACCGCCAGCAAAATCTCACGTCCGTCGACAGCCGACGTGACATGGCCACACCCAATCTTTACGGGCGGCTTGCCGGGCTCAGAATTCTTCTCTTGCACAAAGACAACCAGCTTGTCCACAGACTTCATGTAGTCGAGCAGACTGCCTTCTTTCGGAAAGAGGATGGCTTGCTCATACGATTTGTCTGCAGCTACTCGTTCGTAGAATGAGTCGCCAACAAAGAGATGGCGCTCTTCTGGGTCGTAGAAAGCCAGCTCATCCGGTGTATGCCCAGGGGTATGAAGACACTGGAGCCTCACATTGTGACCATTGAAGTCGTACCATTCGTAGTCTTTGACCCAATAAGATATTTTGTACTCAGGCAGTGCCACGCCAACAGAATCACACAGCGAATGCTCAGCCAAGTTCTTTAATACGAAGTCTTTGTCGTACGATGACGCAACGATAGTTGTCATAGAAGTTGGGAAGTGAGTGAGACCTAGAATATGGTCATAATGGCAGTGCGTGCTGAAGATAGTATATTTCCTTGATGGGTGCCCGTCAGAGTCCCTTGGGTTCAAGGGCTTTCCATCATTCGAAGGAAGCGGATATGTCTCGATGAAGTCCCTCAGGTTACTGCTATGAGTCTGCTCTGAGCCTCCCGCGCAACCGGTGTCGGAGAGGACGACAAGAGGTGGGTTGATATATATCTTGACATAGATGAAGGGATGCTCTTCGTATTTGTCGTCTTCATGGATCACGAAGGTAGTTGAATTAACGCGCGAGCATGTAAAGTATTGCTTAGAAGCAGCCATTGAATAAAGATTATGATAGATGTTACCAAATTGAAGTATCTGTCTCCAATTGTAGTTGATTGGAGAGGCCCCTCGGGCCTGACGGCCATTTTTAGCGGTGGCGCTAAAGACGAAAACTCTGAAACACCAAATTTTTTGAAACTCTTCGAGTCGACCACATCACTGGATCTTGAGCCTCAGACGAATGCGAGCTATCATCAGAGACTCTTCACATTGTCGCACATTCTTCAAACATTGCCCTGTGACTTGTAAACTCGAACCTAGAAACATGTCTCATGGCTTTCGAGTACGACTCGCCGCCACCAACCACGCGCTCTTTTCAGAAACCTCAAACTGAACCCCTTCACCAAGTATAGGCTGTACTGCTCACTGAACTTGGCATCCTGCTCTCACTCGCGACTTCAATATAGCCCGAATGGTCCGGAATTCATCGAGAGATGTTTCACATGATTTGCGTCAGACTTCGAGTTTGATGCCGTAGTACGAAGCGCCTCACCATTGGTCATGAATCGTCTCGACAACCCAAAAATGGTGTAGCCATGCGAACTCATAGAGAGTGGCTTCTTTGTCTATTGTGTCGCGATAAGATACCCGTGTGCTTTTATTCAATTACAAGTATCTCCTTCGTGTCACTTTCAAAGGATTTCTGTTGTCGTCGTGTCTCGACGATCCCCATTGTTGTCACCGTTGACAATAACAATGACACTCTCTTCACATCAATGACTTTTCTTTGTTCCTTTGTTTCTCCACCACGTTGACCGTGAGTTTCTTTCTACTTAATTACTTTCGCTTCTATCTTTCTCGATTCTCTTCTCTTCCTATTCTCGCTACATACCTATACACCCAAAACCATCAACACCTACATCCACTTACACCAAAACAACGCCGGCCGTACTCTTCACCCTCCTCTTTACGACAGCATCAAGTGTCATGCCACACGCAAAGTCCAGCATGCGCTGCTCATCAGCAAGTGCCCTGGCGGTGCTTGCACTCCTCGTTACACCATCCACAGCACATTCATGGATTCAGCAAATGATGGTGGTCGATCCTTCCAACTACAAGTATGTGGGTCATCCAGGCTACGCTCGGGGCAACACCTTGCAAACGGCACCTGGCTTTAAAGATAATTCCATGGTCCACATCTTACCCTCGGCCGGTGATGCTCTTGAAAACAGGGCGTTGAACAGAAGACAGGTATCACCTGCATCAGAGGCAATACCTCCATCGGCTGCATCAGTCCTACCTCTCAACGCGGTCACCTCTGTCGATACGACGAGCATCAAGTCTACCGATCCCATGTGCAAGCAGTCACAATTAATACAGACCCAATCTGCTGAGAGTCCAAGGCTCCAAGCGGCCGCTGGTGATTTCATTGCCCTACAATATCAGGAGAACGGTCACGTCACATTGCCAGAGAATCAGCCTGGCAAGCAACCAAATCGTGGCAACATCTATGTCTATGGCACAACACAGCCAAAGTCTTCCGAACAATTCTTAGACGTCTTCCAGCAGTGGAACCAAGCTGGTACTGGCGGCGACAAGCGGGGAAAGCTCCTGGCGACCGGAAATTTCGATGACGGCCAATGCTACCAGGAAAACGCTGGCAACATCTCCCAAAAACGTCAAAAGGAATTTCCAAAAGCTGCAGACACACTTATGGGCACCGGCCTGTGGTGTCAGCTCAGCATCGCTCTTCCGACAGACGCTCCCAGTGGTAAGCCTTATACTCTTTACTGGGTGTGGGACTGGCTCACTGAGCCAGGAGTCGACCCAGGTCTTCCCAAGGGCAAAGCTGAGATATATACAACCTGTATGGACGTGGACATTTCGGGCACCAAAGCCACCAGGGCTCTGGAAGCTAGAGCAGCACCTGCAGTACCTGGACCATCAGAGATCGCCCACATGGCGATTGCGGGCCAGATCAAGGCGCTCATGAGTCCCTCGCCAGCTGCACAGCCAAATGCTGCCCCTCAAGCATCATCTCCCGATGCCCAAGCTGCTCCACCACCAGTAGCTTCTACGCCTGCTGCAGCTCCAGCCGCTGCCCAAGCTGCTCCACCAGCCTCCTCAGCAATTGCAGCTCCGGCGGCACCAGTGGCTTCCACCCCTGCTACTCCGGCCGCACCAGAAGCTTCGACGCCTTCTGCAGCTCCAGCTGCCGGTGTGGCCACCCCAGCTGGGAACGCTGCTGTATCAGCTTCAGAGCAGGTTGTGGCTTCGGAATTCCTCGCCTATCTCAATCAAACCGTGGCTTCGAAATTCCCAGGTGCAGCTGGGCTTCTGAAATCTGGAGGAGCAGCGGCCCCAGTCACCGTAACTGTCACTGTCAATGGAGCGGCAGCTGGAGCGGCGAATGCGGCAGTAACATCCACTTCTGCGGCTATCGTCACAGTTCCGACCTCAATGGCGACAATCATCCAGACCATGCAAACCGTCTACGCCGCCTCTGCTTCGGTTAAAGTGGGCGCGCAAGCTCCACCTCAAGCACCCGCTGCTGCAGCTCCAGTGGCCTCTGCTCCTGCGGCCGCAGGCCCAGCAGCTCCCGCAGGATCACAGGCTCCCAGTATGCCGCCAAGTTCGCTTGTCCTCCTACCGCCAGTCACCTCAGGAGCGCCTCCAGCGGCATTAGCAACTGGAGCGTCCGCGCCCGCAGCTTCGGCCGCAGCCCCCGTAGCAGCATCACCACCTGTAGCATCGGCTCCTGCCTCAGCTGAGGCTGGACCACCACCAATGGCACCTTCCATCACTCCTCAGGCAGCACCAGCAGGCTCGGCCTCGACTGTTCAAGCAATGGCAAATGCAGAGACTGCATCAGCGGCCTCTCCGCTAGCAGCATCAGCTACTGCGTCAGCAGCCGCTGCGCCAGTGGCATCCTCGTCGCCTAAGATTGGTACCTTCACGGGGACGGCGACAGCTGCTGCAGCGACAATGGCTTCAGCACCCAAGAATGGAACTGCACCTGCCGCTGGCAAGCGTAGTTGTGCTAACAAATTGTGCAGTAAGATGGCGAAGAGGTCGAAGATCCTGCCTCAGAAGTGAGCGGGTAATCTGCTCTTAGCCTTGGATGGCAGTTGTTCTTTCAGCGCGGCGATGAGCCATTATCCTACTTTCCTATTCACGATGTACATGCTCATAGAACAAGATTCGCCTCCGGAAGGTTGAAGATCTGTATTCGATGATGGATACCTCACGATGGAAATACCCAAGCATAGCGTTGGCGTACTGTTGCCTGCATATTTGGCGAAAAAGTGGACATAGCAAATAAGATACGAATGCTTCCCCCAAACTTTTCATACCTTTCATCCAAGGTGCACTTTGGAGTATTGACTCCACCCCTGCCCAGCAAGTGTGAATATAGATTGGAAGTGAATGTCAAAGTACTTTAGGTTTTGCGTTCCTGAATCTCATCTTTGACAGATGGCGCTAAGATCTTGCATGTCGATCTCCCGTGATCCAGATCGCGGTAGTCTACGTCACGATTCACTCTTGTCCAGAATTCATGCTCGTAATTCCTTTCCTACACTCTTGCCCAGAAGCCTTGCATATCAAGTCCTGAAATTGACACTGTATGTTCGTCCGTGCGTCTACCAAAACCATCCTGCAATCCCAATTCCACGTCCATTCGCTTTCATTGCCTTTCAGAAACATTCCCAATCCACAAGCCTTTCGACACGCATTTCAAACCTCAACAGCTATGAGTGTGCCTCCTCGAAATACCGCAGCAAATGGCACCAAACGCAAAGCCCCCAATCCACCTTCTTCCCCTAGCAAAAAGCCCAAAAGCGAAGCCCTATCCTTCAAAGACTCGAAACAAGAGGAGGAATACAACATTGTTGACCGCGAATTCTACCCTCCCGAAATGACAAACGAACGCTGTTTCCGATACAAAACCGACGGGATCGAGCGCCCGATCAAAACGTTAGACAGAGCTCAGAAAGAGACTAAGACCCAGCGTGACCAGATTCCAGTCAAAGACGCAGTAGTCCATTGGTTCAAATGCGATCTCCGAACCACCAACAATAAAGCGCTGCACCTCGCCTCCGAAAAGGCAAAGAGCAAAGGCGTGCCGTTGATATGCCTACACATCATTTCACCACAGGACTACAAAGCCCATATGACAAGCGCCGTGCGCGTGGATTTTGTGCTGAGGACGCTGGAGGTGCTGAAAGCGGATTTGGCTGCTCTGGATATACCGTTGTATGTGGAGACGGTCGAGAAGAGGAAGAGGATGCCGGAGCGCATATTCGAGCTGTGTGAGCAATGGGGGGCTAATCATTTGTATGCGAATATCGAGTATGAGGTTGATGAGCTGAGGAGGGAGGCGCTGATGACGAGGATGGGGGTCGAGAAGGGCGTTGCTGTTGAAGCAGTACCGGATACATGCGTTGTGGCACCAGGGGAGCTGAGCAGTGGGACAGGCAACCAGTATGCGGTGTACAGTCCGTGGTTTCGCGCGTGGATCAGTTATCTGCATACGCATCCGCATCAACTCGCCCTCTTCGAAACACCGAGTCAGAATCTCGAGGGTGCAAGGGAGACTTGTAAGGAGCTTTTTGAGTGCTCGATACCGGAAGCGCCCGAAAATAAAAAGCTTACAGATGAAGAGAAGAAGCGTTTTAGCAGTCTGTGGCCGCCCGGCGAGCACGAGGCGCGGGAACGATTGGAGAAATTTATCAAGGAGAGGGTGCATAACTATAAAGACAAAAGGAACTTCCCTGCGGCCAACAACACAGCTGTTTTAAGTGTACACTTCGCCTCTGGGACGCTCAGCGCAAGGACTGCAGTTGCATCTGCAAGAGATGCCAACTCCACTAAAAATTTAGATGGTGGAAATGCAGGAATCGTAACATGGATCTCCGAAGTTGCATGGCGAGATTTCTACAAACACGTGCTAGCTCACTGGCCATATGTCTGGTACACTCCCTTCACTCCCCCATCAACCTTCAACTAACAAAATCACGAGCATGAATAAACCCTTCAAACCGGAATACACCAACATCAAATGGGAATACAATGATGAGTTGTTTGAAAAGTGGACACAAGGCCGAACAGGCTACCCCTTCATCGACGCCGCCATGCGCCAACTAAATCACACAGGCTACATGCACAACCGCGCCCGCATGGCCGTTGCCTCCTTCCTGGCCAAAGATCTCCTCCTCGATTGGCGCATGGGCGAGCGCTATTTCATGGAACACCTAATTGACGGCGACTTCGCTTCCAATAACGGCGGGTGGGGCTTTAGTGCGAGTACGGGTGTGGATCCGCAGCCTTACTTTGTGAGTTGTTCTGTTGACGAAGACATGCTTTGATGCGTAGATCCATTTGAAAGAGTCAGGCTGACAATGAGGTTTTTAAGAGGATCTTCAATCCAATCTTGCAGAGTGAGAAGTTCGATGCTGAGGGAGAATATATCCGGAAGTGGGTGCCGGAGCTTAGCAAAGTACAGGGCAAGGCTATCCATGATCCGCATGGCAAGGGAGCGAAGAACCTTGGAGGGTATCCGAAGATGTGTGTGGATCACAAAGAAAGTAGAGTGAAGGCGTTGGCAATGTATAAAGAGGGATTGGGTAGGGAGACTGCGTGAGAAAAACGTCAATGGCGTTGTGTATGAGTGGTGTGGATCTGCATTTCTAGACATCCTGTATTATTCAGCATCCAACGAGGTTGAATTGAATGGGAGCATATGGGTGGAAGTTGGGTATAAAGGAGTCTTTATATATGTCCCGCCCGTATCTGTGACAAAATCTGTGTCTAAACGATCCTGTCTCTTCATAGGCGAGGTACCTTGGTATTTTGATCTGCGGCCTTTGAGCGGAACTTCAAATTCCATGGTGGTAATGAGGAATGGAAGAGGATGAGAGACGGCGATCCTGCTCCCTGGGAAGCGGTTCGTTCATCTGCTCTGCGTTATGGCCGCGCGTAGGATGGAGTTGAAGCATGCAGAGATGCCCGAAGAGGAGTAGAATTTAAGAGGACTATACCCAGAATCCGAGTGTCGAAAGAATACTGTGAATTGGCAAAACAGTGTTAGACACAGAGTTAGTCATAGCAATTGCCGACCATGAGGATTTCAGTTGATTGTATCGCATGTTTGATTGCCTACGTCCTCAGATCATCTCAAAGGCTCATAAGCCAACCATGCGTATCTCTCATCTACCAACCTCAATGTACGTTAGACACTGCCTCTCGAGATCAATTGAGGCGATTCCTTTGCTCACCGTATCGATCCCCACACCACTCATCGCTGCGAGCTTCCACTCCACACTCCCTTCACCAGCCCATCTCTCTGCGCCAGTCTATTCAGACTATCATCGCCCTCACCCATCGCGCGTACGAATCCGCATAGTGCGTAGACCTGGTTCTCGCCCGTGTAGCGCCCGTTCTCGTCGACCTTGCCGACGGAGATTTGTACCGAGGCGTGGTCTTTGGCTTTGATGATCCGGTTGGTTGCTGAGCATTTGCGGGGGACATAGCTAGGGAGAGGGGTGTCAGCTGGGGTGCGATTGTGTGGGAGGAGAGATGGGCGGAGAGGGTGTTGGGGGAGAGGGGGAAGAGGGAGGCGGATGACGAGGGGAGGGAAGGCTTACAGGTCGACGAGCTCGCCTTTGTCGTTTTCCATTTTGGAAGAGGTGGTGGGTGCGTGGACTATGTAATGTACAGTATTGTTGGTGTGATTGCGGGCTTTGACGGCCTGGAGCGAGCGAGGACTTGATGTGCGTCTCGCTTAGCGGCTTGGTGGGATCAGCCTTAGGGCCGAGGGATCTCCCGGGCGCCTCCAGGGTAGATCCGGGGCCCTCATTGCAAATTATCTTGATCATGACGGTGTGGGCTTCACCAGGCTTCCGTTTGACTAGGCCTTCCTTTTGCAAACAAGTCATGTTCGAATCATGGTACCTGGAACCCTCGGCGAAATTTCACATTACTCGGTCGCTTGTTTCCCTCGTCTATTGTAGGACGTATCAACTCTTGGGGCGCATCAAATCTCTTACACCTTTGCTCTACGAAAGTCACACCTTTTATCAATTATGTATATTGGTGTGGATCTACACACTATGTCTATGAGGAGCCTAGTTCTTGCAAATTTTGTAGCAGACCCAACACCTCTCTGATATTGCTGGGCAATCTGAGCTGGTCCTTTCTCATGCTATCAAGATGATACCCCTAGTTCTTGGACGGTCAACTTACACCGAATCCACTTAGAGAATCTTACAACGCCTTGAACCCCCGAACCGCTCACTATTCGTCACTCTTGTCTTCAAAATTACTTCGAAAGATACAACACGAAACCTGCAAAAGGTCTCCTTCATTGATGGTGAGACCTGGTCAACCTAGCATTGATGCCTCCAAGTAAGCCGAGAGGTTTATCTCGCGTCGAGTTACGGCTCTAGGCCTGTACGTTGCATTGAGCAAGCCAAATAGGATCATCCGCAGACTGCCCTTTACCCGAAAACCTCGTGACATGAACAACGGGGTATTTGGCAGGATTCGTAGATTCCTCAATCTTGAACTAGGCACCGCAATGTTCGCACTTCTTCTTATACTGCTCCGACCTCCTTCTAGCCCCTTCTTTAATTAGCCACTCCTTAACAGGATCTTCAGTGACGTCTTCAGGGTGCGTGATCCTATGAAGCGTTTCCACGATCCACGGGTCACTTAATTTTTCGATGAGGGCAGAGATAAATATTCAATCCATCCAGGTTCTTCCGTATACTTTTTAGATTTATTACCGCTTCTCCGATTTTGGAAAGGTCCGCTGACCAGGCGGCTCGCATTTCGAGATCAGGGGTTCCGAGTCCGTATGCAGCTTTCGTGACATTTGAAACGTAGTGCATTTTGATGCTACCGCTAGCAGACTTGTTGTTGTTTGTGTCAAGAATACATAAACGCTTTGAATTTGAATTCTGCGATGTTCTGGTACTCGTATGCTGTTCAACGCGTGTGCCGCCTAAGGCTTCGATACCCTCGTCACTTTGCTTGAAGTTTGCTAAACGCCAGGATGCGCTGCATACGATCGAAGGACAGAGTCTCGTGGGGGCACAGCTGGACTTGTCTTTCGGCTGGTAGAGATCTTCCTGCTAATCTCTCTGACTGTGTGTTGACCTTGGGTTGCGAGAAATTGGAGCCGTGGAAGCTCCTAGTATAGACCGTCCTGCTGCTTCTTTCTCACTATGTGTTGGCCTCGTTTCCGAGTAAACCGGCGGTGGTGCTAAAGGCCTAGAGTTCATAAACGTGACGGAAGTTTTGCTAGACATTGTCGAAGGTGAATCGTCGGAGGCTGCGGTATTTTTTGTGAAAGATTGATATTAGCTTGCGTATGATGTGAGAAGGCATGATACTTGACAGATGGGTGAAAGCTGGAGCTGTATAGCAAAGATAGTTATTGGATGGTGCGGCTCTTTGCCTCCTGGGGGATTTCTCCCCGCCTGTCACCTGCTCTTCACTTCTCTCAACCTTTCAAAAGCCACCCTTGTATGCCACAATGAAACAAGCTCTTTACCACCATCAGATCGGAGAGACTGGGAAGCCATTGCTTGTTATATCTAGGGAAGGCGGAAATGCCAAGGTGCGCTGAGGAGCCAAAGTACACACAAGAGCGCACCAAAGCATGCGTATCTCGTTCAGGCGAGGGTAACTTTTCAGCTTACCTCTGCGGTCACTATTCTCTCTTGATAGGATATCCCATCATGCCTTCACGTTAATTGCGAAGCAACTTTTCGACATCGTCCCAGAACGCAGCGTGTACTGATGACTCGAGTTCGACGAGGTCACGGCGAAGTTCGATAAAGCTTGCAGGATCTACAGACTCGGACCATGAAAAGCGTCTCGAACAACCACGTAAGCCTAGCGAGCAGTGTGTACGAATCTGCCCCCACGGAACGCTGTCTTTGGAGCGTATGCAGCGTATACTAAACTTGCCAAAATTCAAAACGAATAAGACAGGTACGTGCATTTTGGGGTGATCCCTTCCATCAGCCCATTGCGGGAGACCCTGCCTGCGGAGATGTACAGATGGTTTTCATAGCAAGAATAGTCTGTGTCCCGCTTTATGAGAAAGCTATATCTCCTCCCACCGCTCGTTGTTTCAAAAGGCCATGCTGACCCCCAAAATTGTTATAGGTATTCAAGCCTTAGGGGCCATTGCCGTCTAGGATCATAGCATGTACAACGCAACCTCACCCCGAGTATGTCACCCTTATGGTAGCAGCATTAACAATCCTGAGGGCTGGCGTTTCAATCTACGGTACCGTAACAACGGTGAATTATCATGCCTGGAATTATTTGTGAACTGGGAAATCGGCTTCTACAGCGTTTCTCATCACACCACACGTACCCGTCTCAAACAACACTTGGACAATTTTGACGTCTACCTTTGTCCACACACTCAGATCAACGACCTCAAGATCATAGAGATCATTTACCTTGCTACGCACCTGAAGAGGTTCTCGTAGATCCGGTATGTAATCTTTCGGAGGATCCTACTCAGCAGAGAGACTGTATCATGATGCATCAGAAACATGTGGTAGGAGTAGGCCGAGCCCATTACACCGTTCCTGCTCCTGATTATGTTTTGAGATACACAAACCATCCGCTAAAGGCAACGCTGACTTCAGAATGCTTGTAGATCGACGAGTGGATAGCCAGAGCAGAGCATGAGAAAAGTAGCGACGGACAATCGGATACTTGCCACAAGTGCAAAATCATCTTCAAGGTGGTTGGTGCTAGGTACTCGTGTCAGAATTGTGAAGAAAACGTCTATGCCGTGTTGGGCTGTAAGAATAGCGAAAATAGATTGAGGCGTAGTCATCTGATCCAGTCTTGTTTTCTCAATTCCTCGATAGTCAATAATCTGGATTTAGGTGACGCGTTCCCTCGCACTGGACGGAGCGAGGTGTCACGTTGAGATGGGATTGCTCACCTGATCTCCCTTTTCATGATCAAATGAAGAGACGATCGTGCAACATCGCCAACAGCGCAGCACCTACGTACGCTCATTAAAGAAACCTCGCCATTCATGGGTTGGCTGCTTTCCGACAGGCTGGTTGACCAATCTTTCTTTGATATTCTCCGCTTTCCGTATTTTCTTCTTTGAACAATGTGTAGAAAACATCTCGCTAGATACAGCTGCGGTCACGGATATCAACTTCTGAAGAGTTTCCAACAAGGTAAGGAACCCAACAATCCAAGCGACGACCCCCACACCAGTAGAGAAGACTATGATTGACGAAGACGACCCAAGCTACCCGCGTACACTAGCTCAACATGAGAAAGAAGTGGCGCTCTGGATCGCGAAACGGAAAGCGTTCTGGACGTGGCTCAAAGCACAGTCAAATAGACAGGAAATGTTGGAGGAAGTGTCTTGAATGCGGTGATAAGTTACGTCATTCGAGGCTAGATGTCATGAAATACCGATTAAACCCGCCAACTCCTCAGGACTGAGTGTACTCCTTCTCCGACTTCCTTTCAGTTTCTTTGTGACTACGGCCTTCGTTGTGTCTCTTCTTCTTGGTCGGCTCTCCTCACGTTTTCGAACCTCCTCTGCTTCCGCCTGTGCGCGCTCTAATTTCTGCTGGATTGTACGAGCTGGCGATGCAGGCCTTGGCTGTGTCTGTTAGTTGTAAAAGTCAGTAAATGTGTTCTTGTTGAAATTTTAATCTTCAAGGCCTTACCTGAAGAGGTATGCGAGACTTGACCTTTGGGGGGCTTTGCTGGGGCGCTTTGTAGGTAGAGAAATCTAGCAGAGAAACGTCTTCTACGTCTTCTCCCTCGGCCAGGGTTTTGGTATTTTCTTCAGGTATAGCTTGGAAGGACACTTTCCGTGGTGACGGAGCTGGTCTTGCATTGCCATTCGTCTCACCGAGTACTCTCCCTGTGGAAAGCACGGCCAGATCGACCTCAGCGACGTCAGCTTCTTTGTCCAGATCATCCTGGGAAACTTCCTGAAGATTGTCTTCTAAATCTTTCATCATGTCCAAGGTGTTTGAATCTGCTTGCTCCTCTCGCCCCATAAGCGAGTTTTCGTGAGCTTCCTGTGCTGTAGGGATGCCTGAACCAAGATCTATACCCATCTTCAAGTCATCCAGATTGATCGTGTCGCCCGTATCTACCATTCGCTTCTTCCACCCGTCCATCAATGCGACCGCTTCCTTCCAGCGTGCAGCCATCTTCTCCCAGCCTTCTCTGAGCCTGTGTATCTCTTCTTCCCTGACTTCAACTTCTTCCAATGGGACGAATGACGGATTCGTAAGCAAGCCTCGTAAGTGTTCGAGGACTTCGTCTGTGCTCATAGCCAAGGCTTCATACGATGGAGGCCCATTCATAAGTCCAGTCGCATTGCCAATATCCTCTGCACTGCCATGCAAATCTGCAATTCCGTCCGAATCCGTCGGCAGTCCCTGCAAGCTTCTCAATGTCGCTAATGTGCCTCTCACAAGACCAATCAGCGCATCGTTTTCGTCGCTAAGTCCTTGACTCAACTGCGTCAAGAACTCTGTTGTCTCTTGCTTCAGCGAGTATGCTGGACTTTCGAGGTCCGTGGGATTGTCGCTGTTTTTTAGACCTTGCGGTCCCTTGTATATCCCGGGTGCCACCACTACAACGCCAACCTGCCCCCCGTTTCCATCTCTCCCTCTTCGCCCTTCAAGATGCCGCTTCAGCCGCTGAATTTCCACATCTCGCCGCCGTACATCAGTAGCGCACTGCGCTCGTATCTGGGCGACTGTTCCCTTCAAACGTGCCATATCTTCTCTGAGCGCTCTATTCCTCGTTTCAGCGCTTCTGAGAGTCGCGCAAGCCGCACGTTCCTGGGCGCCAGTCAGAGCTAATTGTCGCTCCAAATCAGCATCTCGATTTTCGAGTCGGGTGATGTTCTGAGTGTGCTGAGTGGAGGACATTCGAAGGGTCTGTAGATTTTGAGCGAGGCTCGCAAGTGTGTCGGATTCGCGCTGAACAAGATAGTCAGACTTTGAGTACGTGGGAATGGAGGTGTCTATATAGAAGATCACTAACATCTCTCCTCAGTATCAGATCGTGTACTAGGTTCATGACCTGGGACATGGTCGCATCCACCCCTCCTTCAGTCTTCTCCGGGTTTGCGAACGTGATGGGCGTGCCATTGCGAAGGAGACCACGTGAAAGAAGTAGATTATTAATGTATGCAGATGCTGTGTTGCGGCTTTGAGGGTCCATTGTGCAATGCGACTGCTGTATGACCCGCAAGATGGTGCAAAATGTTACTTTGCGAAAAGTAAACAAAACCAAGATAGCCACGGAAATACCTCGGCGTTATCAGCCTTATGATTATGGCGCGTTCCTGACAAAACTACGGTATTCACTGTCACTTGTCCAAGCACATTCTAAAGTTGTTCGGTACCTACACAGGTCTCTGACTATTGATTATACGCTTCCATCACCTTGACCTCTTGCAGGCTATGGCTTAGCTGTGTCACGACGTTCCCATTCCACAAACTCGCAAGCTTAACGCATCACACGCAACATGTCTTGGCAAGTACCGCTCTCCTCAAGCCCACCGGCACCATCCACGCCAGAGTCAAGTCAGCGAAGTAACATCTTCGGCAAGTCCCCGAGCGGACTCCCCTCCAACCCTTCTACAACTCCGGCCGGTCCTCCCCCCTCGTCAGTAGGATCGTTCACATCCGCAGATCCCCCTCCTTCGTCTGTATTCGGTAGCTCTCAGCTAGGCTCGGGAAAGACTTTGTTCAAGAAGAAGTCGCCTACCACCGCGAATACGGGCTCGCGAGGAAATGTCAATCCGTTCTCGAAAAGCATAGATGAAGATAAACTTGCGCGGTACCTGAACAAGACAGGTCAATTTGACCTTGGAAGCAGCAATGGGGCTCCGACAAAGAACACATTCGGCCTGTCAATCAGTAGCCCACAGGCCAATCACAGTGAACAAGAGTCTTACGCTGAAGATTCCGAGGAGCTAGATGAGGCAGAAGACGATGAAGGCTTAGGAGAAGAGGAATACGAAGAGACTATGGACCTAGATCCAAGAAAGGAAACTCGTCCGCTCGATCCAGGCTCTTCGAAAAAGTCAGCATTCTACGGGCCATTGGCAAACGGGACTGTGGGTCCTGGTTCTTCAATCTTGAATGGTACTCCGCGAGGTGTGAAGAGGTCACGAGGTGGAGCAATGTTGCCACCTGCGTCTTTGCACAGCCCAAAAAAAGACTCAAAGCCTAGGCAGGATTCTGCTATACCGGGTATTGCAAAGCACATGGCGACGAAGCTTGGTATTGCAGAACTCGAAGAGCCGGACGACTTCATCATTGGGACAGAAGACATTGTTCAGCGGGACTTGTACGGCTCGGCGTCGATTGGTCAACTACAAGACCCAGCTCTGATAGCTGGCCTGCCCAAAGTATCAGAAGATTTGAGCAACTTCTGGCGATCGTCTCACCGTGAATACACAGCAAACGTTCGGCCAAAACAGGATGCAATCATAGGTATAGGCCCGAACGATGACGAACCTTCTCTGTATAAAGCGATCTTTGTCGCTGCTCTACTGCTACAGCTCCGACATCCACCTGAAGCCAGGGGAAAGCAAGCTCTTGCTGTCGCGCGTTTGAATCGATCTTCGACCTTTTCAAAATCTTATGAGCAGGCGCCGATTCCATCAAACCCTACTGCATTTCCAAAGGTTCTCGTTGATTGGCTGGACATTTACCACAATCCCTACCATGTCGCTATGACGGAGGTAATGAGCTATCAACCCAACCCGACGGCCCACCACAACTACTGGGATGTCATCTCCTCTTTAACGCTGCGTGGTAAACTGGCTGATGTCGCACTGCTACTGAGAAGGGCAAATTTCCAGTATGCGCGGACCGCTAAGGAAGACAGCCATGGTAGCGACGGGTATCATGGTATTCAAATCAAGAATATCGATCGCGTAGTCAACAGAGCCGTCCAGGTCTTGGAGCTTTGTCCGACTTCGCAGGATGACAATTGGAACGTCACTGGTAATGAATGGACTATGTTCAGAAAGCGCGTTGAACAAGCGATAGACGATCTCGCAATATTTGCTGAAGGCCGCGACAGAGACTTTGACCCGGCGGAGTCCACTCTTGAAGCGTCAAATTTCGGCCTGGGGCGGACTACGACGGGCCTTAGCCAGTCTACGCGGAAAGCTGAAAGCAGAGTGCCCTGGCAAATATACCAGAACCTGAAAGCCTTGTACGGAATTCTACTGGGCGGAAACACCGAAGTCATGGCACAAGCGCAGGATTGGGTAGAAGCTACCATCGGCTTGAGTGTGTGGTGGGACGGTGACGAAGACGAAGACGTGCAAGTTGGAAGCCTAGCATTGACTCGGCGTTCTCTGAGACAATCGAACGCACGGAATGCGCGTTTGGTTGACGTAGACCCTCGCGCTGCGTATCTACGGCGACTCACAGATGCCTTCGAGCGTGTAGTTAAAGACTCGGACGACGAGTTATTCCAGATCAATTCTATGAACCCGGTCGAAGTCGGACTTGCCTCTCTATTTGAAGGCAACGTCGAAGGCGTCATCGGTCTTCTACGGTCATGGTCACTCCCAGTTGCTTCTGCAGTTGCGGAGGTCGCCGGTGCAGGTGGCTGGTTTGTGCGAAATGGTGTGGGATTCAGCACCAATGATCTTCAACTCGAAGGAGAGCCGAGCATGACGATGGACTCCATACTCTTGGATTATGCGGCAAATCTTTCTCTACAAGAAAGCTTTCGAGCCAGGCAGAAAGGGGCAGTGTATGAGGGTTGGGAGCTTTCTATAGCAGTGCTCAAGCGGTTACAGGACCAGAAGGTGGCTAAAGAACTGGCTGGGCAGCTGCTTAACGATCTGCCTGTTGAATCAGATCAACGCATTGCGAAGATTCTTGATACATGCAAAAGATTTAAGCTAGGCGAAGAAGCTCGCCGGATTACTGAGGTAGGCTATGACCCTTCCATGTTGATCTCACAAACTGATTTCGACAGGCATACGCTGATCGTGTTGCTGAGAATACTGGCGACTACGGCACGGCTTTGGTGTACTACGCTCGTGCTCGTAATCAGAAAAAGATCAAGGATGTCTTGGATCTCCTCATCTCGCTGTCCTTGGTCGACTCTCTCGCGTTTCCGCCAATATCAGCCCTGGACCCCAATCTTCATGCACTGATCTTTACACCAGAAGACAGCCTCGCCCAGGTTAAAGAGATCGATGTCACCGCGGCGAAGATGCTACACACTCAGCTGACAGGATACGCCGCATTGCGTAGATTTTATGACCTGCGAGACGAGGATTCCAGTCTTGAGAATGGCCGGAAATCGATGCTGAAGCCGATGGCACGGAAGAGGGCTGCTGCTGCGGCCCTGCTAGCTGTCGTTAACAGTGCTGCGGACAACATCCATGGCGGTCTGTTTGACCCAGATCGAGGTTCAGTGGTGCTAGTAGATGGGCTAATGGCGCTGCTGGGTGAAGCCATGGTGTTCGTCAATCGTAAGTTCTTCAAGCTCCGATAGTGAGTTTCCATGATTTGACATTTTCTACAGAGCCCAAGAGCCTTCTCTCGCTTCCGCAATGCTTCGTCCTGCTGAAAGCGATCGAAGACCTTCAGACCGTCACCCCACGTGTCTACTCTAAATGCGAAGACTGCTTCCGCTCCACACTCGCCGCATTCCAGGGACGAGCTGCTCCAGCTTCACCAAGGGAGTTATTGAAGAAAACAATGAGTAGCATGACCTCGGCCGGAAGCTTCTCGTTGGTGGGTAGCTCCATGTTAGAGTCCGAACCAAGTGGCGGTATGAACGGCAGTAGAGCACTTATAAGACCAGAGGAAGAGGAGAAGAGGGGATGGGATTGGAGAAAGGGCTTAGGAGAGGACGTCAAGGGCGAGGACGTGTTGAGGATCCTACGTTTAGGTCTGGCGAAAGACATTGCGAAGCACTGGATTACGAGCGCAGGAGCATGATACCCTCAAGTAAACGGAGCATAATTAGTTGCATAGATAGCGGTATGTCATCGCAACTTGACTGTTGCACACCAGCAATTCGAGCATTCTCCCTCGCTTGCTGCTCAGTATCACCATGGAATAAAGCAGTCTGTTGCAGTTTGATGCACAAAAGAAACCCATGCGTTGCTCCATGGGTGAATTGCAGTGCAAGTTCTCCAGAAACGTTGTTCTTAATACTGGAACGTGCGCGCTCTTAGCATGGTAAGATGTGCCATAGTCCTTGGGTATCCAGCCATGCATTGATACAGTTTTCACTCAACTCCAACACAATCGTGTCGCCTTGCCGCTTTGAAACACTCAATATCTTGCCTTTCGCAGACGACAACTTGCCAATGTGTAACTCCTAACAGTGATCAGCATCGCATCCGATTGCCATACTGGGCGCTCCAAATCCTCAATATCTTCCACTCATCTCATCAACAACAGTCCTCCTCCTTCCCACCCCATCACTCATCCGACTTCTCCGGTCCCCTTTACCGCCCACCTGACTCCCACTATTCGTATATATCTTACTCCTTCTCTCACTCCCATCACCAACCTGACTTTCCCCATTATACACACTCCCCCTCTGATTCCGCATCCTACAACGCCCCCTCCCTCCTTCTCCACCCTCGCCCTCTTCCCCTCCTCATGCCGTTCCCACAATTTCTCAACCCTCTCATCGCTTACACCTCCATTCCACACTTTCTTGTCATATATGAAATTTTTACGGCCGCCGGGATATTTCCCCTTTCGCACTTTACTTTTGCGGTGGAAATATGTGCAGCTGATGTAGAAAGCGTGGATGTGACTAGGAATGACGCCTGCGAGGAAGAGGAAGCAGTTGACTAGAGTGTCGGTATAGGGACCTATGATCAGGAGGACGGTGAGGGGTGGAAAGAAGATGTTTATTATGGTGAGGAGGAGGCGGGTTATCATAACGATTGGTGGTAGCAAGGCGCAAGAGGATGTGGAATCGTGGAGGAGGGGGAGGGGCGGATTGTAGATGCAATGTCGTGCTACATCCGTTTCAAAGAGGCCATAACGGTTACGACACCGGATTGCGGCCCGTGGGCGAGCAGAAATCCAAGTTTCATGAGCTGGCAGTAGGGGAAGTTGCTAGCCGTGGAAAGTGCCAAGGCATCGCTTCGCGTGAGAGGGCTCCGCTAAAGTACGTACCATGTCTTGAATTCTTGGGACGGAAGGAACGATCTTTACTAATCTATAGCCTACTTGCTCTCGAGATTCTCACAGTGCTTCCAAGTGAGGGCCTGCCATCGTCTCCCAATGCCTGTCGGACCTACTCTCGAATGTTCCGCACCTATCTTTGATCCCAACTATATCCCACAATAGATACCAAGCAAGACTGGACCAGTCAGAGACAAATGGACCAGCAATACTCTAGCTTTTGCTCCAATGCCCATAGCAGCAGCTGGCAGTCAGCACAACAGGAATAAATCAACAGAGAGTCGCCCATGGATGCTCAACTACCATAGAAAGTGCATTGGACGAGCCGCTGACAGAGTGAGACGTTCACCTTGTAGTACGAGGGTTGGGAGGGCAGATTAGGCACTTCGGTACGAGAAAAAGGGACTCATAATTGCCTGTTTCCTCTCTGGATCTCATGGGAACGCGGAGAATAGAAAGACCGGCATTGGCTGGTATGCAAGAACGGGTAGCAAAGGAGACCAAAAGGGTCTCCAGGGAACAAACCTCTCCTAATCACGGGCCAAAAATTGAGGGCCAAAAACTGAGGAGGTTGTCATCAAGCTTGGATCTTCTCTAGGTCGGAACCCCATCGAGCTGAGGGAAGCAAGTTGGCTTTGACACCATGCGAGCACCATACACAGTGCCTTCCTTCATCGGAAATGAGCACTACATCATGAAGCCCATGCGCAACTAAGGGTATTGCTTCCTCTTCCAGACTTCTCGATACCACCATGCCGAGAGTTGCAGTCACGAGAATCTTCGAGCTCCAGAAATGGAAGGGGCAGCACACACACACCATCGAAAGATGGGATAAGGATGATCCATGGGAATAGCCCTTGCAAATTGGGAATCCATGTTATCGTGAGTTGGAGGCCTCAAAAACTCAACGAATCTACCATCCGTGAGGATGGCAGGACTTCCCACATCTCAATCATGGGAAGGGCCTTCATCAATGCCAACGAGAAGAACTCTTGAATGAAATGACCTCTCTACCAAATTTGCTTATAGCTTTGAGCACAGGCCATACCATTTGGAATCCTTTTTGTGTTTTCATGATACCACACCGCGCCTCAACAAATTTGCCGAGGCGATGCCATTTTCGCTCTTGGTCAGAGCCTCTTCGATTGTATATCAAAAACTCCCCGGTGCAATGTATCCCATAGGGATCGATGCAACGTCGAAAAGGTCTAGAACAGGTCTACCGAAGCCTCGTGAGTGCCGGCTCATCGTCTGCCTTTACACGAATTTTTCCGAGCTGGAGTGTCTGTGTGTATGCTTTAGAAAACAGCGATGGTCATGGGCGTGGCTAAGAGATATCGTCCCATGACATCGAGAGATTGCCGCTTCGGAGATGGCATGCTGCAGCGATAACTGGGCTAGCAAGCGCCGACGATTACGAGCGCCAAGAGCTTCCCTGGCTATTATCTCTTTGCAGCACAACAAATATGATCAGCGAACAGGTCAAGTCTGCAACTTGAAAGGGAAAGACATGGATGAAAGTTATTTGTGTCGACAAGGCTTTTTTATTTGACAAAGCAGCCAGTCGGATAGGACCCGTCCTGGACTGGTCCACTAAGACGAAAAAGAATCGGAAGGTCAGAGAATTCGAGACGCTTCACTTGCCATAAGTGGTCGAGGTCTTTTTTTTCGTATGGACCGTGCCCCAGATACGCTGCCTTGATCAGGTGGCTCCTCCGTGAGCTAATGGAACCGATCTCGAATCTTCAGAGATAAATCGGATAAATGAGTAACCTCAGGGCTGATGTTAGCTACTGTCGAGTTCGCATCCTTCCCGTGTGAAAACCTGGTAGATGGAAAGCAGGGCAGGATCGTGGCCAAAGAATGTGCAGCGAGTATACCCGTGAGGCTATCTGCATGCATCCTCCCCACGTTCACGGCTCGCAAGCCATGAGGATACGAAAATCATCTCTGCGCCATGATTTGATCCCTCAATAACGGTGATACGGCACCAGACAGGAACCATCTGGCCATGGCACCATCTCTCAAGCCGTTCTCGAGAAGCCTTACTCGATCTGGCCACTCAATGCTTCGGTACACTCCGAGATGGTGTGGTGGTAGTCCATCACGTGCTTAAATGAAATTGTCAACTTGAACCGTTTCTACTTGGAGAAATGACAACCAGTTGTGCATGAGAGAAGCAAATTAGATACTTAATCATCCACACAACTTAAGCTCTCAAGGACAGAGGCCAGCACATCATCGACGCTTCGAGGTATTATCGGCTATGCAGTGCATGCTTCGGAACATGATCTCCGGCACCAGCGACTCAACAAATGACAATATATATATGTATCTCTGGACGCCTCAAGTGATGGCATATCTAACTTTGAGATGTGGGATACGCACTCCACGTCACCTTGTGCATATCAGGTTGCATACCCCCATCTGTAAGGATTAGGCTCCCTTCTCGAGACCCGGTAACGAGCGAATTCGCGCAGACCCAAGAGATCTTTAGTTTGCACTGAAAGCTGCAAGTATGCGATGATGCGAGTCTCGAAGATTGTTATCATCATCGTATCTCTTTACATCGGCGACTCGGCGGCTTGGCTGCTGGGACACGGCACTTAGCATGCAATGCAACGTTAGCATGCGTGCAGACTCATCTCGTCCGAAAGGAGGAAAGCTTTCCTATGGCTCCTTCCACAATCAGCGTCGACCTTCCCAACAAGCAGAGCCCCTCTTCTTGGATCAACGACGATGTTGAGCAGGCTCTCTGCAGTCGAAGGGCTGTTTCATAGATCTGTGTGTATTTGGATTGTCGGTACCGGGTGATTGCCATACCGATGCAGAAGCCACATTAGTTGCTAAATCCGCAGTCGACCAATGACTTGAGATCGCGAGACCATGTCTGCGCTTCGAAAATCTTAATTGAGATCTGAGACGTGACCCATCAACCCACCCTCTCACCACCCCTCACTACCCACAAAGGCTTCCATCATACTCTCCACTCTTTCATTTTGACAGCGCTATTTTTGTTTGTGCGACGTCAGTGGTAGGATTGGACCGTGGTCTCGACTGGTGACGGCAGCGTGGTGGCTTGCAAGCCATAGCGAGCCTACAAGCTCAAGCGAGGAAAGCGTCAACAAGCGCCAACGCCAAAACGTCCGAAACCAGCATCGCTTGAACGGCCAATTGATTGTGATTGGCTAGCAAGGTCAAATCAGCACAACAGTAGAGCAGATGGAGTATGAGACGTTTTGTTGTCAGTCAAAAGAAGCAAAGCGCAGCGCGATACGGGAGTAGTGACAAATACTACTTTACGTAGGCCGCTTTTTGAGGCGCTCACGAGCATCTTTCGCTTAATTCTAATCGTGTGAACAAAACAATTCCACGTCTAGATCGGGGCTGCGTGACAAATTGCGAAACCTGGGCGAATCTTGTTCATTGTTGCCGTGAAGACTTGAGGTGGAAAGTGTATGCGCGCGCGCGATGCGATCTATGAAGAGATCAACATGGTCGTCAATAGTTGAGCAATTGCTTGCGAAACGACTTGCCTGCTGATCGAGGATGGCAATCTTCACCTGGAATTAGGTTGGCGGTACCCTAGAGCATAGCTAAAGTTTGGGATCTTAGGGAGTATTGACCAGTCAGCCAATCCCGGACGACTTCTCGGACGGATCATCACGGGATCTGCACGGCCGCTAACGGGACCAGCTGGAGGGATCGGTTGACCCTAAACTAGAGATCCCTGCCCGCCTGGAAGTCCCATCTTTGCCCCCCCCCAATTAGCGCGATGGCGGCCTGCAACAGCAATCACCAACAAATAGTGGTCTCTCCCCACTCCAAGGAAATGAGTCCAATTCCAATCGCTTCGTATAACAAATAATTCGTATCTCGGCTTGTATTTCGCATTCTTCCGCAGTGGTAATTGAAGAGGAAGAAAGGGGAGAGGTCTCATGGCTGTGGGATGAATGAACAATTGGCCCTGAGCGGTCAGATACCTTCTCGGGCAAGCCTCAATGTGGCCCAATGACGACTACTCCGTATGATTGGACTAAGATTGATATCAGTCCTCTGTCACAAGAACAATGGCTTGAACAAGCGCCCGCAAAACAATTCAATCCTTACGAGACAGTGCTAGCTATCATTGCGACTCTACCTCATTCATAACGCTCACTTCAGAGCGGGTCGACTTCTGGCCGGTCGTGTAATTATCTTCGTATATGGACGTTCTGATATGGATTCCCAATTACTACACAACTAAGTAACAAGTGCTAAGCCAATGCAAGCCACTTTAATCTCTAACCAGGCATTGCTTCATGTCATTGCCCGAACCACGATTGATATGATGCATGTTGCAGGGCTATTGTTTATGCCGACCTATGAGAATTGAGCGTGTGGTGAGGGATCTGTGGTATTGTAAGATCGGGGCATATTCCCCTCGGCAATCTCTTGACAAAAGGTAAATTTTATGCACTCCTTCCATCTCCGCATGCACGACGTCGAGCTGCATACACTTCCCATTACCCATACACCAAAGCACCCTGCACCATTCGTAGCTGCATACTCAAGTCTCTACTTTTCGCCAAAGGTCTAGAATCTGCCATTTACTGCTACTTACTGCTACTTACTGCCACTTACCCTGTGTCGCATACCGGAAAAGCCCTAATGTTATTTGAGATTTAGCTAGGCCTTGCCTTCTGATATCAAGACTACTACCTCGACCACACATTTACGAACTTACTAACCAAAACTATGTCAGAACAGACATCTGCTTTCATGGATCGCTATCCTAGCCCATTCGCCAACCTCTATCAACCCCACCTCCATGATTAGATTATGGATCATACAGACACCACCGCCTTCTCAACTAACAATACTACAAATATGCACCATCAGCCAACACCGGCTATAAGGCCTCGGGAGAAGTCAAAACGTCCTCAACTGTCGTGTAATCCCTGCAGAGCTCGCAAGGTCAAGGTACGTACCTCTGACTTGAACAAAGAAGTACAGCTACTTAATATCCTACTACCAGTGTGATCGAATCCAGCCATGTACAGCCTGCTCGTTGCACCAGATCGCTGAGCTTTGTCAATTTGATCTTTCTGAAGCCGAGCGGCAACCCATCCTCCAAGCAGAGGCGTTAAAGGACAGAGACAAACAAATTGCACAGCTTCGAAATGAAGTCGCAATATTGCGCGGAGAGCCTATCAAACTCGAGCCGACTGACGATGCTCCCTTCCAGAGTGGTCAGAAGATGAGGTTGCCGCCCAGGTTACCGAGGAAGCCTACCAATCTCGCTCAGAAGCGCACACATCTTGGCGAGATGAGTGATAACATCTACTTTGGTAGCCCAGGCATGACCAGTGTCGTCGAAGAGGTGACTGTGATCCAATTTCCTGACTCAGCCAATCATACGACTGACACGGCACAGTTCGCACACTTGGCATTCGACCGCAAATCTGCCAATCTCACACACGCGCTACCGAGAGGGACTGACATCTTTGCTTTCCAACTTGCGACGTCTCATCCGTTTCCTACGCTGTGGTCTGCTAAGGATGATACTTCGACGTTGGTCAAGCTGCTACCGCCGCAGCAAGATCTTTTCTTCTACCTTGATGTTTTCCAGCGAAGGGCACAAGCGTGTTCCTTCCCTCATGTACCTGATGAGTGCACATCTAATGAGGTTCGACGTTTCCTGGAGAATGTCGAGCACAATGCTGCTCTCCATCCTGATATGCTTGCGTTGCTCTTTGCTACCCTCGCTCAGGGTCTGCAGGATGGAGTGTACGATAAGGATGGCGGGAAGTGGATTGCTGGAAGTGTAGAGACCGAGTCCAAGAAGGGTGATGTGTACAGTGAGTAGTAACTTGCTATGGTGAGCGGCCACAGCTAATCCTTACAGTCGCTGCTTCGATGCAATGTTTGAGGCTTGCTTCATTCATGAATCGACCCTCCTTGCTTGTCATAGAGGCACTGGTCATGATTGGCCCGTACCTCACCAACAGTGGCAAGTTCCTCGACGCGTCAGCTCTCTTCGGTGGCACTGTCAGACTTGCTCAGAGTATTGGCCGTAAGTCACCCTCGTCAATGATCAAGTCCTGCTTCAGCTTTAACGTCCTTAGTGCACCGCGACCCACGGCTGCTGAATCCTCCTGCACCTTTCAAAGAGGTGAAGATTCGCAAGAATCTCTGGTGGTGGATGCTACATATGGATCAGCAGTACTCAATGGCCCTGGGCAGGCCTCTAGCAATATCAAGCATGGGCGACTGCCCACCTCCAGAACCCATCATTACTGACCCTGTCACTCAAAGCCTCTCGAATTACATTACTCAATTTAGCATCCTGGGACGACAGATTCTGTCTGCTGCATATCTGGGTAACGAGCAGATCGACAAATTCTCCGATGAGCTACTATCATTGTACGATACTCTACCTAGCCTGATCCAATTCGACGTGACGTGGCTGAACAAGGAAAAGGCCCTTCCAGCATGGCCGCTGGATGCTCAAGCAGGAGTCTTGTATGCAAAGACGCACAACTTCCTGATCCTACTGAATCGACAACGCTTGGAGAACGTCCGACCCAACTCTGATCTCCCATCAATTGACATAGTGAACGTCGCATCCGGCCGCGACGCCAATCAAGTCCCACGCGGTCGAGACCGCGTCCTCGCATCCTGCCGCGCTCTCCTCGTCGGCTTCAAATTCTTCCAAACCCGCGTTCGTGCCGCCCTGATCTGCTGGACAATGGGGCAAATGGCCTTCAACGCTGCCATGATCCTGCTCCTCTCCATGCTCGAAACCGGGGATACGCAAGACCTGGCCGCTGTGCAACACACCTACAGCACTTTTCTCGAAATGAACAAACTCGGCATTCATAAGCTGGCTGGCCAAGCTGTCGAACGCCTTGGCATAATCATGAAAGAATTTCGCACCGGCGACCCAGCCAATGAAACAGTGATGGGCCAGCAGGGTATGATGCTTCTGGAAGACCCTGGCCTCCAGGGGTCCATGCCTGAATCTTACTCCCCTATAAGCTGGGAAATGGCTGGTGGCGCGGATACACCGGGTATGCAGCGTCTCTCAATCGACTCTCCAGGCCACCGCTCCGGAACTGCACATCTTGCCCGCAAAAAGGCCAGTCGGCGTCCAGGCTCGTCTCTCAAAGCCCGGAGACGTTCAGGTTCCAATCGACCAGACCCGAGCGATCGCCGTTTCTCAGATAGTGTCAGTCGACCACGACCTCACAAAAAGAAGAGGGCAAATCGCAGCACGCCCAACCTGACGCTACTTACGAATCACCAGCACAATTTCTCCATCACGCCACAACCGCCTCCATCTTCGACAGTCAAGCCCGAAACACTCTTCTCCCCCATCGAAACCACATTCAATAGCTTCCACCCGATCAACTCGCCCCCCAGCTCCACCACCACAAACATAGCAACAGCGGACCTCGAATCCACGCCGCGCCCTCAACCCTTCTCCCAGCCCCACCAACACGTCGCCGGCATGGGGCACAACCCCCACCACCACGCCGCCTCCGACCCAGGCCATGACACCTTCAATTTCAGCACGGCGACCACGCCGGGGACGGGCACTGCCACGGATTTCTTCGACGATAGCTTTCAAACTGCGGGACATCATTTCGATGAATTTGGGCTGCATGCTGCGAATACGTTGCCGACGTTTGACCAAGCGCCGTATTCGGCACCGCCGTATAGTATGCCCGGGAATGTGGGTGGGGGGCAGCATCATCATTATCATTTTTAATTTGTATGTGCGAGTGTGGGTGGGTGGGAGAGGGAGAGTGGAAGAGAGGGAAAAGAGGAGGGAGGGAGCGTGAGAATGAGGAAGGTCGAAATACCCAGCCAGTATACGAAGGAAATTTTCTATTATCCATCCATCCATCCATCCATCCGTCAACAGACAAGATGCGGCTGCGAACGAACAATCGAAAGGATCATGGACCACAGTATACGGAGTGGGCTATGAGATGAAGAGCATAGCGATGCATGCATCTTGAACCGAGCGAAGTATTTCCATTTGCGATGTTTGTATCACAAGCGATTTCTCTACCGTTTTCTATCGTACCTTGTCGTCTTCTTCTTCTTCTTCAATATCAGCATCAGCTATGGGCGGCCTCAGTGATCCTCTTGTCTGATGTACCAACACTATCACCCAAAATTACTGGGACGTTTAGGTGGCTATATTCTCGGTTTCGTCTTTGATTTGAGTTGAGTTGAGAGTTCTAGATTGAGAGTGCTTTATAGCAAGCGGGATGAGGATGGCAGGGAGGAATTTTTGATGATGCATAGATAGCTTAGTTAGATTGGTAGAGAGCAGCAATGCATGATAATAGGATCAGAGTCTTGAATGAATGAGTTGTGTGCTTGGCGATTTTGAATTTTTCAAAAGGTCCATGGGCTTTAATCGGAATTACTACTTCAGATGATGAAAAATTTATCACAAGTCATAGATAGACACGCTGTATGCATCGTGGCACCCGTAGATCATTGGCTTTCGAGGTGAATGTTGCTACGACCTGGAGCGCATGAACTCTTTCGCTAATATGTACATATAGATACCTGTGCACCTTGCAACGCCATCCTTCTATCATACAGCACGCGCAGTCCGTACCACGGTATCGAGGCTCAGCGCTTGCATTCGGAGTAGAGTAAAGATGTCGAAGGGGTAAGGGGTATCAAGACCTATTCACACAATATATCTCAGCCAGATCTTCGTGGTTGAGTTTTGATATGAAGGGGAAGAAAGTGGCAGGGGTGGTATCGGCGAGAGGTGCGAGGCGTGGGAAAGGGGAAACGTACGGGACCATGGATGGGAGAACCTCGCTGTAGCTGCTGGCGAGGAAGGCGACTGCGACCTGTCGAAAATAATAACCGTCAGCACAGAAATCTAAGAAGCCTGCTCGACATTCGTCTTTCCGTCCATCCATCCACCCCTTAGAACCTCTCATAGACCAACTATATCCCCCATCTCTCCCTCCACCGCACTTCGTCCCCCCCCCCCCTGGACATCTCAAAACACGGCCTTTGATTCGCCCTTTCATCCTTCCCCCATCCTCCCTCCTTTTCTCTAGACAAATCGTGTCCCATCTCCTTTTCCCTCCTTGCTGAGCCAGTACGGAAAAAAAACTATCAACTCACCCCAAACATCCCCACCGCCCTAACCACACTCTGGTTTTCCTTGTTCGTCAAAGCTTCATACGTATTCCTAAGTGCGCCTCCTACGGAACTTCCTGCGGAAGACTGCTGCGGTCCCGGGCGTCTAGCTGCGGCGGAGGATTTGGAGGAGGAGGTGGTGGGTGTGGCGGTAGGGGCGCGCTTGGGTGGCATTTTGGTTGTGTGGTATGGGGGAAGTATTGAAGGCGATGTGGCTGTGGGGGACAGAGGACGCGGGTTGTGGTGGTGGTTGAGATACTTGGGGCTGCAAGTGATGGATGAGGTTTTGGGGGGTGACTGGCGCTAGTACGGCGGACGATAGCTGAAGATAGGACAAAACCAAAAACCGAAAAACGAAAAACCAAAAAATGATCTGCGGCCCTACCGCGCAGGCTTTAGACCTCCTAACCTTCTTACCTTTTAATTATATAAACGGCGTATTTAATTATATAATACCTCCCTTAATTTATTTATATAATTTAAATATTAATTTTTATATTAAATATTTAAATACGATTAAAGTAATCGTTTAATTATATAATTTAATTATTTTTAAAAGAAAATACTTTATCGCCTTTATATAAAGAAAGAAATATAATTAAATATTATATAATAATTTTAAGATAAAAAAGATATCGGTATTAATTCTTATATATTTCGCCGCCGATTTAAAAAATAAGATTATAAATAAATTATTTATATATATAATTCTTTTAAATTATAAAAATATATTTAATATATAATTTATCGACTCGGAGTTTAAAATAAAGAAATATATTTATAATTTAAAAATAAAGATTTCGATATAATTAAAATTAATTTTATATAAATTTAAAAAGAAATAAGTTTATAATAAAAAAAAAAAAATTAAAAAACTTAAAAATAAATAGATAATATAATATATTAATTTATATAATAAAAGTTTAGGAATAATACTATATAAAATATAAAATAAAGATATTTAATAAAATATTTCTAGAAGAAAGATTAATTAATTTTTAAATATATTATATAATAAAACTTTACTCTTTTTTTATATTATATAATAAAGCTTTACTCTCTTTTTATATCGTATATTAATAATTTTAAAAATCGATTATTTAAATAATACCGAGATTTATTTCTAATTATTATAAAATAATAATTATAAAATATATAATAAAAAAGGGGAGAATTTATTATCCCTAATTTAAATCTTATATAATCGGTCGATAATTATAATAAATTAATTAATTTTAGAATTAAGATTTATATTAAAATTAATATTTATATATATTATATCCCCTAGTTTTAATACGATATTACGAATTATATATATATTAATATTTTATAAAGTTATTTTAATACTATTTTTAGCCTCGGATTATAATTTTATTTTATATAATTAAATTATAAATTAAAAATAAAAGTAATAACTTATATATATATTATATTATAATAAATATTCGAACTAAACCTCGAATTTAAATAATACTATATATACGGTATAAATACTTCGAATTAACGGATCGAGTCGTAGTAGGCCTAATTAACTAAAACCGTAATTAAGATATAAATTTAATTCTTCGAAAACTTTTATATAATAAACTAATTTTTAAAGGATAAAAATACGGATATAATTATTTTCTTTATAATTTACTTTCTTATTATTTATCTATAAATCGAGTAATTCGTAGATAATTAAAATATATATTAAATTTATAAATAGCCCTACCGCCTAAAAACGATTTCGGGGAGATTATATAACTTATATCAATAATTAAAAATAAAGATTAAAAATTATAGTCTTAAAATAGATACCGAGAAACTTAAAGAATTTCGGTAAGATATTATTAATTAAGGTAAATTAATTTCTTTTTATTTAAATATTTATATTATATATTAATAGTAAAGTCTTTTATCTCTAAAATTTATATTATATAATAATATCTAACCCTTTTTATCTTTATATATATATTATATAATTATAGTCGAGCTCTTTCGTCTCGAAAATTTATATTATATAGTAATATCTAACTCTTTTTATCTTTATATATATATTATATAATAAGCGCTAAACCTTTTTTATTTAAATATTTAAATTATATAATTAATAATTATAAAGATCTTTATTATTCTAAATTAATAGTATAAAGTTAATTTTCTTATATAGATAAGAATATATATCTTCTACTATTTACTTTTATATAATATAATAGTTTTTTATATAATTAAAGCTTTAATCCCTATTTACCGCTAATAATTTCTAAATATTAACGCGAATTATTTTAATTTAAATACTATTAAGCTCTTTGTATAATAATTAATAATTATAAAATTAATAGGTACGAGTTTAAATTAGAATAATATTCGAAGTTAAAAAGTAGATTTAATTTAAATAAATTAAATTAACGACCGATTTATAATATATTATCGGGGAATTTATTATACGAAGAAATTTTATTTAAATCCTTCGAGGCCTAGCTAGAGGCTCTAATAAATATTATATAAATATTTTCTTATATAATAATTTATTTAGTCTCTCGTTTTATTTTTAAAGTTTTTTATATAATAGTATTTAAACCTTTTTATATAGTAGTATTTAAACTTTCTTATATAATAGTTTTTAAACCTTCTCGTATAATAATCTTTAAGATTTAGATTTTATTATATAATAATTTATTTTCTCTCTAACTTCCTTTTAATTTTATTATATAATAGAATTAAATAAAAACGAGCCTTAGATATAAATATATATATATCTCTACTTTTAATAAATATATACTCGGGATCTTCGATATTATAAAACCTATAATATTATAAATCCTCGATTAATATAAACCTTATCTTTATTTTTTTATTATTATATAATTAAGTTTATTAAATAATTAATATCGATAATTTATTTAAACTAAATTATATTTAACCTATTTTATTATTAGCCGACCCTTTTATTTATAGAGTTAAGCGCCGTATAAACGAGCCTTTTACTCGTATATAATAACTAAAGTTAATTCTATTTAAATTCGAATAAATTAGATAGTAAATATATTAACTAGAGCTACCCCTAACCGATTAGAATAAAGGACGGAGCGCTAGTTTTTAATAATTATTTATATCCTTTTATATATACGAGAGGTTAAAGTAAAAGAAAAAGTTCGCGTTATATAATTAAAATTATACTATTAAATTAAAATAATAAATAATTTTTACTCGGTACCCTCTATTAAATTAAAAAACGAAGGCTTCGTTAACTAATTAAAAAACTCGGGTTAATATATAAATATAATTACGCGAGGTATAATTTACTCTAATCGGAGATATCCTAAATAATAATATTATATATTAACTCGATATTAAATATTTAAGTATTTAGGCTCTTTAATTAATTAATTATATAATATATTTATATTATATATTTCTTAGATTCGGTGACTATCTATATCCTATAGCGCGAAATTTAAAATTATTTTAATTTTATCGAGAATATTTTTCTACTAAAGCGAATATACTTTCGGAAATTATATTACGACTACCGAATTCTTATTAATAAATAGTTCTTTATTTAAATAATTAAAAATAAAATTTTATATAAACTACTTAAAAGTATTTCGTATATTTATATAATAAAATAACTCTTCGAGGGTAATTAATTTAAAAAAACGAATAAAGATAAAAAGTATATAATTATTTTAATTTACTAAAAACTAGTATCTTTTAAATAATTTAATTTATCGAAAATTAAACCGGAATTCTAATTTAAAGAAGAAGATAAATAATTTATTAAATAAGAACCTAATCTTTATATAGTAAAGGAATTTTATTATTATATAATAAAATCTAAATTTAAGTCTTTTATAGTAATTAAGAACGAGTCTTATATAATAATTAAAAACGAGCCTAATATAGTAGTTAAAAACGAGCCTCGTATAGTAGTTGAAAACGAGCCTCGTATAATAGTTAAAAACGAGCTTTATATAATAATTAAAAACGAGCCTTATATAATAATTAAAAACGAGCCTCGTATAATAATTAAAGGCGTATCTTATATATAAAATCTAAAGTTAGAACTAAAGCCCTAGATACTAGCCCGGAAATAGTTTTATATAAAGTTTTTTTAAGGCGATAATAAACTTCCTAAAAATCTAGTTCGCTATTATCTCGATTATATAATATTATCTTCGGTACCTCTCTCGTTAAATAATCGGATTTATATAATATTACGAGATCGAAACTTAAAGTTTATTATAAACGAAATAAATATAATTATCTTTACTAAAAAATCTTTATTAAAAAAATCTTTTTTAATACTACTCTATAATAAGCTTTAGAGCCTATACTATAATAAATCGAGACTACTTTTATCGTCTTTTATATAAAAGTCGATAAAACTATATTTATTACTTATACGACGGTAGGTACTCGGTAATTTAATTATATAATAACTAGGAATACTCGGTAATCTAATTATATAATAGCTAGGAATACTCGTTAATTTAATTATACGGAAATAAATAATACTTCGCTACTTAATTATACGAGAAATTAGACGAAAGTAATAAAAAAGATTATAATTTAAAATAGTAAAAAGAGCGAGGGAAATTAAAAAAAGTAGGAGGGTAGTATATTTTAAAAACTTAACCTTTTATATAATAAATAGGTTTGGATAGAAATATTTTTCGAGAGTTTAACCTCTCGTATAATAAATAAATTTAAATAGAAATACTTTTCGAGAGCTTAATCTCTCGTATAATAAATAAATTTAAATAATTAAAGAAGTACTTTTCGAGAGCTTAACCTCTCGTATAATAAATAAATTAAAATTATATAATTAAATAAAATATATATTAACTTATCCTCGCTTTAGTTATATAAGTAATTTATTAAAATATTACTAACTCGTATAACCTATTAATTTTAATTATTATATAGAAATATAAGTTATAGTTAAGCCCGCCTAGGTAGTATATTTATATATACTTTTATTTAAATACCTTATTATACTAGCCCGTATATTTTTTAGAGGCTCGAAAAAAATTAAATTATTTATTATATAAAAACTACTACGGAGATTATTTTACTCGATAAATTAATAATAATATTTTTACTATTTTTAATATTTATTAACTCCGACTCCGATTTTTTATAATTTTCTTATAACTCTTTACTCTTCTTATTTTTATTATTATTTAATAACTTATCCGACGGCGCTTTAAACGTATCGTTATATATAAAATAACGAACTATATAATTTTATTATTTATAATTATTATATAACCCGTTAAAATAGTTAAGTAGGTATTAGTATTTAAAGAATATCTTCCCTCTATTAGAGTTAATTTATCCTAGTATAAAATATACTGTATAAGGCCCGGTTACTCGGCGGAGAGTAGGAGCGGTAAAAAAAAAATTTATAACTTTATACTAAAATCGCGTTAATATACGACGGGCGGTTTATATAATTTCGCGCTACCGTTATAACTAAAGGCCGAGCGGCGACGTTTCGTTTTAAAAGGCCGAGTACGGCCTAATTTAATATAGAGTATATAAAGGGGCCGAGACTCTAATTAATAATATTAAATTAAATACGGTCGTTAACGTAATTAAAATAATAAAAAATAACTACGTTTATTTAAAATATCTATATAATAATTAATTATTATATAATAAAATTAAAAAGCTATACGAAGAAGAGTTAAAAGATAAAAGATATATATAATAAAAAATAAATATATATAATAGAGAGGAAAAAAGAAGAAGGGGAAGGAATTATATAAAGGATTTTTAATATAAACTCTTAACCCTATTATTTATATTATATAAATCGGTTATACTATTATCCTCGAATATACTTTATAATTAATTACGATATAATTTATATTAAAGATAATTTATTATATAATACTTTAAGGCTAGTTAGGTAGGAGCTTTATTATATATTTAATTTTAAATACTTTTTAGGCTACGGTTCCTTTATCGGTAAAACGAGAGACTATATAAACTTTTTCTAAATATAATACCCGTATATTCCGTTATCTACTACTCCGAGTAAGTTTATTAAACGTTTTATTATTATTTATTAATAAATTATATATTAAGCTAGCTTAAACTCGTAAATAATTTATTTAGTTATTTAATTTATATAGTTTAAATTATAAGTTAGATATAATATATAGTAATATTAATCGCGTTCTTACTCGCGTATTTATATAAGTATCGTATACTAATACTATTAATTTATTATATTTATTAAACGTATTTATTACTTATAATATTTAATAGATATTTTTATACGACTTTATAAATTTAAATATATTATATATTAAAACCTATCTAGTCCTTAAGTTTATATAACTAGAATTTAGGTTATTTAATCTATAACTTTATTTTATCGGAATAGGATTATATTTCTCTATTTTATTTCTATCGCTCCTCTTAAAGCGTAGCCCTCTCGGCGGTAGTTATATCGATATAAACTTTATTATACTTAGATATTAAATAAATATAATATACTATAGGGACTATTTTCTATTAATTTAAAATATTCTTATAAAGAATTAAATTTATAAAGCGATACGGGAGTAAAAAGCGAATATAATAATATTTCTCGGTAACGATATTAATGAATTTAACTTTATTACTAGGATAATTCTAGCCTAAGTCCATAAATAAATACTTTATATTCATAATTTTATATTTTAAAAATAGACTAAATTAACCTTTAGAAATACCGTCGCCGAAATAATAATATACTTTAATAAACTACCCCCGTTAATATTCTTTTACTATTAATCTATTAAAGGACGAAATTTAAAGTTAATATTATTAATAATAATTATCTTAATATAGGAGCCGTTCGTCTCGATCGTAATAATATAATAAAAAGTAGTCCGATTACATTGGCAAGTCCGGAAAAACAGTTCTGCAAAATCGCTGCTTAATCGGTGCAAAATGCGTATTTTGCAGCCTTGGCAAATCTTGGCGCCAAGATTTTTAAGTTAGAGTTAAGGTCTGCGCGGGAGCGCTAAACTTAATCCTAAAAGTAGCTTTATAGCCCTATAGGGCAACGCTAGTAAAAATCTAATTAAAAATTCGGAATCTAGGCTAAAAATAGATTTAGTAAAATATTTATATTCCTATATGGGGGCCCTAGTCTAGATACTATAAAAAGTTAAAGTTCAAAAAAAAAAAAAAAAAAAGTTGCTAAATCGGTGTAATATCGCTGCTTAATCGGTGCATAATATACTTAGA